>Ga0299915_10000032_pt1 | contig 99879 bp, 81 predicted proteins | sample RVTome_13_FD_200263 | JGI IMG/M metagenome (GOLD analysis project Ga0299915, IMG submission 200263) | Soil microbial communities from uranium-contaminated site in the Upper Colorado River Basin, Wyoming, United States - RVT92D227 (version 2) ...
CGACTCGACGACACTCGCTGCGATGCCGTGTTGCGCCCCGGGCTCGGCTCGTTGCCCATCACGGCAGGCAGCGGCCGGTCGGGACATCGCAGGTCAGCCGGAACCACGGTCCGTACTGCGGCGGCGAGCCGGGGTGCGGTCGGGCACTGGTCGTCGGTCGTGCACTGCTGGACGCAGAAGTTGTTCGCGAGGTAGCTCGTGCACACCTGTCCTCCGCCGAGCGGCGCGCAGTCGTCCGTGCAGCGAGCGTGCCGGCCGTTCGTCGCCGGGGCGACGCGCGGATCCTCGCCGCGTCGAGAACCGGGGTTCACAAGCCGTGGCGCAAGTCAGCTTCGCGACCGGACGCAGCAGTCGATGTGGCTGGGTCTCAGGAGATGCCCTGCTTGCGCCGGCTGCGACGGTGTTCGTGCTCCTCGTCGACGAGCCGGACGTAGTCGAGCTGCTCGTAGTCGTCGACTGCCGCCGGAGCCGCCGTGCCGAGCTCGCGGACGCGCTCGCGAAACGCTTGCGAGATCTGCTCGAACGGCGGCAGGTCGGTGCGGCCGGACAGCGCGCCGGAGGTGGCGGCCTCGCCGGCCTCTTCCGAGAGCTGCAGGGCGCTCTCGCGCGTGACGCGGCCGCGGCGAATGACGTCCTGCACGCTCGTCGCGAGGTGGCCGAGCTCGTACTGCTTCGAGTCGAGCATCTCGAGCGCGACGAAGATCACCTGCCGCGCGGACAGCACCTTGTCCTGATAGAGGACGAGCGCGGCCTGAAAGTAGTTGAACACCGGGACGAGCCGCGGCCCGAACCGCCGGAAGCCGAGCGGCGGCGACTTGCGATCGAGGTGGATGAACATGCGCTGGACGGCGTCGTGCTTCGGCATGCGGCGCGCGAGCTCGAGGATCCGCTCGGCGTCGTCATCGTAGGCACGCGACGCGACGAGCACGCGCTCGAGGTCGGCGAGGCTGACTCGACCCGCGACGAGATCGGCGTAGAGGCAGTAGATGATCGCGTCGGCCTCCGCGTCGTCGCCGAACAACGTCTCGCAGTCCGCCGCGGCGCCGAGCCGCGACTGCAACATCGCCGGCAGCTTGTACGGGATCTGGGCACGCAGCGCGCGGAACCGGCCGCGCAGGATGTTCTTCAGGTTGTTCTTGAGGACGAACTCGTCGTACTCGATGCCGTCGAGCCGGAGCTTCGCCGCGAGCACCTGGCGCATCTGCGTCGGGCTGCCCGACACGATGCAGATCCGGTTGCCGTCCTGGTGGAGCGCGCGCAGCAGCGCCGTGGCACCGGGATACGCCTGCTTGTCGGCGGCGTTCTGCATCGCGTTCTTCGCGAGGTCCTTGAGGCTGTCGAACTCGGTGCGCAGGTACGTCTTGTCGAGGTCCCAGCGAAACGTGTGGCGCGGCGGGCGCTGACCGGGCGCGAGCCCGTCGGGAACGTGATCGAGCAGCCCGATCCGCTCGCCGATCTGGACCGGCAGCGACGTGAGGCGACTGAACAGCGAGCGCGCCATCACTCGCCTGCTGATCGAGGAGGCATCGCGCCGCTCGCCTCCGCGCCATCGCGGCGCGAGGTTCGCCGTGCGCGCTCGTCGAGCTCGGCCATCGTGCGCGCGATGTTGCCGCACAGGTTTCCCGCGAGCGACTTGTGCGCGACCTTGATCGCGTTGGTGACCGCGCGTGCGTTCGAGCGGCCGTGGGCCTTGATGAACGGATGCGAGAAGCCGAGCAGCGGCGCGCCGCCGTACTGCTGCCAGTCGGTGATCGACTTCAGCTGATCGATCGCCGACGACAGCGCGATGAGCCCGAGCCGCCACGCGAGCCGCTCCTTGTGCGCGTAGCGCGCGAGCCGCACGACCGTCTCCGACACGCCCTCGAGCATCTTGAGCACCACGTTGCCGACGAAGCCCGACGTCACGACGACATCGGCGACCCCGCGCGGGATGTCGAGCCCCTCGATGTTGCCGATGAAGTTGAGCTCGGTGGTCCCGACCAGCGCGGCGTGTGCAGCGATCACCTCGACGGTGCCCTTGTTCGGCTCGGTGCCATTCGAGAGCAGCGCGACGCGTGGCCGGCGGTTGCCCGACACGAGCTTCGCATAGGCCGAGCCCATGACGGCGAACCCGACCAGATCCTCGGCGGTGACGTCGACGGTCGCGCCGACATCGAGGATCAGCGAGAACGGATCATCCTTCTCGCCGCGGCGCAGCTCCGTCGGAAACACGGCGGCGAGCGCGGCCCGTTGCACGCCGTCGAGCAGCTTCCAGCGCCGCGCGCACGCGAGCACGCTCGCCCCGGTATTGCCGGCCGACACCAGCGCGTCGCCTTCACCGCGCGCGACCAGGTCGGCGGCGATCGCGATCGAGGCGTCGGGCTTGGCGGCCAGTGCCTCGGCGGGCTTCTCGTCCATCTCGATGTGCGTCGGCGCGTGATGCACGCGCACGCGCGCGCCGTCGTGACGCATCCGCGGGAGCAGCCGGCCCAGCACCGCGGCATCACCGACGAGGATGATCTCGGCGCTCGTCAGCTGCAGCGACGCCTCGGCGGCACCCTGGACGATCTCGTCCGGCGCGTGGTCGCCACCCATGGCGTCGACGACGATGCGGTGCATGGCGAGCATCTTGCCACCATCGCGCTCCGCTTCGCTATGGCGAGCAGGATTTCGCGCCACTCGTGGGGCGCGGCGCGGCTCGCGGCGTAGGGTACGCGGTCATGAGGCTGCGCCAGCACATTCGCTACCGGTTCGACAACCTGATGTCACGCGGCGTGCTCGCGCAGATCCTCTTGCTCGCGGTGATCACGGCCTTGCTCGTCGTCATCACGGCGGTGGCGATCGTCGCGTGCGGTGTCGTCCCGGCGGATAGCAGCGGCACGTCCGATACGTTTGGACAGCTGGTGTGGAAGGCGCTGATGCACGCGCTCGATGCCGGCACGCTGTCGGGCGACCCGGGGAGCTGGACGTTCCTGTTCATCATGCTGTTCGTGACGATCGGCGGCCTGTTCGTGCTGTCCGCGCTGATCGGCGTGCTCAACCAGGGCTTCGGGCAGCTGATCGAGGGGCTGCGCCGCGGGCGCAGCGTGGTGATCGAGCGCCACCACACCGTGATCCTCGGGTGGACCCCGAAGATCCACACGCTGCTCGGCGAGCTCGTCGAGGCGAACCGGAATCAGCGCCACGCGTGCGTCGTGGTGCTCGCGAACCGCGACAAGGTCGACATGGACGCCGAGATCTCCGCGACCATCGGCAAGGCTCGCCTGCGAGTGGTCACGCGGACCGGCAGCCCGATGTCGACCGCGGATCTCGGGCTCGTGAGCCTCGGGACCTCGCGTGCCGTGATCCTGCTGGCGCCCGAAGTCGAGGAGGACGGCTCGCAGATGGCGGCGCACGAGTCCGACACCGTCGTGCTGAAGACGCTGCTCGCGCTCGCGAAGGTGGCCCCGAGAGGGGACCTTCATGTCGTCGCGGAGATCTTCGATCCACGGACCGAGGCCGTCGCGCGGATGGTGGCCGGCGAGCGCGCCGCGCTGATCCTGGCAACTCCGTTGATCAGCCGGCTGCTCGTGCAGACGGGGCGACAGTCGGGGCTGTCGGTCGTGTACACCGAGCTGCTCGATTTCGCGGGCGCCGAGATCTACGTGCGGGCGGAGTCCGGGCTCCTGGGAAGCACGTTCCGCGAGGCGGTTCACAAGTACGGCACGTCATCGCTGATCGGGGTGCTGACGGCGGGCGGCGACACGCTCGTCCCGCCGCAGTTCGACCGCAAGTTCGCCGCCGGCGATCGCGCGATCGCGATCAGCGACGATGATGACACGCTGATCCTCGACGGTGCGCCGCCGAAGCTCGATGAGGAAGTGTTCGCCGTGGCGACGCCCGCGCGCGCGCCGACGCCCGATCGCACGCTCGTGCTCGGGGTGGGCACCCGGCTCGCCACCGTGCTGAACGAGCTCGATTCGTACACCACGCACGGCAGCGAGACGTTCGTGGTCGGCGAGCTCGCTACCGAGCTGCCGGTGCTCGCGAACATGCGCGTCATCACGCGGGTCGCCGATGTCACCGACCGCGGCGTGCTCGAGTCCCTCGACGTGACGAGCTTCGATCACGTGCTCGTGCTCTCCGAGACCACGGGCCGTACGCAGGAGATGGCCGACGCGCGAACCACCGTGACGCTGCTCCACCTGCGAGATCTCGCGCGGATCGCCGGCAAGAAGGTGCCGATCACGAGCGAGATCCTCGACATCAGGAGCCGCGAGCTCGCGTCGATCTCGGAGGCCGACGACTTCATCGTCAGCAACACGCTCGTCTCGCTGATGGTCTCGCAGGTCGCCGAGAACCCGCACCTCGTGAAGGTCTTCGACGAGCTGTTTGGTGCGGAAGGCTTCGAGATCTACCTGAAGCCGGCGAACGAGTATGTGCGCACGGGCGAGCACGCGTTCGGCGTGGTGTGCGAAGCGGCGATGCGCCGGGGCGAGCTCGCGATCGGCTACCGCCTCGAGGCCTTCGCGCAGAACCAGGACGCCGCGTTCGGCGTCTCGATCAATCCGGCCAAGCGTTCCAAGGTGCGGCTCGGTGCCGAGGACAAGGTGATCGTCCTCGCGGAGTCGTGAGGTACTCGGACGAGGTCGATCTTCGTCGACACGATTCGGCGGAGCAGCTTCCGTCCGCCAAGCTTCAAACGTTCGAAGAGAACGCCAGGGTCGCGACAAGACGCCAGCAAGAACGCCACCAGAAGAATGGGTTTCGGGCAGCCGCCTTGGTGCGAGCAGCTCTCGTGAGGCTCTCTTCTGGTGTTCTTGCTGGCGGCTCATGGCGCCCTGGCGTTCCTTCTGAATGTCGAGATCGGTCTCGAATCGAGCGCGGTCTGACCGAATCCCGAAAGCTGCGCGGTCTCGATTCGAAGCGGGAGCGTTGGGCTGCAGCACAGCGCCGAGCTATGGTGCGGCCGCTTTGCAGGAACGGATCTATATCGTCGACGGTCACGGCTATATCTTCCGTGCCCACTACGGCCTGATGAACATCTCGCGCGGCGAGCGCAAAGAGGTGCGGCTGTCGACGAGCGAGGGCATGCCGACCGGCGCGCTCTACGTGTTCACGCGGATGCTCATGCGGATGGAGGAGGACGCCGCGCCGAAGCGCATCGTGGTGGTGTTCGACGACAAGAGCGGCGTGAAGACGTTCCGCGCCGAGATGTACCCCGCGTACAAGGCGACGCGAAAGGAGCCGCCCGAGGAGCTCCAGGTCCAGATGGACTACTTCGCGAAGATCGTACGCGGCATGGGCTGGCCGGTGATCGCGGTGCCGGGGGTCGAGGCCGACGACGTGATCGCGACCCTCGTGGACCAGGCACGGGCGAAGGACTGGGAAGTCGTCATCTACAGCGCCGACAAGGACATCATGCAGATGGTGGGCGAGGGCGTCACGATGATCGACGCGCTCCGCCAGACGACGTACACGCGCGAGGAGGTGATCAAGAAGATGGGCGTCCCGCCCGAGAAGATCCCTGACTTCCTCGCGCTGGTCGGCGACACGAGCGACAACATCCCCGGCATCCGCGGGGTCGGCGACAAGACCGCGGCGATCCTGCTCGAGCAGTACGGCACGCTCGACAACCTGATCGCGCAGAACCCGGTGGTGCCGCGGATCCAGACGAAGCAGCCGTTCGGGGATCCCGAGCAGCTGGAGCGGATCAAGATCTCGCGCAAGCTCGTGGAGCTGCGGCGCGACGTGCCGCTGCCGCTGAAGCTCGAGGACCTCGTCGCGAGCCAGTGGGATCTCGGCGTCCTGTACCAGCTGTTCACCGAGCTCGAGTTCCAGATCCTCGTCGAGAAGGTGAAGATCAGGATGCCGCCCGGCGAGGACGTGATCGTCGTGCCGGCACCCGAGACCACCGCGATCGCCGCGGTCGAGGCCGCGCCCGACACGCAGATCGTGATCCGGCCCGACGCGCTCGCCGAGCTCGCAGCAGCAGCGCGTGCCGCGAAGCGGTTCGCGATCACCGTCGAGCTCGATCCGACGCGGACCGACGTGGCGGGGCTCGTCGCGATCGTGATCGCCGTGCCGGGCCGGCCGCCGGCGTACGTGCCGGTCGGTCATCGCTACATCGGTGCACCGGCGCCACCGCTCGCGAGCGATCTCGCGCCGCTCTACGCGGTGCTCGGCGATCCGAGCGTCGCGAAGGTGGCGCACGACTCCAAGACCGTCACGCGGATGTTCACCGAGCTCGGGTTCGAGGTGAAGGGCATCGTCGAGGACACGATGATCGCCGCGTTCCTGCTCGATCCCACGGCGGAGGCGGAGCCCGGCGAGGCGGTCGCCCAGCGGCTCGGCGGCGTGCTGCTGCCGACCCGCGCGACGATCGCGGGCAAGGCCAAGACGAGCTTGGAGGGGGTCGCGGTCGAGCGCGCGGCCCCGTGGGCCGGTGCGATCACGCACGCGGTGCTGAAGATCGCCGATCAGCTCCCGAAGCGCCTCGAGGACGGCGGCCTGCTCGCGCTCTACCGCGACATCGAGCTCCCGGTCGCGCGCATGCTCGCCGACATCGAGCGCGTCGGCATTCACATCGACGTGGCTCACTTCAAGAAGCTCGGCAACGAGGTCGCCGCGCAGCTCGCCGACCTCGAGGCGTTCATCTACAAGGCCGCCGGTACCGAGTTCAACATCGGCTCGCCGAAGCAGGTCGGCGAGCTGTTGTTCGACAAGCTCGGCCTCGAGACCAAGGGCGTGCGCCGCACGAAGACCGGGTGGTCCACCGAGGCCGAGGTCCTCGAGTCGCTGATCAACCAACACGCCGTGATCGCGCCGATCCTCGAGCACCGCGAGATCAGCAAGCTCAAGGGCACGTACCTCGATGCGCTGCCGCCGCTCGTGAACCCGAAGACCGGGCGCGTGCACACGTCGTTCAACCAGGTCGTCGCCGAGACCGGCCGCATCTCGTCGCAGAACCCGAACCTCCAGAACATCCCGATCCGCAGCAAGCTCGGCATGCAGATCCGCAAGGGCTTCATCGCGGCGCCGGGCCACGTCTTGATCGCGGCCGACTACTCGCAGATCGAGCTGCGGATCCTCGCTCACCTGTCGGGCGATCCGAAGATGTGCACCGCGTTTCGCGACAAGGTCGACATCCACACCCAGACCGCCGCCGAGGTGTTCGAGGTGAAGCTCGAGGACGTCACCGACGAGCAGCGCCGGATCGCCAAGGCCGTCAACTACGGGCTGTCGTATGGCCAGTCCGATTTCGGCCTCGCGCGCACGCTCGAGATCACGCGGACGCAAGCCGCCGAGTACTCGCGCCGCTACTTCCAGCGGTTCCCGACGATCCACAAGTTCATGGACGACATCGTCACGCTCGCGCGCGCGCAGGGCGGGGCCCGCACGCTGCTCGGTCGCTGGCGTCCGATCCCGAACCTCATGTCGAAGAGCCCGCAGGCCCGGCACGCCGCCGAGCGGGTCGCGCAGAACACGCCGATGCAGGGCGCGGGCGCCGACATCATCAAGCTCGCGATGATCGCGACCACGGCGCGGATCGCGAAGGAGCAGTGGCCGGTGCGGATGCTGCTCACCGTGCATGACGAGCTCGTGTTCGAGTCACCACCGAAGCTCGCCGAAGCGGTCGGCGCGGCGCTCAAGGCCGAGATGGAAGCGGTCTATCAGCTCACCGTGCCGCTCGTGGTCGACATCGGCATCGCGGACAACTGGGCCGACGCCTGAATCAGCGGGGCGTGCGCGGGTGACCCCCACCGCGCCGACCACCACGCGACTCGATTCGTCCTCGGTGCTCCGTCACGGCAGGCGGTCGACCATCTGGATCGACGCCAGGCACATCTCGTCCTGCGAGCCTTCGCCCCAGGTCACCGCGACGTTCGGCGCGAGGCCGAGCGCGAGCCGGTTGACGTTGCTGTTGTCGTACTCGCAGCGGATCGTCAACGTGTCGGTGTTGTCGACCTCGATCGGCGTGAGGAACTGATACGAGCCCTGCCAGTGGAAGCTCCAGGCCGGGATGTCGAGCAGCACCGTCGAGCTGATGGCGTTGGTGCGGGTGATCGTGATCCGCCTGCCGATCATGTGCATGTGACCGCCGGCGCCGAGCGCGTAGCCGCGTCCCGACGGGAACGGCTGCTGGCCGCGCACCGCACGCCACTGCGACACCGAAGCCGTCTGCGTGTGCACCGAGGCGCCATCGTTCGCGGCGATCTGGAGGTTGCGCTTGATGAGGCCGACGCCGCCGAGCGGGATGAGCGTGCCGGTGGCCTCGGACGGTGCGAGCGCGACGTCGACGCGCGTGCGATCCGGATCCGCGCCGCCGAGCAGGTTGTAGTGCATCTGGATCACCGCGAGCGCGCCGGGCGCCACGACCTGACCGGTGCCGGCGGGGAACGCGACGGCGGATACGCCGGGGACCCAGCTACCGAGCGCACCGATCGGCGTGGCATCGGTGCCGTCGGGCACGGAGCCTCCGACGCATGGCCAGCCGGCGCGCTCGGTCTGCGCGTCGAGGGCTTCGAGCGCGGCGCGATCGCTGCCGGCGAACATGCTGACGATGACGTGGTGCACGATCGCTCGGTTGCCGGGCGTGACGCGGAAGCCGGTCGCCATGCGCAGCTCCGGCGAGCCGACGTCGGTGAGGAAGCAGCGGTAGTCGTCGGTGAGCGAGGTATCGGGCACGTAGTCGAGCCCGACGTCGAACGCGAGCTCGGTCGGTCCGATGTCGACGAGCTCGGGCGGATCGTGCGGCTGCGGGTTCGCGGGATCACCGAGTGGTGCGCCGGCGGCGGCCCACGCCGCGATCAGATCGATCTGCTCCTGGGTGAGCGTCCGCACGTGCGCGAGCGGTGGCGTGTCGCCGCCCGGCGGCCACGGCGGCATCACCCGCGAGGCCGTGTCCGCGGCGATCAGCGACGCGTACGCGGTCGCGATCTCGGCATCGTCGATCTCGAACGGGCCGATGCCGCCGGCCGTGTGGCAGGAGACGCAGTTGGTCTGAAAGATCGGCTCGACGTGCTGCCAGTAGGTCACCACCGGGATCGGATCCGGATCGGGATCCGGATCGACGGCGACCGAGTCGGTACCGCAGGCTGCGATGGCGAACAGGAGGGGAAAGGCGGTCTTCATGCCGCCTCGGTTCTGCACGCCAGGCGCCAACGCCCAGGAATCGTTTCGGTACCTCGAGGTTCCGGCGCTCGGACTTGCGCTGGAGCCAACCGGAACGTCGAGGTTCCACCGCCGGCGTGATCGGTGTGGTGAAGCTCGACGGTGTCGGCACCCTGTCGAGGAACACGACGGGTCGTCAGCGGGCCTCGACGGTGAGATCGGGGTTGAACTCGATGACGCGCGTGGTGCCGTCGGAGGCGAGCCCCGGCGCGGTCACGGTCCCCGTGACGATGCCCGGCAGCTCGAGCGCCAGGTTCGCGAACGTGACGTTGAGTGTGCCCGGCGATCCGGCCGGCGACCTCGGCATCGCCGGCGCGCCAGCGCTGCAGCCTCGTTCCAGAATCCCAGCTGCGAGCGCCCATCGTCTCGGCGACAGTCCAGGCGAACTGCCTGGGCAAGCCGCGAGTGGCGTCGCGAAGTGGGCGAAACCAGCGCGCTCGCGGCTGGCATGTCGGGTGCTCGTGACCCGCCGCGGAGGTATCGAAGTGAAGACATGTAGCTCTCCTGGCCTGGCCGCGTCGGTGGTGATGGCGCTCGCGGCAACGGCCTCGGCGCAACCGCACAGCAAGTATCAGATCCAGCAGCTCGAGGAGACGGCGGCGAAGTTCGTCGCCGAGCCGGGACGCGACAAGGCACCGACCCAACCGCCGCCGTGGTGTGGCGAGGTCAAGCCCGAGTCCGGCTACGATCTCTCGGGGATCCGGAGCCAGCTCGAGACCATCAAGAGCACCTGGACTGCGGTGTTCAAGGCCGCGCAACGCACGTGCCTGTATCCGAACGAGCCGGTCGTCGCGAAGGCGGTCGCCGCGATCCATCAGTACTGGATCAACGTGACCGGGCTGCCCGCGAAGGAGGCGCTCGAGTCGTTCACGGCGCGGCTCGCCGACGCCAGGTTCGTCGCGGCGAAGGCGCAACTCTGCGGCGCGCTCAAGGTCTCCGCCGAGGTCGAGGGAGAGGACCGCGCGTTCATGGCGGCGCGCCAGCTGCTGTTCGGATGCTTCGGGACTGGCGCGGGCTTCCACGCGTTGTGGCTCGAGTCGGGCCGGCACGTGGACTCGAAGCTCCTCACGTTTCTCGACCTGAGCTCCGAGGAGCCCGACGAGATCGTGCGGCTCGCGAAGGTCGTGGATCACGCGCGCGGGTTGACCGTCGAGGACAAGATCAGCGACCTGACCGTGCTCGCCTACGTCGTCGATCAGCACGACTACAAGGCACTGTCGGCGCCGAAGCTGATGCAGCAGCTCGAGACCGCGCCGTACAAGGGCAACGTCTACGCGCGCACCGTGGTGCTCGAGTCGCTCGGTCGCGCGCGCATGGAGCTCGCCGTGATCGAGGCCGAGATCACGAGGCGATCGGCGGATGCCGACTGGAAGGAGCTCCTCGTGACGGCGCCGGCGCGCGGCGCGGCGGAGTGGCGCAAGGCCGCCGACCAGTGGAAGGCCGAGCTCGCCCGCTCGAACGAGCTCGAGCGCAAGGTCCTCGGGCCGTCGCGCAAGGCCGCCCAGGGTTGCATGGCCACCCTGCGGCCCGACTTCCTCGCGGTCGCCAGGACGCTCGATCACAAATCCGCGGTCGCATTCACCGAGAACCTGTCGATGCATCCGCTCGCAAACCTATTGTTCACGCGGCTCGTCGCGTGCGCCGCCGTCGACGACCAGCCCGAACCCTGGATCTCTCGCCTGAGCAAGGACGCGAGCGACCTTCGCTACGCGCGTGGGCCGCGCATCGCGGGGCACTACGCCGCGCTCGATGCGCTGACGAAGATCCTCGCCGATCGCAGCAAGTTCCCCGTGCGCGCCCAGGACCTTCGGTTCGCGCGCAGCACCGAGCTGACCGACGCCGCCGGCAAGCTCTCGTCGAAGAGCAAGACGCCCGGGCTGCACGCCGACCGGGCGAAGGGCGCCGTCAAGACCCTCAAGAAGACCGCGAAGGGCCTCGCGGTCACGTTCGTGTCGGTCAAGCGCAAGGAGATGGGGCGCGAGTGCACCAGCTCCGGCCAGATCATCAACTTCCGGCCCGACGGCTCGCCGATGTACTACCAGAACTGCCGCGACACCGGGATGATCACGATCGACGAGACGGCGCCGCCGATGACGGTGCCGCTCGACTGGGCGGGAGGGATCACGGTCGGTGCGGTGATGGAGTTCGACGCGGAGTACGGCGACAAGCCTTCGCGGATCGGCCTGCCGCGGTTCGTCTACAGCGACGCGAAGAAGACGAAGCTCGTGAGCTTCTGGGGGCTCGAGATCTAGCGCGCGCGGCGCTGCGTGGCCTCGATCGCCGCGAGCTCGTCCTTGACCGGCTCGCCGAGCTTCACGAACCGAGCCCGGGCCGCCTCCAACGCGGTCCGGGCCTTCCCGCGGTGTCCGAGCTCGAGGTGGATCTCGCCGATCAGGCCCTGCATGCGCGCCGCGGCCAGCTCGTCGTGAAGCTCGTCGAACACGGGGAGCGCACGCTCGGCGAGCACGAGCGCCGGTGCATAGCGGTCGCGTACCGCGAGGAAGTACGAATAGCTGCTCGCGATCGCGGCGAACTCGCGGCTCTGCGGCCCCTGCGCGCGCAGGGCGATCGTCATCGCGCGATCCCACGACGCCAGCGCGCGCGCCAGCTGCGCCGGATCGGTCCCGATCGCCTTGGCGTGGAACATCAGCACGGTCGCCATGTCGGGATGGTCGGCGCCGAGCCGTCGCTCGCTCGCGGCGAGCCCCGCGTCGGCGTAGCGCATGGCTGCGGCGCGATCTCCTTGCTGCGCGGCGCGATCCGAGAGCTCGGTCAAGAGCCCGGCGCGCGCCGGATCGTCCTGCCCGCCGAGCTGCTCGACGATCGCGAGCGCGCGCTCGAGCGTGGCGCGTGACTCGGCGACCTTGCCCTGACGGTCCTCGATCACCGAGATGAGCTGCAGGCCGTCGGCGACGTCGCGCGAGGTCGCACCGAACAGCCGCTCGAGGAGCACCTGCTGCGCGCGCCCGGCCGCGTCGGCCTCGGCGAGCTGGTTCGCGCGGACCAGCGCCGTGATGTGGCGGTGCGCTGCCATCGCGACCCGCGGATGCCCGGCGCCGTGCCGCGTGCGGGTCGCCGCGAGGCTGTCGGCGCACGCGGTCACCGCATCGTGACGTTGCACGAGCGCGAACACACATCGGCAGTACGAGGCGACCTCGGTCGCGACCTCCTTCGAATCGGCGAGCTCGACGGCGCGATCGCACGCCGCGCGCGCCGGCGCGATCCGCGCGAGCTGGGCGTTGGCGGCCAGCTCCGCCATCGCGAGCTCGAGCTGCAGCGGGCGGGGCTCGCCGGCGCGCGTCACGGCCGCACGCGCGGCCGGGATCAGCGCGTCGATCCGATCCACGGTGCCGTCCTCGGCGGCGATCACGAGCTGGCGCATCACGATCGCGGCCTCGATCGCCGGGTCGTGCGCCGTCGCGGCATCCGCCAGCGCCTCGTCGAACGCCGCGCGTCCCGCCTTCGGATCGGTGCCGATGATCGCCTGCGCGTGGATGAACGACGCCCGTGCGCGAAGGTCCGGCGCCCCGAGCGCGCGTGCGGCGACGACCGCACGCTCGGCCTTCGCCTTCAGCTCGGAGCCGCGCAGCTCGAGCGCCGCCTGCGCCTCCGCGATCGCGAGCTCGACGCCGGTGACGCGCGGATCACTCGACGGCGCGACCGCACCGGCCAGGCGCGCGGCATTGCACGTCTCCGGCGCCGGCAAACGGTCGATCGCGGAGCTCGCGTGGCGTGCCGCCGCCTCGTCGATCCGAGCGAGCGCGGCGACGAGTGCCGAGAACGCCGCGAGCTGTCCGTCGAGACACGCGACGCGCTTGTCGAGTAGCGCGGGAGATTGTTCGCCTCGATCGTGCGTGGCCCGGCAGGTGTCGACCCGTGCATCGCTCCACCGCCCGGCCCAGCGATCGAGCGCGAGCTCGGCGCGGCCCGCGGTGTCGCCCCACGCCGCCCCGAGCGCGCCGAACGCGGTCCTCACCGCGGCGCGACGCTCGGGCGACCACGCCACGGTGACCGGCTCACCTGCGTGATCGCACGCGATCTCCTTGCCGCCACCGGCGAACAACGCCACGCCGGTCACCGCAGCGCCGGCGACGGCGATCGCCGCGATCGCGAGCGCGATGGCACGCCGCCGTCGGGGCGTGCGCTCGAGGACGTCGACGAGCGCGCCCATCGAGGGCCACCGCGCGTCGGGGGAAGGCGCGAGCCCACGCGCCAGCACCCGCTCGATCCACGACGGCACGCCGCGTCCCTTGGGGGGACGCAGCCGGCCCTCGAGCACCGCGACGGCGAGCGCGCGCCGATCTCCGTCGTGGAAGGGGTGCTCGCCATACAGACCTTCCCAGAGCGCGACGCAGAACCCGAACTGATCGGCGCGGTGCGTGACGCGCTCGCCCAGGTGCTGCTCGGGGGCCATGTAGCGCGGCGTTCCGAGCACGGCGCCGCTCGCGGTCAACACCGCGCCGAGCAGGCCTCGAGCGTCGGACTCGCGCACCCCGGGCTCCGCGGGTCCGATGGCGTCGACGGTGATCGCCGTGGAGCGCGCATCCTGCTCGCCGGCCCGGGGCCTGGTCGCGCGAGCTTCGAGCTGGTCGTCCCGGGCGAGGCCGAAATCACCGACGCGAACTCGTCCCGCCCGATCGACGAGCAGGTTCGATGGCTTGATGTCGCGATGGACGAGCCCCTCCGCGTGGACCGCGGCCAGCCCGCGCCCCGCCTGGAGGTACAACGCGAGCACCTCGCGCCACGACCGCGGCCGCTCGTCGAGGTGCTGGTCGATGGTCACGCCGTCGACCAGCTCCATCGCCACGAACACCTGATCGCCGAAGCTCCCGAGCTCGTAGACCGCGACGACGTTCGGGTGCGAGACGCGTGCGAGCGCCTGCGCCTCGCGCAGCAGCCGGACCGGATCGGCCCGCCGATCGCTCAACAGCTTCACGGCCACCACGCGCGACAGCTCCGGATCGCGGGCCTCGAACACCGTGCCCATCCCGCCGCTGCCGAGCTCGCGACCGACGACGAACCGGCCGATCTTCGAGCCGGGCTCGACGCCGTGCGCGACCGGCTCGGTCATCGCCCCGACCTCGGCCGTGGGATCCGGTAGAGCGCGAGCTTGTTCACGAGGTTCGCGCGGGACATCGCGAGCTCGCGGGCGGCGTGGGTCTGATTGCCGGCGCACCGCTCGAGCGCGGCCACGATCCGCTCGCGCTCGGCGGTTTGCTCGACGCTGAGATCGCCAACCCCATCGCTCGATGGCGCCGGTGCCGGTGCAACGCGCGTCGCGCTGGTATCGAGCAGGATGTGCTGCGCGCCGATCTCGCCGCCCGCCGCGAGCAACCCGGCGCGCTCGATCACGTTGCGTAGCTCGCGCACGTTGCCGGGCCAGTCGTGCGCCGCGAGCCGTGCGAGCGCGGTGGGACCGAGCGAGTCCGCGCGGCCGGTGGCCTCGTGCGCGAACCGCGCCGCGAGCACCGCGATCTGCGGGCGACGCTCGCGCAGCGGCGGGACCGACAGCGTGATCCCCGCGAGGCGATAGAACAGATCGCGCCGGAACTCGCCCGTCGTGCTCGCGGCCGCGAGATCGCGATGCGTGGCCGCGACGAAGCGCACGTCGATCGCGGACGGGCGCACCGCCCCGACCCGCAGGACCTCGCGGGTCTCGATCGCCCGCAGCAGCTTGGCCTGGAGCTCCAGTGGCATCTCGCCGATCTCGTCGAACAGCACCGTGCCGCCCGCCGCGGCCTCGAGCAGTCCGACCTTCGCCGTCACCGCGCCGGTGAAGGCACCGCGCTCGTGGCCGAACAGCTCGCTCTCGAGCAGCGCCGGAGCCAGCGCCGCGCAGTTGACCGCGAGCAGGGGCCCGGTCCGCCCCGAGAGCCGGTGCAGCGCGCGAGTCAGCACCTCCTTGCCGCTGCCGGTCTCGCCGGTGACCACGATGTTGACCGCGCTCCGCGCCACGGAGATCACCAGCGGCCCGGGCTCCGTCAGCGTCGGATCGTCGACGCTCACGTGCGAGCCACCGAGCACCGTGCGCGCGGCCGATACGGCCCGCGGCAAGATCACCACCGTGAACGGGCCGACCGTGATCGCCTCGCCGGTACAGATCTCGGCGGCCTGTCCCACGGCCACGCTCTCACCGCGCACCTGCGTCCCGTTGCGGCTCCCGAGATCCTCGACCGTCCAGGCCTTGCCGACGACGATTCGCGCGTGACGTCGCGACACTCGCTCGTGGTCGAGGGCCACGTCGCAGGTAGGGTCGCGACCGATCACCAGCTCACCGCGGGCCGGTAGCGCGATCGCGTGCACGTCGCTCGGACCGGTGACCAGCAGCACCCAGCCATGGACGTCGGCGGCATCGCCCGCGTCGCCGCCGGTCACGGTGCTGATCACGCGCGCAGCATACGTCAGTCCGACACTCGCCTCGATAGCCACCGCTTCGAGCTTCGTTCAGCCGGCGTACGGGAGGTCGACGCGATAGCGCTCGCGGCCGTCGATGCCCCACAGCGCGACCGCCAAGGCATCGCGCGTGACGTCGATCGTGCCGAAGCTCTGGAGGCCATCCCATGGCCCGGCATTCTGCTGGTCTGGCTGCGGGGCCCACTGGAAGCGGACCTCGGGGCCCAGCGTCGGATCGAGCGGGTTCGGCCCGAAGCTGCCGGCGTGGATCGGTCCGGCGACGAACTCCCAGAACGGATCGAAGCCGGCGAGCCGCGCTCGGGCGGGATCGAAGTGGTGGGCGGCGGCGTAGTGGACGTCGGCGGTGATCCACACGACGTTCCGCACGCCGCGGGTCTTCATCGACGTGAGGAGCCTCGCGAGCTCGCGTTCGCGACCGCGGGGTGCACCGGGGTCGGCGTTCGCGAAGCCTTCCTGGCGCTCGTCGTCGGGGATCACGAGCGCGATGGGTTGATCACACGCGATGATCTTCCAGCGCGCCGTCGAGGTGGCGAGCTCGCGGGTCAGCCACTCGGTCTGCTGCGCGCCGAGCATCACCGCCGTGTCTGCGAGGTTCGCGTCGTTCGGGGACCGGAACGACCGGCAATCGAGGACGAACACGTCGAGCAGCGGGCCGTGGTGGATCACGCGGTGCACCGGGCCGCGTGGGATCGGCGTCCATTCGAACGTCGCGCGTAACGCGTGGGCTGCGAGGGTCGAGGCGTCGCGCTCGATCCGGTAGCGAGCGTCGTCGAGTTGCTGGCCGGGGAACCAGTTGTTGTGGGTCTCGTGATCGTCCCACTGCGCGATCACCGGGACCTCGGCGGCGAGCGCGCGGACGTGCTCGTCTTCGAAGTTGTAGGCGAAGCGGGCGCGAAAATCTTCGAGCGACTCGGCGACGCGAGCGATCCGCTCGTTGGTCAGGTTCTTCCAGATCCGACCGTCCGCGAGTTTGTGTTCGGCGAGGATCGGGTTGTCGGCGTAGATGAGGTCGCCGGAGTTCACGAACACGTCGGGCCTGGTCGCGCGGATCGCCGCGAAGCCCTTCAAGCCGCCCCACTCCGGGCTGCGGCCGAAGCCCTGACCACAGGTGTCGCCGGTCCACGCGACGCGGACGCGATCGGCACGGGGCGTGTTGAACCGGCCGGTGACCCAGGGGCTCGCGCCGCGCGCCGCCTCGCGCTCGAACCGCACGCGATACGCGATCGTCTGTGCGGCGGGGAGCCCCGCCAGCTCGACGATCCCGGCATGGCCTCGCGCCTCGGTCACGACCGGGCCTGCGCTGCGATGTGGGTGATCGAAGCGCGAGCTGGTGTCCCACTCGACGATCATCCGCGCGGGCTCGTCGCAGCGCGCCCAGATGATCGCGCGGTCGCGCTGCGGATCGCCGGACTGCACGCCGTGCGTCACCGACGGCAAGCGCGTGCGAATCGCGGGGCCACGGCCGCACGCCACGATCGAGGCCAGCGAGCCACCGAGGAACCCACGTCGCGTCAGCACGCCGGGAACGTAGACGGCTTCGCACCCGGCGTGGAGCCGCGAGCTTCGTGATCGTCAGGCATCACGCGTTCCAGTCTCGCCGGCGGCAGATCGCACTTGCTCGGCCTCGACGGCGCGATGCGGCCGCACCGCGAGGGACACGTCGAGTACGCCGGGAACGCAGAGGCCCGCGTCCGTTCACGTCTCCTATCTATCCCCAAAGTTCAGTTGGGTTGATCCGAGCCCGAGCCCAGCGTGCGAAGCACGCGGAGCCCGAGCCCGATCTGAGCCCGCTCTCGTGTTGACTGGAACCGCCAAGACAGCGACGAGACCGGCTCACCTCGTGTTCCGCTATTGGATCCGGGCTCGGGCTCGGGCTCGGGTCATCACAAGTGAGCGCTGGGGTTAGTACGTCGCGAGCAGCTGGACGAACCCGGTCAGCGCCGCGCTGCCGTACTCGCTCTGCAGGGTCAGATCCACCGGCTCGGCGCCCCACGGAAGGTAGAGCGCCGCCTGGATCGACAGGCGATCGCCGAGGGTGGCGGTCGCCGTGGGGATGACCACCCCGGAACCATCGCGCGGGCTCTGGATCCAGCGCAGCCCGGTCGTCAGCTCCGGCGAGAGCTCGTAGGTGGCATAGACGGTGATCGCGTGACGGCCGAGGATCTGCGTGTCGCCACGCTCGAAGCGCGTGCGGAACGCGGGATCGGCGAGCAGCGCGATGACCTCCGTTGCACGCCTCGCCCCGAACCCGGAGTAGTGATACTCGGCGAAGATCGGCACGCCGTTGCCTGGCGAGAGCCGATACGAGCCACCGATCACCGCCTTGATCGCGCCGCGCTCGCCGAGTTGCCCGCCTGCGGGGAGCGGTCCGGGTGCGCGAAACACGGCGAGCTCTGCGTGTGCCTCGGCGTCTCCGATCACCGCCGAGCTCGTGATCCCGGCCATCAGATCGCGCGCGCGCCAGCCACCGATGAGCTCGAGATCTACTTCACCACGATACCCGCGAACGCGCCCCGCGAACACCGAATCGTCGATCGACGTTCCGAGCGCTGCCACCGCGTCGGCCGAGATCGTGTCGCTGAACGAGAGCTCGGCTCGAACTGCATCGACGCCGCGACGCCACTCGCGATCCGCCTCGAGCGCGGAGAACGGCGCGAACAGATCGACGGCGCTGAACAGCACGCCACGCCCCCAACCAACGGCCTGCCGCCCGGCGGTGACCTCGAGCCGGTCGGAGTGCACCGAGAGCGCGAGCCGGTCGAGCTCGTGGCGCCACGCGTACGCCGAGCCGGAGGCGATCTCCTGGTCGAGCTGCGTCAGTCGATAGGGTGCTGGGAGGTCGGGCGGGAGAATCGCGAGCCCGACCGCCGTGTCCTGCGGAGCGACCCGCAGGCGATGCTCGTAGGCCGCGGCCAGGGTCGCGCGCTCGCCGAGCTTCAGCTCGGGCGAGATCCGGAACCGCCAGAGCGAGGCAGCGACATCCCGCTCGGGGAACAGCATGGGCGCGTCAGGGGCTCGGCTGACGAGGAGGGAGCTCTTGAGTGCGGCGGACACGTCGACGACGTCATCGGTGTCGTTGCCGCCGTTGTCGGCCTGGTGGACCTTGGCGGCGTTGCCAGCGTCGCTCGCGGTGGGGACGTCCGCGCGTGCCCACGTCGCGTCGTTCGACAGGAGTGCGAGCGCGAGTGCGATCCGCGCGGGGATCACGGCGCCATCACGCTCTCTGGCGGCTTGCCGATCCCGGGAATGATCTCGTGAGGCGGCTCCCCGGGCTTCTCGACATCGCTCGCGACCCGGCCGTCGACCAGCGTCACCACGCGCACGGCGTGGGCGACCACCCGCGCGTCGTGCGTCGAGAACAGGTAGGTCATGCCGTGGCGATCTCGGAGATCGCGCATGAGGTGCATCAAGATCTCGGCGTTCTCGCCGTCGAGGTTCGCGGTCGGCTCGTCGGCGAGCACGAGCCGGGGCCGAGACGCGACCGCGCGCGCGACCGCGACGCGCTGTTGCTGTCCACCCGAGAGCTCGTTCGGGCGGCGGTGGAGGACCTCGCCCAGGCCGAGCTCCTCGAGCACCTCGATCGCGCGGGACCGACGCGCGCGCACGCCCATGCCCTGCATCTCGAGGACGAACTCGACGTTCTCGACCGCGGTGAGCACCGGAACGAGGTTGTAGGCCTGGAACACGAACCCGATCGATCGCAGACGCATGTCGGCGCGTTGCCGCTTGCTCAGCGTGTCGAGGTGGCGGCCGAGCACGACGAGCTCCCCTCGGGTCGGACGGTCGAGCGCGCCGAGCAGGTTGAGCAGCGTCGTCTTCCCACTACCCGACGGACCGACGAGCGCGACGAATTCACCCGCGCCGATCTCGAGGTCGACGCCGCGCAGCGCGCGAACCTCCTGCGACCCGATCCGGAAGGTCTTCTCGACACCGCGACACGTCACGATGGGTTCGCTCATGGTGCTGCTCGCAGGGCGGTGGCCGGGTCAGTCCTCGCGGTGAACCAGGCCGGGTAGAGCGATGCGATCAGGGTCGCCCCGAGCGCGATGGCGAGGACATACGGCAAGACCCACGGACCGAAGTCGCCGTAGATCACGGGCTCGAAGATGATTCCCTCGAACGTCCAGCTCGAGCCGAGCAGTGCCCGGAAGTCGAGCCCGGCGTGCTCGAGGTACGACAGGATCGGGACGCCGATCGCGAGCCCGAGGGCTCCGCCGATCACGCCGAGGATCAACGCCTCCTCGATCATGATCCGGGCCAGCCGCCACGTGCCCATGCCGAGCGCGGCCAACACGGCGAGCTCGCGCCGGCGATCGAGCACGGCCGCCAGCTGCGCGCTGGCGACCCCGAGGATCACCACGACGATGATGATGCCGCTCACGAACCGCGACGTGGCCTTATCCTGCTGGAGGTGCCCCCGCATCTCGGGCGCCAGCCGGTCCCAGGTGACGACCTCGTCGGTGGCGGCCACGCGCCTGGCGAGCGCGTCCCTGAGGGCATCGGCGCGGCGCCAGTCGGAGACGATCACCGTGACCTCACCGGCCCCGGTGCGACCTGCGAGTTGCTCGAGGTCGGCGAGCACGACCTGGCTGATCCTGGCATCGATCTCGTCGCTTCCCGTCGAGACCACGCCGACGATCTGCAACATCGTGCTCTCGATGCGGCCACCGCGGCCGACCGAGGTCGCCAGGATGTCGTCACCGACCGTCGCGTCGAGCCGCTCCGCCACCGCCTTGCCAACGACCATCACACCGCGATCGGTCGAGCGCAGGTAGCGCCCCCGCGTGACGTTGCGAACAAAGCGGAACGCCCGCGGCTCGGTCTCGGGATCGACGCCGATCAGCTCGACGGGGACGGTGTGAGTCCCCATGGCGAGCAGCACCTGAGCGCGCGCGCGAGGCGTCGCGACGACCACACCCGGTAGCTGTCGCGCAACCTCGAGATCGAGGCGCCAATCGGCGAGCCTGAGCCGCACATCGCGCTGGGAGTCCCAACCGTCGGGCACGACGCGCAGGTGTCCGATGCCGCCCTCGGCGCCGACCCGCGCGAACAGCTCGTCGCGCCCGCGGTTGATGCTCTCCATCGTGAGCGCGAGCGCACAACCGATGGTGATGCCGGCGACCGACAGCGCGGTGCGGCGGATGTTGCGGCCGATGCTGCGCGCGGCGTATCGCGTGGTGACCCACCCCATCAGGCCCTCAGCGCGGTGACAGGTTGAAGGCGGGCCGCGCGGATCGCCGGCCACGCCGATGCGACGAGCGCGGTCACGACGACCGCGACGAAGGTCCGGACGAGATCGACCACGGCGAGGCTGGGATAGAGCCGCAGCGACCAGCTCATTCCGGCGAACGAGATCTGGTCGGGACCGCCGCCGGTGAGTTGCGCGAGGTCGAAGCCGACCCGGTGGAAGGTCGCGACGATGCCCACACCGATCGCGGATCCGATCGCGACGCCGACCACCCCGAGCGCGAGCGCCTCGACGACCACCATCCCCACGATCCGCAGCGGACGAGCGCCGAGCGCGAGCAACATCCCGAGCTCGCGAGTGCGCTCGAACGTCGAGATCAGCATCGTGTTGGCGATGCCGGCGGCCGCGGCGACGAACACGAGGACCAGCACGAACACCCACGCGACGTCGACCAGCTCGACGAGGCTGACGAGCTCCGGCGCGAGCGCTCGCCAGTCGAGGACCTCGGCGCCGGCGAATGCCGGCAGGGCCGCGAGCCGCCGGGCGAGCGCCGTGCCGTGGTCGCTGTCGCGCGCGCGGATCACGATCTCGTGGACCTCGTCCGTCATCGCGAACAGCCGCTGGGTCTCGCCGAGCTCCATCACCAGCGCCTGCCGGTTGACCATGTCGACGGGCGTCTCGATCAACGCGGTCACGACGTAGAGGTCGTTCGCGAACGAGCCATCGACGCCCTGTCCGACGAGCGCGAGCTGATCACCGGCACGGACTCCCATGACGTCTGCGAGCTTCCGGCCGACGAGCACGCCGCGGCCCGACGGGTGCGCGGGCGCCGACGCGAGCAAGCCCATCGGGTGCGCCTCCACGTCGGCATCGACCCCGATCACGACCGCCGCGAAGCCCTCGTCGCCGAGCGCGACCAGCACCGGTGCGAAGATCCGCCCGGAAGCCGCCGCCACCTCCGGGTCACGACGGAGCGCCGCGACGGTCGCCGACGCATTCCGCAGCGTTCGTTCGAGGCCACGATCTTTGCGCCAATGGGGTGCGTGCACCTGGACATCGCCCAGCATCGGCCCGGTGATCGTCGCGACCATCCAGTCGCCGTAGGCGCGCAGGACGCCGTTGAAGGTGAGCACGAGCGCCGTCGACAACCCGATCGCGGCGAGCGCGAGCGCGGTGCGCCGACCGTTGCGCCACAGACTGCGCCACGCGATCCGTGTCGTGGACGCGCGCACCTGTCACCGCTTCCGCTCCAGCCGCGAGAGGCTGAACGTGGAGGCTGGAACGTCGACATCGAGCGCCAGCTCCTCGTACGAGAGCTCGGTGCGCTTGTCGGTAGCGCCCGTCGGAGTCACGACGATGCGCGTCGGGAGCGTTCGCCCGCTCAGCTTCTTCACGGTGTCGAAGGTGAGGGTCCGCGCGAGCCGGCGCTTGCGATCGTAGTGCCGCTCCTCGACGGGTAGGAGGTCGTCGGAGACCAGCAGATCGATCTGCGCCCAGCGTCCCACCACCCCCGGCTTCGCGGTCAGGGTCAACCACCACCCAGCCGGCGAGCTCGAACGTTTGTCGATCCGCGCCTCGAAGTCCTTACGCAGCGACGACTCCTTCACGAGGTCATCGTTCGTGAAGTCGGTTCCCATCCACGAACCCAGCATCATCGACGGGGGGATGCGGATCGTCTTGGCAACACGCGGCAGGAACATCCACAGGTTCTCGCCGACCCGCAGCGTGGCCGTATCGGCGTCGCGCGAGGGTGACTCGACGACGATCAGCGCCTTGTCCTCGCCGCTGGTCCACACCTTGACCCGCATCGTGCGGGTGCTGCGCGGTGTCACCACGACGATGTCGACGCGCGCGACGCTGCTCTTCGACCGATACAGGTCGTCGAGCTTGGCGAGCACGGTGTCGACGTTCGGCTGCTTCGATTCCTGGGCGAACGACGGCTGTACGAACCACGCCACGACGAGGATCGACATCAGTCCACGGCGGCCGGGATCGCGCATGCCCAGCTACGTTGCAAGCGGTGGACCCCGTCTTGGTCGGTGATGGCTGCAAGGACTGCGCATCGCGGAGACCCGGCTGCCACAAATGCGCGCGTTTGGATCGGGAGGTCAGCGGCGCGCGGTCGCGAGAACGCGCGCCCAGCGGCGAGGATTGCGACCTGATTCTGACGGCTTGCTGGGGGTTTCGCGTTCAGCCGCGACAGGCGGTATCCTCGCGTGATGCGCGCCGTGCTTGCTGTTGCGGCCCTGCTCGTGGGGTGCAAGGGCGAGCAGGTCGCGCCGGCCGTCGAGACCGGGTCTGCGCCGGGCCCCACGGCTGCCGCGGCGACGCCTGCGCCGAAACATGTCGAAGGCGCGATGCGGCCGCACCACGAGGAGCACGTCGTCGACTGCCCCGTCACGGTCGCCTCGAACGCGGATGACGACACGAAGGCGGCGGCGCTGCTCGAGGCCGCGAACAAGCAGATCGAGCAGGCCGTGTTCGCCGCGGCGTGGACGTGTGCCGATCGCGCGGCGGATCTGGTCCCGACGTCGGTCGAGGCCCATCACCTGCGCGGCTCGGCGCTGGCCGCCCTCGGTCGCGACCGCGACGCCCAGCTCGCGTACTCGCTCGCGATGTCGCTCGATCCGGATGATCCGGAAACGCTGCGCGCGGTCGCAGACTTCTACATCAACGGCAAGGGCGAGCACGGTCGCGACGCGCTCCGGCTCGGGCTCGAGCTCGCGCAGCGCGGTAGCCGGCGCGTGATCGCGCGACGTCGCAGCAACACTCCGCTCGCCGCGGATCTCGCGGTGCTCGAGGCGCAGGCGCTCAACGACCTCGGCCGCAGCGACGAGGCGCTCGTACGGATCGACGTCGCGCTGCGGCTCGCGCCTGGTCGGGGCGACGCCATGCACGAGAAAGGCGTCGCGCTGTTCGATCTGTCGCGCTTCACCGAGGCCAAGGCGATCCTCCTCCGCGCGCTCGCGATCCAGCCCGACGACGCGTACTCGCATCAGATCATGGGGCTCGCGCTCGAGCAGCTCGGCGACCTCGAAGGTGGCGACAAGGAGCTGGCGCGTGCGGTCGAGCTCGCACCGATCGAGCTATCTCCGCCGGTGGTGATCTCGGTCGCCGAGTTCCAGCAGGAGATCGACACGATCGTGGCGAGCCTGCCCGTCGATCGCCGCACCCGCGTTCGCGCGATCAAGATCGAGATCGTCGACCTTCCGGATCCGGTCGACCTCGCCGCGGTCAAGCCACCGTTTCCGCCGACGATCCTCGGGCTGTATCGTGGACCGGTCGGAAGAGGCCCGCACGTCGTCCAGTCCAAGGACGAGACGCCCTCGATCGTGCTCTATCGCAAGAACCTCGCGCGGGCCGTGAAGACTCGCGCCGAGCTGTCCGAGCAGATTCGCGACACGCTCCTCCACGAGATCGGCCACCTCGAGGGACTCGACGAGGACGACCTGCGCCGCCGTGGCATGGAGTAGCCGCTCGCGATCGATCAGTGGACTGCGTCGGCGGGTCGGGTTCCAGCCGGGGACGGCAGATCCGCAAGCAGCCCTTCGAGGGCTTCGAGATCGACCGGCTTGGCGAGATGGGCGTCGCAGCCGGCCGCACGAGCCCGGGCGACGTCTTCGGGTTGGCCGTAGCCGCTGACGGCGACGATCCGCAGGTCCCGCTCGCCCGAATTCCGCAGGTGCGTCGCCACCTGGTAGCCGCTCATGCCGGGCAGGCCCAGGTCGAGGAGCACCACCTCTGGGTGCTGCTCCGCGACGGCGGCGATCGCCGCCCGGCCGTCTTCGGCGATCGAGACCTCGTGGCCCCATCCCTCCAGCACCATCGCGAGCATGCTCGCGGCGTCGTCGTTGTCATCGACGACCAGGACCCGACGATGAGGTCCTCGCGGTCTCCCGGACAAGGTCGGCAACACCTGCCTTCGCGCGTCGATGCGCCCCGGTAACCAGACGGTGAACTCCGATCCTCGACCTTCGCCTGCACTCTCGGCGATCACGGTGCCGCCGTGCCGCTCGACCAGCTCGTGCACGATGGTGAGCCCGATGCCGAGACCGCCACGGGTCCGTGCGAGGGACTTGTCGACCTGGACGAACAGGTCGAACAGTCGAGGGAGGACCCCGGGCTCGATGCCGATCCCATCGTCTCGCACGCGGATCTCCACGCCACCGTCCTTCGCTCTCGTGGAGACCCTGATGTGACCACCGGCCGGCGTGTACTTGACGGCGTTGTGGACCAGGTTCGTGATCACTTGCTCCACCCGCAAGGCGTCCGCCTCCAGCCACAGCGGCTCGAGCGAGAGCGTCAGGTCCTGCCGCTGCGAGGCGATGAGGGCTTCGACCGGGGCGATCGCATGGTGGACGATGCTGGTGAGGTCGATCGGCTGCTTCTCGATCTTGATCAGTCCGCGCGTGATCCGCGAGACGTCGAGCAGGTCATCGACGAGCTTGACGATGTGTCCGATGCTGCGATCGAGGATGTCGTACACCTTGTGGAGCAAGCGAGGATCGTCCGGCCGCTCCGCGAGGATCGCGAGCGCGGAAGCAGCCGGTGCCAGCGGGTTGCGCAGCTCGTGCGCGAGCGTCGCGAGGAAGGTGTCCTTCCGCCGATCGGACTCCTTCAGCTCGGCGTAGAGCCGAGCTCGCTCGATGGCGAAGGCGACCAGGTAGGCCACGGCGTTGGTGAGCTCGACGTCCTCGGCCACCAGGACCTTCGGTCGATCGAAATACAGCATGAACTTGCCGACCAGGTGTCCGCGGTAGATGAGCGGGATGAAGGCGAGTGCGCGGATCTGCTCCGCTCTGAGGGCCGGAAGGAGAGGGACCACCAACGGCTCCTGCTCGATGTCCCGGACGAAGATCGCCTGCGGCGAGGGATCGTCGATCGACCAGGGGATGTGTCCCTCGGCCGCGGCTCGGTAGCCATCCGATAGTCCCCGCGAAGCCGCGAAGCGGGCGACTCCACGGTGATCGAGGAGCACGATCGCCGATCGGTCGACCCCGACGATCACCTGCAGTGCCGCGAGTGCCGGATCGTAGATCTCGCGAGCGTCCCTGGCACTGCTGATCTCGCGCACCAAGCGGACGAGGGCCGCGAGCTGGTGCACCAGCGGTGGTCTCGCGACTTGTGGGGTGAACGCCATGATCACCAAGTTGGTGCAATGGCCATGCCCCCACCGTCGAGCAAGGCCTCGATAGCTCGGGCGAAATTTCCAACGAGCCTGCACCGCACCAGCCGTGCTCGCGCGCCTTCGATCCACCGTCGTCGTGAAAACTCGCACGAGGTCGGCGCGCGGCTCGCATGGCCGTGGGTGCACCAAGAAAACGGAGCGGACGATGAAGCTCGGAGCTCTTCTGATCAGCGCGCTCGCGCTCGGGGCGTGCGGCGACGACGAGCCGCTCGCGCCCACGAATGGCGATGGCGGCGACGGCGTCGCGTCACACGACTTCACGCTGCGGATCGAGAACGTCGCGCCGTGGACCGTGCTCGAGGCCGGCACGCAGGCCACGAAGCCGGACCTGATCGACGGGCCCGCCGAGGACGGTGATCACGCGCCGCTACTGGCCGCGCTCCAGGCGAGCCCGCCCGCCGGCGTGTCCGCGGTCGGCGCGTTCGATGCGCCCGCCAACACCGCGGTGTCAAGCCCCGCGATGCCGGGACAGGCGTTCGAGCTGATCGTGCACGGCGCGCCGGGCGACGCGCTGTCGTTCGCGACGATGTTCGGCATGTCGAACGACTGGTTCTTCGCCACCCGGCCCGAGGGCATCGCGCTGTTCGCCGACGGTGTCCCGCGCACCTGTGACGTGACCGCCGACGTCGTGCTCTACGACCTCGGCACCGAGGTCGACGAAGAGCTCGACGTCGGCCCGAGCACCGCACCGCAGCAGCCGGCACCCGACACCGGCCGGCTCGATCGCATCGGCGAGGTTCGCGAGGTCACCCTGGAGCGCTACGGCGTTCCCGAGGTCCTGCACCTTCGCGTCACGCTGGAGCCGCGCTGATAGCGCCAGATCGACGCGGCAAGCGTGTGGTTGCGGTAGGATGGGCGCCATGTCGGAAGGGACGGGGTTGGCGCCAGCAAGCGCACCAGATCCCATGCGGCTGCTCGAAGCCGCGCTGGTGCGGGAGCAGAAGAAGGTCGCGCTCGTCCAGGAAGTGAGCCGTGCGCTGTCGGAGGCGGGAGACCTCGACGCGCTGCTGACGTTGATCATGACGAAGGTGACCGAGCTGATGGACGCCGATCGCTCGACGCTCTACCTCGTGACCGAGGACGGGCGCTGGCTGTGGTCGAAGGTCGTGCAAGGGGACGAGCGCGTGGAGATCCGGCTCGAGGTCGGCGAGGGCATGGCGGGGTGGGTCGCCGAGACGCGCGAGATCGTCAACATCCCCGATGCGTATGCGGATCAGCGGTTCCAGCCCGCGGTGGATCTGAAGAGCGGCTACCGCACGCGATCGATCTTGAGCGTCCCGATGCTCGGCGCGCTCGGTGGCCTGGTCGGCGTGCTGCAGGTCCTCAACAAGCAGGACGGTCCGTTCACGCAGCCCGACGAGGAGCTCCTGATGGCGCTCGCGAGCCAGGCCGCGATCGCGATCGAGAATGCGCGCCTGTACCACTCGCTGGTCTCGCAGAACCAGGAGCTGCAGCGTGCGCGACGGGACCTCGAGCGCAAGACGCGCGAGCTCAACGCCCTGTACGAGGTCGAGAAGGAGCTGTCGGCGGCGCTCGATCTCGACGACCTGCTCTCGCGCATCCTCGCGCAGGCGATCACGGTGCTCGGCGGCGGCGCGGGATCGATCGCGCTCGTCGAGCCCGATGGATCGCTGCGGTTTCGCACGGTGCAGGGCCCGGCGGCGCCGCGGCTGATCGAGCGCACGTTGCCGCACGGCACCGGGCTGCTCGGGTGGTCGATCGCGCACCGCACGCCGCTCGTGATCGACAAGCCGAGCGATGACCCGCGCCACGCGATCGAGATCGCGCGCGAGACCGGGGTGATGCCGGAGCATCTCCTGGTGGCGCCACTCATCGACGGTGACGAAGCGATCGGCGGGATCGAGATCATCGATCAGCGGCGGTCGGTGCGGGATGGCGAGACCCCGTGGGGAGCGGACGACCTCAAGCTGCTCGTGCTGATCGCGGCGCAGGCCGCCGGTGCGATCGGGATGGCGCGCCGGCGCAGCGAGCAGAGCAATCGCGATCGGCTGGCCTCGATCGGCCGGATGCTCGCCGGCCTGTTGCATGACCTGAAGACGCCGATGACGATCATCTCCGGCTACGCGCAGCTCATGGCGTCGTCGGATGACTCGGCCCAGCGCGAGAAGTATGTCGATCAGATCCAGCGCCAGTTCGATCTGATGGCCGGCATGACGCGCGAGGTCCTCGCATTCGCCCGCGGCGACACCGATCTGTTCGTACGCAAGGTCTACGTCAACAAGTTCACCGAGGAGCTGACCACGCAGCTCGGCGCGGCGGTGACCGGCCGCGGGATCGACTTCGAGGTCGAGGCCCGCTTCGATGGCGTCGCGCACTTCGACGAGCAGAAGCTGATGCGCGTATTTCACAACCTGACGAGCAACGCGGTCGAGGCGATGCCCGACGGTGGCCACCTCAAGGTACGAATCGAGCGCACCGGCGACGACCTCGTGTGGACGGTGACCGACACGGGATCGGGAATTCCCGCCCAGGTGCACGCGCGGCTGTTCGAGCTGTTCGCGACCGGGCGCAAGGGCGGGACGGGCCTCGGGCTCGCGATCGTCAAGCGAGTCGTCGACGATCACAACGGGACGATCCGCTGTGACACCGGGCCGACCGGGACGACGTTCGTGATCCGGATCCCCATCCAGCGCGTGGCCGAGCCCGACTGAGCGGTGGGGGGCGCGAACGGCGCGCGCGGGGTAAAGATCACGAGATGCTCGCGGCCAACGCCATCGACAAGGCCTTCGGCGAACGCCGCGCGCTCACCGGCGTGACGCTCGAGGTCGGCGCGGGCGAGGCCGTGTTGCTCGTGGGTCGCAACGGGGCGGGCAAGACGACGCTCCTGCGGATCGTCACCGGCTTCCTCGATCCCGATGCGGGGACGGTGACCGTCGACGGCGCGTCGATGGATCGCGAGCGAGCGCGGGCGCAGTCGCGGCTGGGCTACCTGCCGGAGCATGCGCCGGCGCCTCCGGAGCTGACGGTGCGCGATCATCTGAGGCTGCGCGCGCGGCAGAAAGGGCTCGGCAAGCGTACGGACGAGGCGGTCGCGCGCGTGATCGAGGCCGCCGCGCTCGCGACCGAGGCAGGTCGCCGGATCGGAATGCTCTCGAAGGGATTTCGCCAGCGCGTCGGGCTCGCGGACGCGCTGCTCGGCGAACCGCCGCTGCTCGTGCTCGACGAGCCGACCAGCGGGATGGATCCGATCCAGACCGCCCAGATGCGCGACCACCTGATCGAAGCCGTGGGTGCGGAGGGCTACCCATCGCGCGCGGGATCCGCGCCGCGGCGAGCGTTGCTGGTCTCGAGCCACGCGGTCGCCGATCTCGAAGCGCTCGCGACCCGCGTCGCGGTGCTGCGCGCCGGATCGCTCGTCGCGTTCGATACGCCCGAGGCGCTGTGCAAGGCCACGGCCACCGAGCGGCTCGAGGACGCCGTCGTGAAGCTGCTCGGCGAGACCGGAGCTACGCCGTGAGCGAGGCAGGGTGAGCGCACGCGCCGCGTACTGGGTCTGGCGCCGCGAGCTGCACGTGATGCTGCGCGCTCCGATCATCTATGTCGTCGGCGGCGTGTTCCTCGTCGTCCAGGGGATCGCGTTCGCGGCGCTCGTCGGATCGCTCTCGGATCCGAGGCGGGCGGCGCCGCTCGGCGCGCTGCTCGAGGGCCAGCTCGCGGGGACGCTGCTGACGTGGGTGCTCGAGCTCGTCGTGCTGACGCTGCTCGGCATGCGCGCGATCGCCGAGGACAAGCGCACCGGTGCGTGGGAGCTGCTGCTGACCGCGCAGGTCGGGGAGGGCGCCGCGGTGATCGGCAAGTGGCTCGCGGCGACCACGGTGTACGCGCTGCTGTGGCTGCCGACGCTCGCGTACTTCGTCGTGGTCGCGGTGTTTCGCGCGGACTCCGGCGGCTGGGATGTCGCGGCGATCGCGTGCGGGTACCTCGGCGCGATCGCGCTCGGGGCGGCGCTGCTCGCGTGGGCGATCGCGGCGAGCGCGGCGATGAGCTCGCTGCTCGGGGCCGGCGCGCTCGGGTTCGCGTTCCTCGTCGGGCTGTTCCTCGTCGGGGAGCTGCCGGGGCTGTGGCCGGAGCTGCCCACCGAGCACCCGACGATCGCCGCCGTGCTCGAGGCGCTGTCGATCCGGAATGCCGCGCTCGGGTTCGCACGCGGCGAGCTCGGCGTGCAGGCGCTCGTGCTCGTGATCGGGCTCGCGGTGACGGGGCTCTCGCTCGCGATCACGTTCGCGTGCGCCGAGCGGCGGCGCCGTCGCGAGGTGAGGGCGCGCGCGCTCGGGACCGCGGCGCTGGCGGTGATCGGCGTGCTCGCGGGCGTGCTCGCGGTGCGCCACCCCGCGCGCGTCGACGTCAGCGCCGACCGCCACAACACCCTCGATCCCGCGACCCGCGAGCTGTTGGCCGGATTGCCCGGTCCCGCGACGCTGACGATCGTGCAACCGACCTACGGCGGGCTCGACGCCGTGTACGCCGAGATCACGCGCGTCGCCGAGCGAATGGCCGAGCTCGCGCCGCTGACCGTGCGGGTCGTCGATCCGGCGAGCGCACCGGGCGGCCGCATCGAGGTGGCGCGGGCCGCGGGCCTCCAGGTGGACGATCTCGCGAGCTCCGGCGCGGTCGTGATCGATCTCGGTGGCCGGCGGCGCGTGATCGATCTTCCGGCGTTCGCGAAGATCGAGTTCGGCCCTGGAAACCTGCCCACCGTCGAGCGCCTCGCGATCGAGCAGGCGCTCACCGGGGCGCTCGCCGCGCTCGCGATGGCACGACCGGTCACCGCGTGCGTCACGACCTCGCACGGCGAGCTGCCGATCGACGCGCGCCCCGACACCGGCGCGGACTGGGCGATCGTCGCCGATCGGCTGCGCGCCGAGGGCATGGTGGTGGAGGAGGTCGCGATCACGAACGAGGTCCCGGCGCGGTGTCAGGTGTTGATCGTGGCCGGTCCCGCGACGCCGCTGTCGCCGAGCGAGGCGCTCGCCGTGCAGGCGTTCGTCCGCACGGGCGGTGGGCTGCTCGTCGCCGCGGCGAGCCGCACGCTCGTCGGTGGCCTCGGTACCACCGGGCTCGAGGCGGTGCTCGCCGCCGACGGGCTCGGCCTGCCCGCCGCGATCGTCGTCGATCCGAGCCGAACCGTGCGCGAGCTCCCCGGCGCGCTGCTCATCATCGCTGGCTACGCCGAGCATCCGATCAACGCCGGCTTCGCGCAGCGGCGCGCGACCCTGTGGTTCCAGCCGCGCCCCGTCCTCACGACGGCCGGCGCGAAGCCGCTGGTCTCGGCGACCACCGCGAGCTGGGGCGAGCGCGATCTCGTGACCGCCCCGCCGCGCAAGGAGCTCGACGATCTCGCCGGACCGGTCGCGCTCGCCGCGATCGGCGGCAAGCATCGCGTGATCGCCGTCGGATCGGCGGAGTCGTTCTCGTCGGTGCTGCTCCGCGGTGGCACCTCCGCCGGCGATCTGTGGCTCGCGCATGCGGTGCGGCACCTCGCGGGGGCGCCGGAGCCGCGGGTCGAGGTCGCCGAGCGGACGCCGTCGCAGGTGCAGCTCGTGCTGACCGCCGGCGAGCGCAGGGCGATCATCGCGGTCTCGGTCGGCGGCATCCCGCTCGCGTGGGCGCTGCTCGGCGGCGCGGTCGTGTGGTGGCGTCGCCGCCGCGCGCGAGGAGCCGAGGCGTGATCGCGACGCGGCTCGGCCTCGCGATCGCGACGGTGATCGCCTGCGTGCTCGCGATCGTCCTCGCGATCGATCTCCGCCGCGACACCGCACCGCCGGATCGCGCGGTGGTGCCGGGCTTCGCGGCCGAGCAGGTCACCGAGCTCGAGTGGCGCGATCGCGTCGCGTTGCTCGCTCCGGGCGCCGGCGATCTGCGCATCGTGCGCGATCCGGGGGGCGCGACCGGCTGGCGGTGGGTCGAGCCCGCGGGCGCAGCCGATCAGCGCACCGTCGAGGACGTGCTCGCCGCGCTGCGCGGAGCACGCTGGCACCGGCGTACCGGAGCGAGCGCCGCGGGCCGCATCTCGGAGGTGCTGACGATCAAGACCGCCGGCGCAGCCCACCGGATCTCGATCGGCGAGCCACTCTCCGGCGGCGAGCAGCAGTGGATCGTGATCGGCGATCACGCGCTGCTCGTCGATACCTGGGTCGTTCGCGCGCTCGTACCCACGCTCGTCGCGCTGCGCGTGCGCACGCCGCTTGCCGGTGCGGCGCAAGCGACCGAGCTCCAGATCGATCCCGGGATCAAGCTGCGCGGGGTCCCGCGGCGGTTCGTGTCGAAGCAAGGCGAGCTCCTCGTGTCACCGCGGCTCGTCGATGATCTCGAGCGCGCGCTCGCCGAGGTCGTGGTCACCGAGGTCCCGCGCGGTCCGGTCCACCGCCACGGGATGCAGATCCTGTTCGACGGCAAGGTCGTCGTGGCCGAAGCCGGTCGGTGTGCCCAGACCACGGGAACCCGGGCGATCGACGGTCCCGCGAGTGGCCCGGGCTGCATCGACGAGCGCGCGTGGCAGGCAGTGCGCACGGCCGCCGACGCATTCCTCGCGCCGCTCGATCAGATCATCGAGCACCGCCCCGCACCGGTCGAGCCGATGCAGATCACGCTCATCGACAAGGCCGTCCTCGATCTGGCGAAGCGCCCGCGCGTCGGCGACCACGACGCCGATCCCGCGCGGATCGCCGAGCTACTTGCCGTGCTCGCCACGCCGGCCGAGGTCGTCCCGTTGCCGAAGACGAAGCACCTCGGCGAGCTCGCGATCACCGACTCCAGCAAGCACTCGACGACGATCGAGCTCTACGCCGGCAACATCATCGCGCGCCGCGGCGAGCCGCTCGCGCTTCGGGTCGGCGAAGGCTCGTTCGCGATCCTCGCCCGCCCGGCCCGCGCACTCCGCGATCCGACGCTGTGGACCGAGGAGCCGACGACGATCCGGTCGATCAAGATCGACCGCACGACCTACACTCGGGGCGCCGTGATCGGCGAGTGGACCGGCCCGAGCGACCTCGACGCCGCGGCGCTCGAGCAGCTCGTCGCGCTCCTCGCGGCCCCACGAGCGCAGGGCGACCTCGCGACCCCACCGGCCGCACGCCACACCATCGAGCTCGAGATCGCGCCGCCTGCCGGTGCGCCGACGAAGCGCTCGCTGACGCTGGTCCGCGGTCCCGGCGGCTGCGCGGCGACCATCGACGGCGCGCACGTGCTCGTCGATCCGCAGATCTGCACGCTCGCCGACCGACTCTAGTCTGGTTCACCTGTGGCCGGATCGACGTCTCGATCGATGCGACGCACGATCGCGTCGAGGATCGCTGGCTCGATACCGCCGTCGAGCTCGGAGCCGCCGGCTTGATCGGCTACCGGATCGCGCCGTGGCGCGGACTCGAGGTGACGCCGTCGTTCGACCTCGGCTGGCGTCACGAATTCGCACAGCGCCTTCCTGGGTGGAGTCGCGGCACGATCGGCGTCGGGCTGACGGTCGGCTGGCTGTTCTGAGCGTCGCTGCACGTCGAGCAAGCCGATTCCTCGTCGCGTGTTACGACGCGATCGGCTTCGAGAATCAGCGAATCGCGCGGCGCGATCCCCAGTTCAGCTCGGGTTCCGAGAAAGTTGTGAAAGTGGAAAGCGTCCCTGAGCGACGGCGCGATCCCCAGATCAGCTCGGCTTGCCCTTGTTCTTGACGAGGTCTGCGGGCGACGGCCGCGCGCCGTCGGGCGAGGTGGTCGGCGTGCCGGTCGCAGCCGGATCCGGAGCCGGCGACTCCCAGGTCTGGGTGACGTTCTTCATCTTCTTGTAGACGAGCAGACCGTCGCTGTTGCGCTCGCTATGCGGCGACGCCAGCTTCCAGGTGCCGGTGATCTCGACCTCGTCGCCGACCGCGATCGGCGGGCAGACGCTCTTGGTCGGATCCTTCTCGGTCGGCTCGCAACGCAGAGGATCGTTGCGCTCCTTCTTCTTGATCCGCTCGAGCTCGAGCTTGTTGTACGGCCGCGGGACGTCGACGACCCACATGCTCTTCTCGGCGGGCGTGTCCTTGGCGTCGCCGATGTAGAACTTCGCGCGCTCGCACTTCGTCGGATCCTTGTCGATCATGTCCTTGACGGCCTTGTCGTCCATGCCCGGCTCGCGGACTGCCGTCGGGCAGTCATACGCCCAGGTCACGAATCCCTTGACCGTGATCTCGCTATCGAGGAGCTTCTTGCCCTTGACGCGCATCTCCTTCACCGAGTGGGAGCCATCGGCGGGAGCCGGCGGTAGATCGAAGCTCGGCACCGGCGGGATGTTCAGCTTGACGTCGCTTTTTCGTACCTCGGCGTCCGGTCCCTTGAGGCCGTCCTCTCCGCAGGCAGCGGACGCCAGGAGCGTGAAGAACAGAACGGTGCGCAGGCCGTGACGGTGCGGCATGCTGGCGGTCATAACATGGTGACCAGGGCCTCTCAAGTCGCGGTACTCGTCGCGGCCGTGGCACTTTGGGCCTGCGAGTCGCCCGCACGCGTCAAACCGTGGCGTCATGCCCCAGATCCCATCGCCGAGGCGGCGAAGGTACCCAGCTCGCCTGCGTTCGCCGACGTGTCGGCGGAGTCCGAAGTTCGCCTAGCCCGCGGCCATACCCTGCGCATTCACGTCGATGCCGAGCCCGGCCGGCTCAATCCGCTGGTCTCGCCGACGACCTGGGGCCGCCGGATCACGCTCGGGACCGTGTTCGAGCCGCTGCTGCGCTACGTGCCGCCCGACGCCGGCCAACCCGCCGGCCGCTACGGTCCGCGGCTCGCGCGATCATGGCGCGTCGTGACGCCACCGTGGGGTGGCCTCGAGATCCGCATCGAGCTCGAGCCGAACGTGACCTTTCACGACGGCCATCCGCTCACCAGCTCGGATGTCCAGTTCACGCTCGACGCGATCCGGGATCCGCGGCGCGGGGTCGACCACCTGCGGGCGATGCTCGACGACGTCGATGCGGTCGAGCTCATCACGTCGACCGAGGTGCGCCTCGTGCTCAAGCGACCGAGCGGCTGGGTGATGCGCGCACTCGCCGAGATCCCGATCTTACCGATGCACATCTATAACGACGGCTTCGCCGCCGGTGGTGCGCTCGTCGGTTCGGGGCCGTGGAAGGTGACGTCGAACAAGAGCGGCACGGTGCACCTCACTCGCCACGACAACTACTGGGCTCGCAAGGCGGCGATCTCGGACGTCGAGTTCGTCTACCAGCCGGACGCCGCGATCGCGCTCAAGGATGCCAAGCGCGGCGACTTCGACATCATCCCGGCCCTGATCCCGGCGCACTACCCGGAGCAAGCGAACGCCCCGGGGATCTCCGCGGCGTTCAAACCGCTCGAATTGCGACCGCCTCGCCTGCGCTACCTGTCGTTCAACGCGAAGAAGTCACCGCTCGACGACGCACGGGTCCGTCATGCACTCGCGCTGCTCGTCGACCGCAAGGAGATCGGCGAGCGTCACTTCGATCGGCTCGCGCGGCCCGCGCTGTGGCCGATCTGGCCGGGCGGCTTCGTCCACGGCGTCGAGGCCGCGATCCCCGCATTCGATCCGAAGGCCGCGGGGGCGCTGCTCGACGCCGCCGGCTGGACCGACTCCGACAAGGACGGCATTCGCGATCGCGCCGGCACCCAGCTCCGCATGACGATGATCGGCACCGAGCGCAGCGTGCCCAAGGACGCCGCGACGCCCAGCTCGACGTTGCCGCGCGAGTACCTGATCGAAGCGGCGCGCCGGATCGGTGTCGTGATCGAGCTCAAGACCGGCGGCGATCAGTGGCTCGCGAAGCGGATCGAGGAGGGCAGCTACCACCTGGTCGAGCTGCAATGGACCGGCATGGTCGACATGAACGTCGGCCCACGCCTCGGCTCGAGCGATCCGCTGCGCGCGGCCTCACCGCGGATCGATCGCGTGCTCGAGTCGATGGCCGCCGTGTGGGATCCCGCCGAGCGCGCGAAGCTCGCCGGCGAGCTGGGCGCCGCGCTCGCCGAGACCTGGCCGATCGCCGGCATCACCACCGATGCACCGCAGGGCCTCGTCCATCGCCGCGTCAAGGGCGTGCGGATCTGGGACGGCTGGATCGATCTGACGCAGCTGTCGTTCGACGACAAGCCGTAGCGGGGAAGCTACGCCAACGGATCATGGGGCGAGCTCGATCTCGCCCCACGGATCGTACATCTCCGGAGTCTTGCTCGCCTGACAGCTCGCTGGCGTAAGCTAGGCCCGTGGCCAGCACCGCACCCGCCGAGATGAAGGGACTTCGCGCATCACTCGAGGTGGTGTTCGCGGCGCTCCCTGCTCGGCTCGGCGAGCCGGGAGGTGGCGGCGCCGCGTGCCGGATGATCGCGGACGTCTACGACCGCGCGCTCGCGGAGCGGTTCGAGCAGGCGGCAGGGGATGCGCCGCTCGCGCTGGTCGCCACCGGTGGCTGGGCGCGCCGCGAGCTCGCACCGTACTCGGACATCGACTTCATCGTGCTGCACGATCGCGACGAGCCCGGCGCCAAGCAGGCCTGCGATCGCCTGCTGTATCCCTTGTGGGACGAGAAGCTCGCGATCGGCCACTCGGTGCGCGAGCCGCGTGCCGCGGCAAGGCTGGCGAAGGACGATCTCGCGACCGCCACGGCGCTGCTCGACGCGCGACACATCGCCGGCGATCGCAAGCTCTCGACCGAGCTCGTCCGCGCGACGCTCGCGGCGCTCGCCCCCGGGGGCAACCCGAACGAGCTGATCACGTCGCTCGCCACCGAGAAGCGGAACCGCCACGATCGCTTCGGCGCGTCGCTGTACTTGCTCGAGCCGAACCTCAAGCAGGGCATCGGTGCGCTACGCGACCTCGCGACCGCGCTGTGGTGCGCCGCGGTGCGCTGGCATCCGCCGCGGCCGGGGCACGATCCGCAGGACGCGGACTCGTTGATCGCCGACCTCGTCACGATGGGCCACCTGAACCGCCGCCAGGCGCAGGTCCTCGCCTCCGCGCGTGACTTCCAGCTGAAGATCCGCGCGCTCGTGCAGCTCGCGGCGCAGCGCCGCACCGATCAGCTCACGTTCGAGATCCAGGAGGCGATCGCGCCACGGCTGTATCCCGATGCACGATCGCACGAGGGCGACATCCGGTCCGCGGTGGCCCCCGCCGTCGAGGCGCTGATGCGCGACTACTACCTGCACGCGCGCGGCGTGGTCCAGGTCGCGGATCGGCTGCTCGAGTCGGCCCGCGTGCCGGCGCGGCGCCGCCCGCGGATCGCGCAGATCGACGCCTCGTTCATCACGTTCAACGGCGAGCTCGCGATCAAGGATCCGAGGCTGTTCGTCGAGCGACCGAGCGAGATGGTGCGGCTGTTTCGCGTCGCAGTCGCCGAGCAGCTGGTGGTCTACGGCCACACCCGCGAGCTCGCGGCCGAAACGATCGCGAAGGATCCGGCACTGCTCGCGAACGATCCGGTCGCGGCGCGGCTGTTGTTCGACGCGCTCGTCGATCTGCGGGACACCGCGCAGCCGTCGGCGTTCGAGGTGATGCACCAGCTCGGCATCCTGTCGGCGGTGATGCCGGAGTGGGCGCCGTGCACCGCGCGCGTCCAGCACGACCTCTATCACGTGTACACCGTCGATCAGCACCAGCTCTACGCGCTCGCGATGCAGAAGCGGATCGCGCGCGGCGAGCTCGCCGAGGCCCACCCGACGGCGACCGAGCTGTGGCGCGAGGTGAAGCGTCCGGGGCCGCTGCTGCTCGGTACGCTCCTGCACGATGTCGGCAAGCCACTCGGCAAGGGCCACGCCGAGAAGGGCGCGGTCGTCGCGGGCGTCGTCGCGGCGCGGCTCGGCATGTCGGCGAGTGACCGCGAGCTCACCGAGTTTCTGGTGCGGCAGCACCTCACGATGTCGCATCTGTGCCAGCGCCGCGACCTCTCGGATCCCGACGTCATCGCGCGGTTCGCCGAGCGCGTCGAGGACGACGAGCACCTCGTGCAGCTGTACCTGGTCACGCTCTGCGACACCGCGATGACCGCGCCCGACAACCTGTCGGCCTGGAAGGACGGCCTGCTGCGCGACCTCGTGATGCGAACGCGCGCGCACTTCCGCGGCGGCTCGATCGCCGCCTCCGCTTCGGATCGCGACACCGGCCTGCGCGCGAAGGTCATCCAGCTCGCCGGTGATGATCCCGCGGTGCTGCCCGTCGTCGACGCGATCGATCCGCGGCTGCTCACCCAGCTCACGGCGCGTCAGGCCGCGCGTCACGTCAAGCTGGTCACCCAGGCCCGCCAGACGCGGCCGCACGTCGGCCTCCACGTCAACTGCTGGCCGCTCAAGGGCCACAGCGAGGTCGCGATCGTCGCCCCCGACGCGCCGGGCGTGCTGGCCACGATCGCCGGTGCGCTCACCGCGAGCCGCGTCGACGTGCTCGGCGCCGTCCTCGGTCACGTCGATCTGCCGGAGGGCCGGCTCGTCACCGACGTGTTCTACGTCCGCGATCTCAAGGGCGCCGCGATCCCCGAGGACGACCCTCGCTGGCTACGGCTCGGCACCGATCTGCGCGAGCTGCTCGACGGCTCGCCCGATCCCGGCGAGGTCGCGAGCCTGATCGCGCGCCGCCGCCCGCGCTCCGGGATGCCGAAACGCGTGACGCCGGGTGTGGTCACCGAGATCCGGATCCACGATGACTCGACGGCGGCCACGATCATCGAGGTGTTCACGCGCGATCGCGTCGGCGTGCTGTACGCGATCACCCAGACGCTCGCGGATCTCGGCCTCGACATCTCGCTCGCGAAGGTCTCGACCGAGGGCGAGAAGGTCGCCGACGTGTTCTACGTGACCCGCGCCGGCAAGCGCATCACCGACGACGCCGAGCGCGAGGAGCTCGTCGCGCGGCTGCGCGCGGCCGTCGAGGCGCCCGGCCTCACCGGCGGCTGAATGAGCGCGATCGATCTGCCGCCCGGCATCGGCTTGCAGGGCACTCCGCTCGGCGTGTTCACCGCACCGCGTGGCGCCCGCCGGCTCGCGATCACCGCGGTCGTGATCGTGACCGCGCTCGGCGCGCTCACCTGGTACTTCGTCCTGCAGCACCCGTTTCGGCGCGGCGCGAGCATGCAGATCGTGCTGCCGGTCGCGTTCGCCGCGTTCGCGTTCCTCGGGCTCGCCGTCCGGGCGGCCCGGATCGCGGTCACCCGTGACGGCGTGCGCTGGGGCTGGACGATGCTCGGGTTTCACCAGCAAGCGAGCCGGATCGTCCGTGCCCACATTTATCTCGACGGGGTCGCGCTCGAGGCCCGCCGCGGCTCGTGGTGGTTTCTCGCAGCCCGCGACTGGGATCGCTTCGAGGCGCTCGTTCGTCAGCTCCGCCGCGCCGAGTTTCCGGTCGCCGATCACGACGGCCGGGCCCCGTTTCGTGCGCGGCTCCAGAGCTACGGCCGGTTCCTCGACTGCTTGCTCGTCGGCTCGATCGGCGGGGCCGCCGTCGTCGCGCTGTGGGCGTCGTGAAGCTCGGCAGCTCGACACACATCGGATCGGCACACGAATGCTGGTGGTCGGCTCGGGTTCCCTTAGAATTGACGTCGGGTCGAGTAGCACGCCGTGACGAGTACGCAGGGGACCAAGACGAAGGCGCTGTGCGTCGCGACGCGCTGCGCGGACGTCGGCCAGTTCGTCGCGACGTTTCATCGGTTCTGCGACGACGACACGTTCTTCGTCGCCACCCTGACCACGAGGCCGGTCGGGCTCGAGACCGCGTTCTCGATCCAGCTCGCCGACAAGACTCCGGTGTTGCGTGGGTTGTGCGTCGTGCGCGAGGCGTGGAGCAGTCCGGCGAACCCGTACGGTCGGCCCGGGATCCGGCTGGGCATCGTCCGCCTCACCCGCGAGAGCACCGAGGTGTTCGAACGGCTGCGAGCACGCCGCGCCTCGACCTCGGCCGGGCTCGAGGTCGTCGAGCCGGCGCCGACCTCCGCACCTCCGTCGATCCCACCCATCCCGACGTCGATCCCGCCGATCCCGGCGATCCTGACTCGACCGATCGAGACTCGACCGATCGAGACTCGACCGATCGAGACTCGACCGCCGGCTCCCGCCGCACGCCCGCCGCCGTTTCGGCCCGCGATCCCGTTGCCGCGCCGGGTCGGTCCGCTTGCGCCGGGCGCGGAGCCTGCGCCGACGGTGGCCTCGGCGCCGGAGCCGATCGATGAGCCCGCCACCGCACCGACGGTGCTTACCGCAGCCTCGGCGGAGCTGGAGCTTGCTCCAGCCTCGGAGCTTGCCCCGGCCTCGACGGAGCTCGCGGCACCGACGGAGCTGGCACCGTTGTCGCCGGCACGGTCCGAGCCACCGAGCGATCCGCTCGACGGTGAGACGGCGCTGGAGGCGGCGAGCAGCACCGTCGTCGAGGCCGTCGTCACCGCCCGCCCCGTCGAAGTCCGCACGCCGGGCTCCGAGCTCGTCCTTCCCGCCAATCCGCTGATGAACCTCACCGACGAATCGCTCGAGGGATTCGTCGACTGCACGCTCTACGAGGAGACGGGCACGTTCCCGCTCGACGATACGACGGCCGTGGGCGACCTCGATCCGCTGATCGCGCCGCCGCGCCCGCTGACATCGATCGTGATGCCGCCGATCGAGCCGCCGCTCACGTCGCCGTCGATGGTCTTTGCAGCGACCCAGCCGGCCGAGGCGGCCGAGGCGCCTCGGGACGACGCCGTCTTCGCGCCACCACCGATGCCGGAGCCGCCGATGCCGGAGCCGCCGCGAGCGCAAGCTCCGTTCCCCGTCGTGACCGAGCCGGCGTACATCACCGATGCGCCGCCCCAGATGGGGTTCGTTCCGCAGTTCACGATCCCGGTGGCCGCGCCAGTCGATTTCGTTCCACCGCAGGTCGCGCCACGAGCGCAGCGCACGACCGCCGGGATGCGCGCGTTTGTGATTCGATCACGCTGGATCGTGGTCGGCGCGATGGCAGTCGTGGCGGTCGTCGTCGTGATCATGCTGGCGACCCGGTCGGGGGCGTCCCCCGAGTCGCGATCACCCGCAGCACCACCCGAGCGCATCGCGCCGGCGATCCGGCCGCAACCGCCGGCGCTCGTCGACGCGGGGCAGCCGGCGGCCGACGATCCGCCGGATCCCGAGGCCACCGCGGCGACGGGTCCGCCGGTCGTCGGCAAGGGCCCCTGTCGGTTGAGCGTCGTCGCGACTCCGGCCGGCGCGCAGGTCCAGATCGACGGTGAGACCGTCGGGCCGGCGCCGCTCACGATCGACGGGCCGTGTCAGCGCCGGCGTGTCGATGTCGCTCACTCGCGCTACCAGACCACAACACGCTGGGTGGTGCTCGACGCCGACAAGCCCGCGACGCTCGACGTGACGTTGCTGCGGCCGACCCACGCGATCACGGTCGTCACCCGACCCTCGGGTGCGACGGTCTCGATCGACGGCCGGCGCGCGGGGACGAGCCCGACCGTCGTCCAGATCATGGGCTTCCAGTCGATGTCACTCACCGTCGACCGAGTCGGGTTCGCGCCGGTGACCCGCCGGGTCTACAGCAGGGCCGCCAAGGACAGCATCGTCATCGAGATGACGCCGCTCAAGCGCCGGTAACGAACCGCCGTCGTCCGCGACGATTCGCGCTCAGTAGCTCCAGATCCGGCGGAGCGTCACGAGCGCCTCGGGCGCGAGCGATCGGGCGCGCAGCACCTCCCGCACCGCGAGCCACCGGCGCTCGAGCCCGTCGATCTCGAGTGCATGCTCGAGCAACCCCGCCGGCACCTCGATCGAATCGGGCGTGCCGTCGGGCTTCTCCCACAGCAGGGCATCGAGCCGCGTCCACAGCTTGTCCCATGCGGCGCGCGCCGCGATCGGCAGCTGCCGGTACGACGTCTCCATCAGCTTCACCGCGTCGAGCAACTCGACGACGAGGCGCAGCGCATGGCCCGGGACCTCGACCCGCAGGGCATCGCGTCCGCGGGCGTGCGTGCGCGGCACCCAGGTCGAGTCGCCGGGGAGGATCAGCGTCGCCGGATGGAAGAGCTCGATCGGCGTCGGGCGGCCGCCGGCGGGTGGCTCGAACAGCTGCGTGATCTCGAGCTCGACGAGATCCGGCATGCGATCGAGCGACGCCTGCAGATTCGCGACGTCGGTGGGCGCGGTGATCGATGGCATCCGCAGGTGCGTGAGCTGGCGCTTGATCGACAGCTCGCGGAGGAGCCTGAACACGTCGGTGCGAAGCGCGAAGCCCCACGGCTGGGGGACCGGCTCGTTGCGCGACAGATCCAGCCGGCGCAACGCCGGCGTCCCGCGCAACAGGCGATCGAGCTGCTCGGCGCGCGGGGTCGGATAGCGCCCGGTCACCCACTCGCGATGGAACGCGAAGTCGAGGTCGGTCAGCGCCGGCAAGGCCGGACCGGCACCGACCAGCGAGCCCATCGCGTTGAACCCCGCGACGCGCGCGCGGCGCACCGTCGGATGGGGGAACGCGCCGAACACCGCGCCGCCGCGAACGACCAGCGTCTCCAGGATCGGCGTCGCGCGGATCAGCTCGGTCGCGGCCTTGCCGGCGATCGTCGGCTGCTCGGACGCGCCGGGCTGCGTGATCGCCAGCGCGGCGAGCCGGCGACGCGGTGCGCCGGCGACGAGCGCGAGCGCGTTCGCGATGAACGCGGCGTCGCCCGTCAGCTCGAGGCCGCGCAGGAACGGGCCGGCCGGGCCGCCGAGCAGCTTCGCGAGCGTGTACGGATCCGGCGTCTCGCGATCGAGGGTCAGCTCGACGAAGCCCCACACGCAGCGCACCGCTCGACTGCCGGCGAGCTCTCCGAGCCACGTGCCGACCAGCTCGCGCCGGCGCTCGTCGAGCTCGGGCGTCGGCCCGTGCGCCTCGACGTGCAGATCGATCGCGACGAGCTCGCCGCGCGGATCGCCGCCTGCCTGCAGCGCATCGCCGTACACCGCGAGCTGGGAGCGCTCCCAGTTTGATGCCCAGCACGCGGCCTCGAGCTCGGCGAGCCGGCTCATCACAGCCCGAGCGCGACGCGGAGCTGGGCGGCCGTGAAGTCGCGCTTGCCTCCTGCCTCGGCCTCGCGGACGAGCCGCACCAGCGCGCGATTGACGGGTGCGGGACGGCCCAGCCGCTCCGCGAGCGTGACGACTTCGCCTTGCAGGTAGTCGATCTCCGTCGGGCGACGCGCCTCGAGGTCGTCCCACATCGAGGAGCGGGCGTGCGGATCGATCGCGACGACGCGCCTCGCGAGCACGCGAAACACGCGATCCGGGACGTCGAGCAGCCGCGGCATCCAGCGCGGCGGGACCGCGGTGAGCTTCGCGATGTCCTGGCCCGCACGGCCGAGCAGCTCGAGCGCCTCGCGTTGCGCGGCGGCGAGGCAGCGCCGGAACGCGCGCTCGGCGAGCTCGCTGGCGAGCGGCTGTCCCGACAGCGCGTTGATCGCGTTGTTGAGGTTCATCACCAGCTTGGCCCACTGCACCGCGGCCATGTCGAGGCGCGGCTCGATCGGGATCCCGGCCGCGCGGCAGGCGGCGAGCAGGGGCGCCGCCGCCGGATCGTCGTCGATCCGCAGCGCCCCTCCCGACGCGCGGTGATACGCACCGTCCCGCCGCACGACGTTGAACGGGACCATCGCGGCGAGCACGCGGCGGCCGGGCAGGGCGGCGCGCAGGACCTCCACATTCCGCACGCCGTTCTGCAGGCTCACCACGACGGCGGTCTCGGGGAGCACCGCGGCGAGCGCAGCGCCGGCGGCTGCGGTCTGCGCCGACTTCACCGTGACGAGCACGAGCTCGGCGGCAGCTGCTGCGGCCGGCTCGGTCGCGAGCTTGGGCGTCGCCGTTACTTCGACCCCGCCGAGCTCGGTGACGCGCAACCCGCCGGCGAGCTCGTCCATCACGCGCGCGCGGCCGATCAGCGTGACGTCGGCGCCGCCGGCGGCGAGCTTGCCGCCGACCCAGCACCCGATCGCACCGGCACCGAAGATCGCGATCATGATCGCCGGCTCTCGGTGCGCGTCATGTCGCGACGATACAGGCGATTCGAGCCCGCCAGCGTAAGCGGTGCCCGTGGGGTGCGTTGAACTGCCCGAACGGCAGCGGGCTCCAGTGTCCGCGCCAGGAGGCTCTCGTGCTGCACTTGTCACGCGCGTTGCTCGTGGTCTGTCTTGGTCTTTTCACGCTCGGATGTGGAGCGCAACGGAAGATGTCCTCGGCGAGGATGGCCGTCGAGCCGTCGGCGGCCCAGGCGCCGCAGCCGCCACCGCTCGATCGCTCGCTGTTCGCGCGCGACCCGAACGGTCAGCTCGCCGAGGATGCGCTGCAGAAGATCCTCGCCGCGCCGATCGAGCTGTCGCTGCCATCACGGGTCGGCGTGTTGCCGATCATGACGGCGAAGGACTGGCGCGGCCCGAGCCCGGACGACCGTGTCCCCCCCGGGGTCGCGAACTTCGTCGGCGCGCTGCGCCGCGATCCGGCGTTCTCGCTGGTCACGCAGACGATGGTGATCCCGTCGGGTGCGCTCGGCATGGAGGCGCTTCGCGAAGTCGCCGCACGCTATCGCCTGCGCTACTTGCTGCTGTATCGCGAGGTGCTGGCCAAGAAGTCGAACCTCGGTCCGTGGGCGTGGGGCTACGTGACGATCGTCGGCGCGTTCTTCCTCCCGGGGCAGCGCCAGGAGGTCTACGGCTACATCGAGGCCAGCATGTTCGACGTCAAGACCGGCCTCCTGATGTTCACCACGCGCCGCGCGATCACGGCGGGACAGACAACGAACCGGTGGAACAAGGCCGACAAGCTCGACAAGCTCGCCGCCAACGCGACGAGCAAGTTCTCGCCCGACCTCGCCGTCGACGTGCTCTCGGATCTGCGGCGATTCGGCGCCGCGGCCGAAGCGGAGAACCTGCATCGTCGCGGCGAGACCGTGGAGCCCATCGTCACGGTGCCCGGGCTCGACGGTCCGTCGGTCGCCACCGACTCGCACTAGCCGAGCTCGCCCGACGGTTCCTCAGCCGAGCTCATGCAGCTGATTCTTGTAGTCCCCGCAGCGCACGCTGCGCGCCGCTGCGACGCGCCCCCGTCGTAAGCCGCGGAATCATCGCGCACCGGCCGCGGTCCATCGCTTGCTGTCGTAGGCATTCGGAGGACCTCATGCGACGCCTGCAGAAGCTTCTCGGACCCCTGCTGGTCGCCGGCGCGGCGGTCGCCGGTCTACCCGCCTTCGCCGGCTGCTATGCCCAGACCGCCGCCTACGTCGTCGAGGACATCCCGCCACCGCGCGAGGAGGTCGTCATCTACCGGCCCGGCTATCTCTGGATCCACGGCCACTGGATGAGACCGCAAGGCCAGTGGGTGTGGCGCGGCGGCCACTACGAGCGCGAGCGACCGAGCTACGTCTACGTGCAGGGCCGCTGGGATCGTCGCAGGGGCACCCTGGTCTGGATCGACGGTGGGTGGCGCCCGCGCGGTCGCGTCGTCGTGCGCACGCGGTGACGGTTACGGCTTCAAGCCGTTCGTGATCCACAGCAAGATGAGCTTGTAGTCCGGATCATTGATGTCGAGGAAGGTCGCGTTGGGATGACCATCGGGCGGCGCGCCGAGCGGTTCGTACAGCGGCTTGGTCAGCAGCATCGAGCTCGCGGGGGTCACGGTGTCGATGCGACCGAGCGGCGCCGCCGGTAGCATCAGCGCGAGCACCTCGGCCGCCGGTTTGTCGAAGATGAGGATCGCGCCGGGGCCGCCGAGCGTGTGGCAGTTCGCGCACCCGACTCCGCCGAGCGCGGCTCGCTGCAGGCGCGGGTACACGTCGACCGCGAACTTCGGGTCGGTGACGGCGCCGCCCATGCCACCACCCACGCCGCCGGAGAGCGCGAGCACGGCGCCGTCGGCGGTCGCGGTCACGGTCGACAGCACGATGGTGTCGATCCCCTGGCCGTTCGGCGCGGTGACCTTGAGCGTGTAGTTGCCCGGCGGCAGATCGAGGAACGCGACGCGCGATCGGAGCGGGGTCCCGAGCGGCACGGCGAACGCGGTGGCGGTCAGCAGCAGCGGATCGATGTCACCCGCCAGGCCGAAGAAGTGCGGACCGATCACGCCGGGTACCGGCTGGTCGAGCGCATCGACGAGCGTGATGTTCGCGAGGGGAATCCCTTCGAGGGGCATGCCGTTGGCGAGCTGGAGCTCGGCGGCGAGGAACGCGCGGCCGCCGGTCGGCGTGAGGCCGAGGGTCGTGTACTGGCGGGTCACGTCGGCGACCGACATGAGGTAGGCATCCTGGACGACCGGGACATCGGCGACCGTCGTCGCGACGTTCCGCGTGGTGCGGTAGTTCAGGTGAGCGACGGAGAGGAAGACCTTGCTGCCGGTCGGGACGTCATCGAGCGCCCACGTGCCGTCGGTGATGGTCGTCGACGTCTTCGGCGGATCGATGCCGTCGGTGGAGATGGTCGCGTCGGCCATCGCGACGTTCCCGAAGTAGTCCATCGCCTTGCCGCTGACGCGCTGACCGACGATCAGCGGTGGGGCGTCGACCCCTGCGTCGACATCGACGGGATTGTTCTTCGGAGGATCACCGGCACATGCGGCGATGAACGTCAGTGAAAAAGCTAGTCCGCGCATGGAGCCTCCCCTAAGTTGGCGAACGCGGGAACATCAATGAATGTGCCACCGTAGCGAGTGTCAATTCACCGCGTTGCAGCGGTGTTCCCACGCAACCTGGGGCCTGCTCGCCCCCCACCTGGGGCCCGTCCCCTCAGGTCCGTTGCCACCGTCAGACCCGACGAGTATGGTCCGCCATGCTCGAGGACACCCTTCGGGAAGCCCTCACCTTCGACGACGTCTTGCTGGTTCCCGGGTTCAGTGAAGTGATCCCGAAGGACGTCGATGTCGCCACGCGGCTCACACCGGCGATCCCGCTGCGGATGCCGCTGGTGAGCTCGGCGATGGACACGGTCACCGAAGCCGCGACCGCGATCCGCATGGCGCGCGAAGGTGGCATGGGCTTCATCCACAAGAACCTCTCGATCGAGGACCAGGCGCGCGAAGTCAATCGCGTGAAGAAGGCGCAGTCGGGGATCGTGGTCGATCCGCTCACGATCGCGCCGTCGCGCACGCTCGAGGAGGCGCTGGCGCTGATGCGTCATCACGGCTTCAGCGGTCTGCCGGTCGTCGACGCCGACAAGCGGCCGGTCGGCATCCTGACCAATCGCGACGTGCGGTTCGAGAAGCGGCTCACGCTCCAGGTCGGCGAGCTGATGACCAAGAACCCGGTGATGGTGAAGGACGGGGTCGGGATCGACGAGGCGAAGGACCTCCTGCACAAGCACCGCATCGAGAAGCTGCTCGTCGTCGACAACGCGGGCAAGCTCAAGGGGCTCATCACGACCCGCGACATCGAGCAGGCCGAGATGAACCCGGCCGCGGCCACCGACGACATGGGGCGCCTGCGGGTCGGAGCGGCGGTCGGCGTCGGGAGCGATCGCGATCAGCGGATCGAGGCGCTGCTCGCCGTCGGCTGCGATGTCATCTGCATCGACACCGCGCACGGTCACTCGGCCGGCGTGCTCGAGGCATGCCGCGCGACGCGCAAGAAGTTCCCGAAGCTGCAGCTCGTCGCGGGCAACGTCGCCACCGGCGAGGCCACGCGCGCGTTGATCGAGACCGGCGTCAACGCGGTCAAGGTCGGCGTCGGGCCGGGATCGATCTGCACCACGCGGATCGTCGCCGGTGTCGGCGTGCCGCAGCTGACCGCGATCTCCGACGCGGTCGCCGCGGCGAAGGGCAGCGGGGTCGCGATCATCGCCGACGGCGGGATCAAGTACTCGGGCGATGTCGCGAAGGCGCTCGCCGCGGGTGCCGACACCGTGATGATCGGCTCGTTGTTCGCGGGCACCGACGAGGCGCCGGGCGAGATCGTCTTGTATCAGGGCCGATCGTACAAGTCGTATCGCGGCATGGGCTCGATCGGCGCGATGAAGGACGGCTCGAAGGACCGCTACTTCCAGGCCGATGTCGAGGCGCCGGGGAAGCTCGTCCCCGAGGGCATCGAAGGTCGCGTGCCGTACAAGGGCCCGCTGCGCGAGTCGATCTATCAGCTCATCGGTGGCTTGCGTGCCTCGATGGGATACCTCGGCTGCGCGACGATCTCCGAGCTCCACGCGAAGGCGAAGTTCGTGAAGATCTCGTCGTCGGGCCTGCGCGAGAGCCACGTCCACGACGTGATCATCACGAAGGAAGCACCGAACTACCGGGTGGAATAGATGGCGCATCAGCTCGTTCTCGTCCTCGACTTCGGATCGCAGTACACGCAGCTGATCGCGCGGCGGATCCGCGAGCAGGCGGTCTACTGCGAGATCCATCCGTACACGATCACGAAGGACCCGGAGCTCCGGCAGCTCCGCGCGCTCGATCCGATGGCGATCGTGCTCTCCGGTGGCCCGTCCTCGGTCTACGAGGAGGGCGCGCCGACGATCACGCCGGCGGTGTTCGAATCGATCCTGGCGCTGGGCGTGCCGATCCTCGGGATCTGCTACGGCGCGCAGCTCGTCGCGAAGCTGCTCGGTGGCGTGGTCACGCCCGCCGATCGCCGCGAGTACGGCCGCGCGACCGTGCGGGTGAAGCGGGCCGAGGGCATGTTCAAGACGGCCCCGGTGGGCGACGAGCTCTCGGTGTGGGCCTCGCACGGCGATCACGTCGACGCGCTGCCGCCGGGGTTCACGCAGACCGCGGAGTCGGACAACTGCGCGATGAGCGGCTTCGCGCACGACGCGAAGCGGATCCACTGCGTGCAGTTTCATCCCGAGGTGGTGCACACGCCGCGCGGTGCGGAGCTGCTCGGTAACTGGCTGTTCGGGGTCGCGGGCGCGAAGGGCGACTGGTCGATGGCGTCGTTCGTCGACGAGGCCATCGCGCGGATCCGTACCCAGGTCGGCGACACAGGGCGCGTGGTGTGCGGGCTCTCGGGCGGCGTGGACTCGAGCGTGGCTGCCGCGCTGATCCATCGCGCGATCGGGGACCGGTTGACGTGCATCTTCGTCGACAACGGCCTGCTGCGGAAAGGCGAGCGCGAGTACGTCGCCACGATCTTCCGCGATCACTTCCACCTCGACCTGCGCGTGATCGATGCCGAGCAGCGGTTCCTCGACAAGCTCTCCGACGTCATCGATCCCGAGAAGAAGCGGAAGATCATCGGCTACGAGTTCATCGCGGTGTTCGAGGACCAGGCGAAGCGGATCCAGAACGCGAAGTTCCTGGCGCAGGGCACGCTCTACCCCGATGTCATCGAGAGCGTCTCGTTCAAGGGGCCATCCGCGGTCATCAAGAGCCACCACAACGTCGGCGGACTACCGGAGCGGATGCAGCTCACGCTCGTCGAGCCGCTACGCGAGCTGTTCAAGGACGAGGTCCGCCAGCTCGGCCTCGAGCTCGGGCTGCCGCGACACATGGTCTGGCGCCAGCCGTTCCCGGGCCCGGGCCTCGCCGTGCGCTGCCTCGGGCCGCTGACGAAGGCGCGCCTCGACGTCCTGCGCGTCGCCGACGCGATCATCGAGGAAGAGATCCGCGCGGCCGGCCTCTACGAATCGATCTGGCAGTCGTTCGGCGTGCTGCTACCGGTGCGCTCGGTCGGGGTGATGGGCGACGCGCGGACGTACGAGGAGGCGCTCGCGTTGCGTGCGGTCCATTCGCGTGACGGCATGACCGCGGACTGGGTCCAGCTCCCGTACGAGCTGCTCGCGCGGATCTCGTCCCGCGTCATCAACGAAGTCCGCGGCATCAACCGCGTGGTCTACGACATCACGTCGAAGCCGCCCGGAACGATCGAGTGGGAGTAGCGCGCGCGGTTGCGGCGGTCGCGCTGCTGGGATCGATGGGCCTCGCTCGCGCCGAGGTCGACTGGGCCAAGGGCCTCGTGACCGCGAACGGCCTCGGCATCGCCGATCGCCACGCACCGACGCCGGCCTCCGCCCGCGAGCCCGCTCGTCGCGCCGCCGAGGAGGCAGCCCGCGCGAAGCTGACCGCGGCCTTGCCGAGCCTGCCGCTCGCGTCGGGCGGAACGCTCCAGACCAGGCTCGCCGATCCGAACGTCAAGGCGCGGATCGAGCGCGCCGTGGCGTCCGCGATCACCGTCGACTCGATCCCGCAGACCGATGGCTCGTGGAACGTCGTGCTCGCGGTGCCGATCGAAGCGGTGCGGCAAGCGCTCGCCGGCCCGCGCGCGTTCGCGACGAGCGATGCCGGTCCGGCGATCGTGATCGTCGAGGGAAAGCCACCCGAGCCCGCGGTCGGGTTCACCATCGGCGGGGTCGCCGCCGCGGCCGTGTGGGTCACCGAGATCCCGAAGTGGGCCAAGGGCGCGCCGCGGGTGAAGGCGACCGCCGCGAAGCCCGGCGCGATCGAGCTCGACGCGAAGCAGGGCGGCCCTTCGACGCTATTCGTGATCGTCGGGCACTGAGGCTCAGCGTGCGCGCAGACGGTTGATCTGCTCGACGAGCACGTTGACCTTGTTCTCGCTGTTGGTCATGCGCGACACGAACGTGTTGACCTTGTTCTCGAGGTTGATCGCACGGGCCTCCGCCTCTCGCGCTCGCCACTCGGCCGCCCGCGCGTCGTCGAGTGCATGGTTCGTGCGAACGAAGCCGACGATCTGCGTGATGACGAGCAGCAACACGACTCCGGCGAGGATCTGAAGACGCAGTGGCGTGAGCTCGAGCTTCGAACGGGGCTGGTCGGCCATTCTGCGAATCTACGCCAGTCTCGGTCGAGCTAGTGAAGCGCAGCCTGTTCCGCCGCGCTCGCTGGCTCGGCCTGATGAAACCAGTCGACCGCACAACGGAACGCGTCCTGCGTCGCCGCGAGGATCTGCTCGTGGATCTGCGAGGACCGCGCGACCGTATCGAGCATCACGCCGAGCTCGTCCCATCGCGAGGTCACGAGCCGAGCGGATTGGGCGAGGTACGAGGATGCACCCGCGAGCTCCGGCATGCGCGACGTCAGATGTCGCCGGATGGGGGAATGCAGTGAGGTCGGACGCTCCATCACGTACATCCATGCCAGCGCTTCGGTGACTCCGCGGAACGGCGCGATCATGCACCGAGGGAGCGCGGCGAGCTGGGTTGGCGTGTACTGCAGGGCGAGCAAGTCCTGCGCGAGCAGACCCGACCGAGCCCGTTGTCGCAGCTCGGCCGTCGATCCGAGCGGCGTGGAGGCGAGCGCCGCCTCGAGCGGTGCCTCGAACCCGTAGACGTGGACCAGCTGGCGCCGGTAGTCCGCGACGGTCACGGCGGGAACCAGCAGGTCGAGCCACGACGCATCGGCGGCCGCGTGGTGCGAACGCGTCCGCTCATTGATCCACATCAACGTCGCCATGCCGCCCGACGCCGACGCAAACACCATGCCGCCGGCGTCGGCGTGATTCCGATGACGATTCCGTGGACGAGCTGCGTCGCGGACGCGCAGCGTGCGGATTCGCGCGTGCGCGTTTGTTTCGAGTGTGGTCCTCGCGACCACCGATGTGAGTCCCCGCACGAGTGCTGCTACGCTCTGGCGCGGAGATGTCGGCGGACGACTGGACAGGGCGCGTGATCGACGGACGTTACGTCGTCGAGTCCACGCTCGGGAGTGGTGGGATGGGGGTCGTGCTTCGCGCGCGCCATCGGTTCACCAACGCACAGGTGGCGCTCAAGATGCTGCGGCCCGACCTGCAGTTCGACCGCGATCTGCAGGAACGCTTCCTCGCCGAAGCGCGCGCGCCGTCGACGATCGGCCACCCCGGGATCGTGCAGGTCCTCGACGCCGGCAAGACGCCCGAAGGCGAGCTCTATCTCGCGATGGAGCTGCTCGCGGGACGAACGCTGCGCCACGCGATGTATCCGTCGCTCGCGCCACAGGTCGCGCGGCGGATCGTGATCGAGCTACTCGACGCGCTCGGCGCCGCGCACGCGCACGAGATCGTCCATCGCGACCTCAAGCCGGAGAACGTGTTCCTCGTCGGGCCGACCGCGACGGTGAAGCTGCTCGATTTCGGCATCGCGAAGGTCGTAGCGACGAGCACGCGAGCCGGCTACACCGCGGCGGGAGCCGTGCTCGGCACGCTCTCGTACATGGCACCCGAGCAGATGCACGATGCGAGCAGCGTCGACCTGCGCGCCGATCTGTGGGCGGTCGGCGTTCTGCTTTATGAGCTGCTCAGCGGGAGGCTGCCGTACGAGGGCGCCCACCTCTCCGAGATGATGGAGGCCCTCGCGACGAAGGAACCCGATCCGATCTCGCGGCACCTCGCCACCGCGACGCCCGCGATCGATGCGTTCTTCACGCGTGCGCTCGCGCGCGACCGCACGCGGCGGTTCGCGTCGACGCAGGAGATGGCACTCGCGATCTCGGCCCTGCCGCTCGACGGTTCGTCGCCGATGCCCGTCGTGCCGAGCACGACGATGGTGGGACCGGGCTCGATGGGTGCCTCGGCCCTCGGGGCCCCTCGTGACACCGTCGCCACGCTACAAGGTCCCACGCGCCCGGTGGCACCACCGGCGGTCCCCGAGCCGCACCGCCCGGGCGCGCACCGAGCGGCGATCGCACACGGCGCACCCTCCGCGCCTCCCGGATCGCCGATCGTGCACGCTGCGCCGCCGGCGCGACCCGCACCCGCTGGGCCACCGGTCGGCTACCGTCCTCCGACCGCGCCACACCCGCTGCCTTCGAGACCCGGGCGTTCGAACACCAGCTCGCACCTCTGGCTCGTCCTCGGCGCCGGGGCGGTGCTGGCGATCGTCGCGGTCGTCGTCCTCGCGTTCGCGGGGCCGACCGGCTCGCGCACGACCCACGCGCTGTGCGAGGACGGCTGCGACCTGCTCGGTCGGTGTGCCTTCACCGACTCGACCTGCGTCCCGACCTGCGAGGCCAACCCGCACGTGCAGAACTGCCTCCGCACCGACGGCTCGAGCTGCGAGGCGTTCGCGAAGTGCATGGCTCCCGAGGCCGGGAAGTAGCCGCGCGCCGTGATCACGCTTCAACGCCGCGATCCACCTGGTTATTCGCGAGCAGTCTCGACGGCAGAGCGAGCCTCGGTTTGCTAGGCTCGGGGCGAGTGCGCAGCCTCCTCCTCATCACATTCCTCGTCGCGTTCGCACCGTCACGCGTCCACGCCGAGGACATCGCCACCTACGACGTCGAGGGCGACGCCGACGCGGGCGGCAGCGAGCCGCGCGTCGCCGCGCTCGACGAGGCGTTCGGTCGTGCGGTCTCGTCGGCGCTCGTCGATGTCCTCGACTCCGACGTGCGCAAGGCGAACAAGCAGGTCGTCGACCGCGAGCTCGTCGGTCGCGCGCGCCTGTGGGTCGCCAAGTTCTCCGTCACGAAAGACGAGACGAACGACGGACGGCGGCAACTGACGGTCACGGTGCGTGTCGACCGAGACAAGATGCGCGCACGACTCGGCGAGCTGAACATCGGGACGCAGACCGGCGAGCTGCCGGCGGCGGGCGCGCGCAGCGGCGTGATCCTGCTCCGCGTCACCGATGGAGCCAGCACCCGGGCCGCGTACGGCGCCACCGCGGAGAAGGATCTGCCGGGCCTCGGCGCATTCGCCGCGACGCTGCGCGGTGCCGGCATCGCGATCAAGCGCGCGCCTGCGACCGGACCGGCCGCACGACCGGCGGGCGATCTGCCCCTCGACGACGAGGAGGCCGAAGCGCTCGCCGTGGAAGCCAAGGCCGAGCTCGCCGCGATCGCCGGAGTGACGATCGGCGCGCCCGTCGCGGTGCGTGGTGTGGCAACTCCCGCGGTGCTCGTCACCGCCCACGTCCGCGTCATCGGCAAGGGTCGCAAGCTGGTCGGGCAGGGCGCCGCCTCGGTCGCCGCGCGCGGGAGCGAGGTGAGCGTGGTCAACGCGGCGATCGATCGCGCGCTGGTCGCCGCGGCCAGCGACGTAGTGCCGGCGAAGCAGGCGCTCCATCAGCCAGTGTTCCAGGGCGACGACAAGCCGATCGCGGAGCCCGGCGTGGTGCTCGTACGGCTGTCGCCGAAGACGCCGTACGCGCTCGTCGCAGCCGAGCTCAAGCACCTCGCGGGCGCGAAGGGCGTCTCGCGTGCGGTGCTTCGCCGGCTCTCGCCGGGCGGCTGGGTGATCGGCGTGACGACGACGGAGTCGATCCAGCGGATCTCGAACATCGTGAAGAAGCCCCCGACCGCGGATACCTCGGTCCAGGTCAAGATCGTCGGCGACATCGTCGAGGTCGGAATGTCGGGGTCGCCATGAGGCTCGCGCTGGTCCTCGCAACCCTCACGGCGTGCGGCGGCGCCAAGGTCGCGCCGAACGGGGTGACGCGCAGCGACGCGATCGTCGTCTTCAAGAGCAACGTGCGCGACGCGCAGGTCTACGTCGACGGCCGGTTCGTCGCTCCGCTCAACGCGATCGGCGGCGGGGTCGCCGTCGAGCCGGGGACGCATCGCTTCGAGCTGCGTCACGAGGACTACTTCTCGAGCTACCTCGAGCTGAAGCTCGCGCGGGCCGAGCGCAAGCACGTCTCGCTCGAGCTGGCTCCGATCCTGCCGTAGCGTCGTGTACCTTCGGCCGACATGATCCTGGTCTCGAAGACCTACTGGGCCGGCATGCCGTTCTGGTTCCGCCGGACGCCCGAGCACGCGAGCGTCGAGTCGCTCGTGCTCCGCGCGCATGATCTGCGGCAGCTGCGCGCGCTGTACTGGACGAGCACCGCGCATCCGGCGCCCAGGATCGGCGTCGTGGTGATCCATCCGCGCGTCGATTTCACCCAGCACTACGCGATCCCACGGTTGATCGCCGCCGGCTTCGGCGTGCTCGCCGCGAACACCCGCCACGCGGGCATCGACACGATGGCCGAGCACGAGGAGATGGTGCTCGACGTCGGGGCGTGCGTTCACCACCTGCTCGACAAGCGCGGCGTCGACCGGGTCGTGCTGCTCGGGAACTGCGGCGGCGGGTCGCTCGTCGCGTTCTACCAGGCCCAGGCCCGCGCGCGGCCGGGTGATCGCGTCGCGCGCTCGCCGGGCGGTGCGCCGACGTACTTCGACGGTGCGCCGCTCGCGCCCGCGCATGGCGTCGTGCTGCTCGCGCCGCATCGCGGGCAGGGCAAGGTCCTGCTCGCGTCGATCGATCCGGCGGTCACCGACGAGCGCGATCCGCTCGCCGTCGATCCGCAGCTCGACATGTACGATCCCGGCAACGGCTTTCGCGAGCCGCCCGCGTGGTCGGAGTACGACGAGGGCTTCCTCGAGCGCTATCGCGCCGCGCAGGTCGAGCGGGTGCGGCGGCTCGACGCGCAGGCCCGCGAGCACATCGCGCGCCACACCGAGGCGGCCGCGACCTCGTCGGTCCCCGGCTTCGATGGCCAGTCCTCCGCCGGCCGTGCCGTGCTCCGGCGACGCGCCCACGAGCCGGTCATGGTCGTGTACCGGACGATGGCCAACCCCGCGTTCGTCGATCGCCGCATCGATCCATCGGGTCGCGACTACGGCTCGCTGCTCAGCGAGAGGCCGGACCTGATGAACTACGCCGCGCTCGGGCTCGCGCGCACCTGCACGCCGCGGGCGTGGCTCTCGACGTGGTCGGGGCTGTCCTCGAATGCCGACCTCGTCGCGAACGTGGCGCGCATCACCGAGCCGACGCTGCTCGTCCACGCCGGACGCGATCGCGAGATCTTCCCCGCCGACCTCGCCGCGATCGGGAGCGCGATGGGCGCGACCGACAAGCGGATCGAGACGATCGCCCTGGCCCGCCACTACTTCGAGCCCGAGCTCGGAGAGCGCCACGCGCCGCACGTCGAGCAGGCGATGGATGTCATCGTCCCGTGGATCCGCGAGCGGTTCGCGTCATGAGGCGCCATCCGACGACCCACACCTGGACGTTCCCGCCGGAGCGCCCGCCACCGCCGGCCGGCCTCGATCGGATCAACCTGCGCGAGCTCGTCGCGCGGGCCGATCGCTTCGAGCACCACCTGATCATCTGTGCGCGCGTCGGCCCCGCGCAGCTCGAGATCGTCACCGCCTCGGAGCCGCTCTACTTCGCGCACGTCAATCTCTCCGACGAGTACGCGGTCGCGCTGCCCACCGGCGACGCGCTACTCGATCACGTTCCGTTCCGCACGTTCATCTCGGATCCGATCACCGGCGCCGATGTCGCCCGCTACAACCACCGCGCAGGCGACGTCGTGCTCCATCCGGTCGGCTTCGCGCACTGGCCGGGTCGCCTGCGTCCGCCCTACGAGGGCCTCGCGATCCCGCCGGGCATGCGGCGCTGCGGCCTCTCGCTCGTCTTCTGCGCCGGCACTCCGACCGCCTCGAACGCACGCGTGGTCCCGCTCGCTGCGGCGCGCGCCGCCGACGTGAAGGCGTACGCCAGCGCGCCCTCGAAATCCACGACGTCTCCGGTGCTGTCGCTCGCACCGCTCGATGGCCCGCCCGGGGTGCTCGCGACGATCGGCACGACCTCGCTCGAGCTCGTCGAGCGGCCCACGGCGATCGCGCCACCGCGCGGCGGCTGGGTCGTGGTGATCGAGGGCGACGCGCCGGGTGATCTGTTCCGCATCCCACCAGGGGCTCGGCTCGACGGCGCCGGCATCGTCCGCGCGCTCGTGTTCTCCGGAGACGCGGCACCCGAGCCGGTCCCGCCGTCGTGGCGCGAGCTGCCACCTCCACCGTTCGCGCCGTTCGAAGACGCGCCGCGCGGCGAGCTGCCGGTCGTCTACGCCGACCTCCGCGTCGAGGCCGTCTCGCCTCGCACCGTGGCGGTGATGCTGGCCGATGCGGTCGCCGAGGTCCCGCGCTACTGGCTCGCGCGGATGCTGTTCCGGGTCGGGCTGCACGGCCTTCGGCTCGGCTACCTCGAGACCTACGGCGGGTTCTTCGTCGACGACTCGGGGCCCGACATCCGCGTGGGCCTGCGGATCGACCACCGATCGCTCGACGTCACCATTCCGCGCACCGAGGCGCTCGCATTCGTCGAGCGGCTCTACCGCGCGGTCGCGCCGGCCGACTATCGCGAGCGCCTGGAGTGATCCGAGCCGGGTGGCTCACGGCGTGGCGAGCGCGAGTAGCGCTGCATCGCATCGCAGCTCGGCGATCGACGCACGCCGCACCCCGGTGATCATCAGCTCCCGCAACGCGGGTCGCGCGCGCAGCTCGTCGAGGTTCGTGCCCGTCGACGCGTCCGGCAGCGCGGGTGGGGCGAGCACGATGGCGTGGAGCGCGAGCCCCACGCTCGCCGACGCACGCACGACCGCCGTCACGTCGTGAAGCACGCCGAGCCGATCCGGCGCGACGACGAGGACCCGCGCATCGATCGCGCCGAGCCACTCCGCGATGTCGATCCGATCGTCGAACGGTGAGAACAAGCCACCGGCGAGCTCGACCACGACGACTTCCCAGCGAGCCGCGAGCTCGGCGAGCGTCTCGCGCAGCGCCGCCGCGTCGAGCTCGATCCCTTCGTGGCGCGCGGCGAGGTGCGGCGACAGCGGCGCGCGCAGCCGGATCGTCGGTGTCGCGATCCCCGATGCCTCGCGCAGCAGCGCCTCGTCGGCACCGGCCGCTCCATCGACGCCGCTCTCGACCGGCTTCCAGCCGATCGCGCGCGTGCCCCGGTCGAGCAGCCCGCCGACCAGCGCGCAGGCGAGGTGGGTCTTGCCCACGCCCGTTCCGGTTCCCGTCACGGCGATGATCACGGGTGGCTCAATAGCTGCCGCTCGAGCCGCCGCCGCCGGACTTGCCGCCGCCACCGGCCGAACCGCCGCCGCCGCCCTTCTTGCCCCCGAACAGGGACACGATCCCCACGAGGACCTTGCCGACGAGCCCCAGGGCGTTCCCGAGCGGGCCGACCTTCGTGCGGAACGCGGGCGACACGATGCTCAGGATGAGGATGAGGGCGCCGACGGCGAGCGCACCGACGAGGAACCCGAGCTTCATCGCGGACATCCCGCGACGAGGTGCCGGCTTGACCGCCGGCGCATCCTGCATCAACGCAACCGCGATCGCGGCGGTTCCCGCATCGATCGCGTCGGCGATCCGGCCCTGCGCGAGCAGCGGACCCATCGTCGTGCGAATGATGTCGTTCGCCTGCAGGTCGGTCAGCGCACCGCCGACGCCCTTGCCGGTCTCGATGTGAACCTTGCGCTCGACGGGTGCGACGACGACGAGCACGCCGTTGTCTTTCCCCTGGTCGCCGATCTTCCACGCATTGAACGCCGCGTACGCCACGTCCTCGATCGACGCGTCCGCGAGCGAGCCGACCACCAGCGCCACGATCGCGAAGCCCGTCTGCTTGCGAATCGCGCCGAGCTTGCGGTCGAGCGCCATGACGTCGCCGGGGGCGAGCATCCGGCCCGAGGCATCGACGACATGCCCGTGGAGTGGCGGCGGCACGTACGGGCCCGCGGTCGCCGCCGCGAACAAGCCACTCACGATCAACAGCAGGCACGCGCCGCGCACTCCGGGGTGGGGCAATCCGAACACCGGTTAGAACTTGACCGTGGGGGCCGTCTGGGCCTCCACCGACGCGGAGAAGTAGATCCGGGGCTTGAAGTTCTTGCCGGTCGCCTTGTTCACGACCGAGCCGCCGACCTTGCCGAGCTCGGCGTTGTAGGTCTTGACCGCGCCGTTGTACTCCTCGCGTGCGCGCAGGATGCGATTCTCGGTGCCCTCGAGCTGGACCTGCAGCGCGTGGAAGCTCTGGTTCGCCTTGAGGTCGGGGTACGCCTCGCCCACGACCATGAGTCGCGACAGCGAGCCCTTGAGCTGGTCCTGCGCCTTCTGAAACGCGAGCATCTTCTCCGGGTCGCTGAGATCGTCGGCGGTGAGCTTGATCTGCGTCGCCGCGGAGCGAGCCTCGGTCACCTTCGTCAGCGTCTCCGATTCGTGCTTCGCGGATGCCTTCACGGTCTCGACCAGGTTCGGGATCAGGTCGTAGCGGCGCTGGAGCTGGGCGTCGAGGTTCGCCCACTTCTCGTCGCACGTCGCGTTGGCCTCGACGAGTTGATCGTACTTCTTGCATCCCGAGACGAAGCCGAGCACGAGCCCGACGACGAGCGCTGCGAGCCGATGGGAATCGCGGTTGGGTCTGCCTGCAAGGATCGTCATCAACTGCCGATGATATCTTCTCGCGCACGAGAATCAACGGCACGGGTTCGTGTGGTACGCCCGGCGCGCGTGCAACGTCCACCGTCGCCACAGCTCGTGCAGGTCATGACCCTGCTGCGGTGGTTGTTGATCCTGATCTTCGTCGTGATGGGCTGGGTCGTGCTGAGCTACCTCGCCGGTGTGCTCGCGCCGATCCTGGCGGCGCTCGGCATCGCCTATCTCCTGAACCCGCTGCTCGACCGGCTGGTGAAGCGCGGGATGAGCCGGTCGATCGGAGCGGGGCTGTTGCTCGTGTCGTTCATCGGCACGGTCGTCACGTTGAGCGCCCTCGCCACGCCGAAGATCGCCGAGCAGCTCACCGAGTTCATCCACGACCTGCCGACGATGATCGACCAGATGAACCTGTGGCTCGGCGACAGGTTCGGGCTCGAGATCCCGCAGGACTGGAAGCAGTATCTGTCGAGCAACGAGGTGCGCGATGCGCTCGGTCAGTCCTCGCAGCCGATGCAGAAGCTCGCGGAGGCCGCGCTCGGGGGCGTGTTCAGCGTGCTCGGCATCCTCGCGGAGCTGCTGCTGGTCCCCGTGTTCTCGTTCTACTTCCTCGTCGACTGGCCGCGCTTGCTGCGGCGGATCGAGCACGCGATCCCACCTCGCCGTCGCGCGACCGTGCGCGAGCTCGTCAAGGAGATCGATCGCGTGATCGCGAACTGGGTGCGTGGGCAGGGCATCGTGACGTCGATCCTCGCGGTGCTGTATGCGATCGCGTTCACGATCATCGGCATGCCGCTGTCGGTTCCGATCGGGCTCGTCGTCGGCGTGCTGACGATCATCCCGTTCGTCGGGACGTTCGTCGGCGCCGGGATCGCGGGGCTGGTGACGATCGCCGGCGGTGGCAGCTTCCAGATGCTCGGCGCGGTCGGCGCGGTGATCCTGGTCCTCCACTTGCTCGAGGCGGCAGTGCTGACGCCGAAGATCGTCGGCCACCGCGTCGGACTGTCGGAGTCGGGCGCGCTGCTCGCGGTCGTCGCCGGCGGCAAGCTGCTCGGGTTCGTCGGCGTGGTGCTCGCGGTCCCGATCGCGGCGACGTTCGCGGTGCTCGTGCGCTACGCGGTCCGGTACTACGAGACCACGGATTTCTTCGGGCGCGAGTCCGATGCGGACATCGTCATCACGCCGGCGATGGCCTTGATCATGCCCGGCACCGAGTGGACCGCGGCGGTGTGGGAGAGCAACGCACCCACGGCCGAGGCCAAACCCGAGCTCGAGCTCGAGCAGCCCCACGCGCCATCGGATGACTGGTTGTTCGATACCGAGCTCGGCCCGGCCGGACCGGCACTCGGCGGCGAACCAGACCTCGGCTAGTCTAGTCTAGCTCACGGAGGAGGAGCGGCGGGCTCTGCGCTCCCCGCCGCGGGCTCGGCATCGGGATCGGTCGTCGGACGATCGCGAAGGTAGAGCTTCGCCATGCAGGCCAGCATCTCGTTGGCGAGGGCCTGGGCCCGATGGTTCGACTTCACGTCGTGCTGCGGGACCTTCTTCATCGCCGCCTCACCGCAGCTCGCGGCCCTGCAGGCGCAGACCTCGTCGCGGATGGTCTTGAGCTGCTCGAGATCCTTGTCGCGGCAGCCTCCGACGAGGAATGCGATCGCGATCACCAGAGCTCGAGCCATCACGAAGAGCATACGACACGAGCGCCATGTGAGCAGGGGCACGTACAGTCGATCGGATTTTGCGGTGCGTTGGCACGGGTCGCCGAAACGAGTGACAATCGTCAGATGGTGCGTGTCCTCGCCTTCGTGGTGACTGCTCTGATCGTCGCGACCTCATCGCGCGCCGGCGCCGACGTCCTGGTGCTCTATGGCGATGTCCAGGGCGGAGGGATGTTCGGCAAGGGCACCAGCGGCGACGCCGCCGTCAAGGACCAGGCGTTCTTCGCCAATGTCCCGAACGTCGCGTACGGGGCCGCGGTCTCCGCCCGCTTCCTGTTCCTCGGCGCCACCATCCAGCATCACCAGTACAACGATGGCAGCGACCTCGCGACGTGGACCCAGATCACCGGCGGCCTCGACTTCGCGATCAATCTGGGGAGCGACCAGGAGAAGAAGGCCGGCAAGGGCGCGTTCCTCCAGGTCGGTGCTGGCGCAGGCTTTGGCGTCGGGACCGGCCAGCAGGTCGAGCCGCCGCTCGACAACGCGCAGGTCGACGACAAGGCGTTCCTCATCGAGGCCAAGCTGGCGGTCGGCAAGCACCTCAGCAAGTTCGTCGACTTCGGCGTGATGGTCCCGGTGGCCTACGGATACTTCTTCAAGAACGGCGTCCCGGCGAACGACCTCGACAACCACTACCAGGGCATCCACGCCGAGGCGCTGGTGTTCCTGCGGCTCCGCCTCAAGCTGCTCTAGCGGGCTCCAGCGGCGTTGGCTGACGCTCGACGGGCTTCGCCGCGTTCGGTGCGATCATCGCGTTCCGTGAGAACGCCAGGGTCGCCACGAGACGCCAGCAAGAACGCCAGCAGAGATCGTTTGGACGATCGCGAGATAGCAGTGAACGGCTCTCGCGGATTCTCGTCGAGCCTGCAGGTTCGTAGCCGACATGCGCATCCTTGCACCTGCTCTGGCGTTCCTGCTGGCGTCGTGTGGCGCTCCTGGCGTTCTGCTTTCTCAATGGACGAGCTCTACCAGCGAAGGCGAGGTCGAGGCGGCGACCAATGTCGGCAGGTGACATCGTCGATCGTGCAACGAGCGCTGCTGCACGAGATCCACATCGAGCGCACGGCGCTCAGGGTCGGCGGAGGTCGCGCGCCGCCGACTCGATCGAGGTGCGAAGCTCGTCGGGCGAGACCGCGGTCTTGATCCGGCCGAGCACCGTACCGTCGGTGCCGACGAGCACGATCGCCGGGATGGTGTTCGCGTCGTAGCGTGCTTGCAGCGCCTCGGTCGCCGGCGTCGGCTCGGTGACATCGACGAGCAGCGGGACGAAGCTCGGGGCGATCACCGCGCGGACGCTCGAAGTCTCGAGCACGCGCTCGACCTCCTGGCTCTGCATCGCCCACGAGGCGAACACGTGGATGAGGACGCCCTTGTGCTCGCTGCGCGCGCGCGAGAACGCCGCGGCCTCGTCGCCGCGAACCCACTCGAGACCGGGCGGCGGCGGCTTCGCGCAGGCGGCGAGCGCGCCGAGGACAAGCACCGCGATTCGCATCGCTACTTCCGGGCGCTCGTGCTGCGGATCCTGCGTGCCGCGGGACGCACGACGTCGAGCATCTCCTCGGGCTCGACCATCTCCTTGATGCGGCCGAGCTCGGTGCCGTCGGGGTGCACGAAGATGACCGCGGGTAGCGTCTTGGCGTCGTAGCGAGCCTGCAGCGCCTGGTTCGCGTCGTTGGAGTCACTGACGTCGAGCTTGAGCGGAACGAAGCTCGCGGTGATCTCGTCGAACACCTCGTCGTCGCCGAACGTGAGCTCGAGCTCGTCGCATGGACCACACCAGGTGGCGCCAAAGTCGACCATCACGCCCTTCTTCTCGAGCCGGGCCTTCGCGAACGCGGCGTTCTCGTCGGTGATCCACGGGAGGTGCTGCTTGGGCGTGAGCTTCCACGACCACGCACCGAACGCGCCGGCGAGCAGGAGCGCGAGCCCGAAGCCCTTGCGAGCCTTCTGCACGCGGCTGCCGTGGAACGACAGATGGATCCCGCCGAGTCCCGCACCACCGACGACGAGCCCGATCGAGGTGAACAGGAACCAGTACTCGGGGGATGCGAACGTGCGCATCCAGGGGAGGAGCGGGCGCAGGAAGTAGATCGCCGCGAGCAGCATGAGGAAGCCACTCGCCGACTTGATGCCGTCCATCCACGCGCCGCTCTTGGGGAGCGAGCTCGCGAAGACGGCGAGGACGAAGAACAAGACGCCCATTCCGAGCGCGTACACGAACAGCATCGAGCCGCCGCCGACCACGCTCGTCGTGGCGGTGAACGCGAGCAGGCCGCCGAGGAACGGGCCCGTGCACGGCGCGGCGATCAGCCCTCCCACCGAGCCCATCGCGAACGCGCCGCGATAGCCCTTGCCGCCGATCTGGTTGAGGCGTGCCTGGAGGCCCGAGGGCAGGTTGATCTCGAACGCGCCGAACATCGACGCCGCGAACGCCACGAACAGGATCACGAGCGGGATCACGACCGCCGGATGGCCGAGCTGGCTGCCGAACCCGGTCGCGCCGAAGATCGTCGCGAACAGCACGCCGAGCACGGCGTAGGTGACGCCCATACCGAGCACGTACGCGCTGGCGAGGCCGAGCGAGCGCCGCTTCGACACGTCCTTGCCGCGCGCGCCGAAGATCGCGAGCGTGATCGGAATCATCGGGTACACGCAGGGCGTCAGCGAGGTCAGGAACCCGGCGCCGAACGCGCCGAGGTACAGCCACAGCCAACCTCGCTGCTCGGCATCGGCAAACTCGCCGCCGCCGCCCGCAGCGGCGATCGCCGGGATCAGCAGGATCGCCACGGCGATGAGAAGGGCTGACCGGCGAGAACTTCGCATGAGGTGCCACTATAGACCGGACCGGCGCGGCCGGCATTCCGGCTAGTCGGCCGACAGCCGTCGTTGTAGGGTCCCCCGCCGTGTCCCAAGACTTCGTCCCACTGCACGTCCGCAACCTGGACGTCTACCAGCCCGGCAAGCCGATCGAGGAGCTGGAGCGCGAGCTCGGGATCACCGGAGCGATCAAGGTCGCCTCGAACGAGAATCCCCTCGGGCCATCACCGAAGGCGCTCGCGGCCCTGCCGGCCGCGTTGACGCAGCTGCACCGGTATCCAGATGCGGGCGGGTTCGCACTCCGGCGGGCCCTGGCCGCGCGGTACGGCCTCGAGCTGAACCAGCTCGCGCTCGGCAATGGCTCGAACGATCTCCTGTACCAGCTCGTGCTCGCCACCTGCGAGCCGACGGACGAGGTCCTGTCCCACAAGTTCGCATTCCTGTCGTACCGCCTCGCGGCGCAGGTCATGGGGCGCCCGTTCGTCGCGGCACCGACGACGCCGGATCTCGCGTGCGATGTCGACGCGCTGATCGCGGCGATCACCCCGCACACCAAGCTGATCGTGGTGGGGACACCGAACAATCCGACGGGCTCGGTGATCACGCGCGCCGGGATGCAGCGGGTGATCGACGCGCTGCCGGCCCGCGCGTTGCTCGTGATCGACGAGGCCTACACCGACTACGCGGCGCAGTGGCCCGAGATCGATCATGCCGATGGCCTCGCGGTGCTGCGCACGGACCCGCGCGTCGTCGTGCTGCGCACGTTCTCGAAGATCTACGGGCTCGCGGGGCTGCGCATCGGGTTCGCCGCGGCGGATGCCCAGGTGATCGACGTGCTGAACCGCGTCGGGCGGACGTTCCACGTGTCGAGCCTCGCGCAGGTGGGAGCGATCGCGGCGCTCGACGACACCGAGCACGTCACCAGGAGCGCCGTCCACGCGCGTGCGGTGATCGAGCGGCTGCAGCGCGAGGTGCGCGGGCCGAACGTGCGCGTGTATCCCTCGCTCGCGAACTTCGTGCTGATCGATTGCGGTCGGCCGTCGACTCCGATCTACGAGCAGCTCCTGCGACGCGGCGTGATCGTGCGTCCGATGGCGGCGTGGGGCTTGCCGAACCACCTCCGCGTCTCGGTCGGGCGCGAGCAAGACATGACGCGGGTGATCACGGCGCTCGGCGAAACCCTCGCGGCATGAGGCTCACCCCAAGGGTATTTGCTCGCTGGCAGGTCGTCGCGGCCTGCGTGGTCGGGTGGCTCGCGATCGGAGCCTGCGGCGGCAAGCGCCCGACGCAGTCGACCCCGAGCTCGACGCACCCGAAGACCGCCGCGGACCGCATCTTGACGCTGCTGCCGGAGGGAGTGCAGGTCGTCATCGAGATCGACCTCGCGCGGCTGCGGGCCAACCCGGTGGTCGGCGCGATCGTCACGCGTGCGCTCGCCCCCGGGGGCCTCGATCCGGTCTCGCAGAGTGTGCCGACGTTCGGCGTGGCCGACACCGTCGTGATCGCCGCCTACGGGATCGGGACCTCGCAGGCCGCGACGGTCACCGTGGTCGTCTCGAAGACCCCGGTTCCCGAGGGGACGCAGATCTCCGGGGGGGGGCCGGCAGGGTCGATCTATGCGCTCGGCCCCGTCGACTGGGTCGCGCAGATCGAGGCGCGCGCCGCGCTCGCGGAGACCGGCGGCGCCTCGAAGGTCCTCGCGTCGCGCGAGCTGCTCGCGCTGCGCGATCGGGCGATGCCCGACGGCGCACCCGGGGCGTCGCTGCGGATCACCGCGCGGTTGCCGTTCGACGCGCGCGTGGCGCTCGCGCGGCTGACCGGGCTCGAGAGCGCGCCGTCCCAGCTCTCGCTGTGGGCCGACGTCGTCGACGATCTCGCGGTCATCATCGACGCGGACTCGGTCGATCCGGGTGAGCGGGCGACGAAGCGCTCGGCCGCTCGGCTCACCACGGTGATCCGTGGCGCGCTCGCGGTGATCGCCGACGACCCGACCGCGCGCGCGCTCGGGCTACCGACGAGCCTCGCCGGCGCGAAGCTCGTCGCGCGGGGATCGTGGGTGCGCACGATCATCGCGATCGGGCCGAAGCACCTGCAGCGAGTCGTCGATCGCGCGCTCACCTTGCTCGCACCACCGGCTCAGAAAGCACCGTCATGAAGCTGATCGTCCACCCCGCCACACGCCCACTGTCGGGCACCGTCACGATCCCCGGTGACAAGTCGATCGGTCATCGCGCGCTGGTGTTCTCGTTGCTCTCGGCGACGCCGGTGCGCGTCCGCGGCCTCGGCGACGGCGCCGACAACGGCCGCTCGGCCAAGGCGATCACCGCGCTCGGCGCGCAGATCGTGCGCGAGGCCGGCGCGCTCGTCATCACGGGCACCGGCCTCGACGGCATGCGTGCCCCGACCGCATCGATCGATTGCGGCAACTCGGGCACCACGATCCGCCTGCTGTGCGGCCTGCTCGCCGGGCAACGGTTCGAGACCACGCTGTTCGGCGACGAGTCGCTCAACAAGCGACCGATGCGGCGCGTGATCGAGCCGCTCGCGGCGATGGGCGCGTCGATCACGGGGATCGGCGCGGGCCACGACGTCACGCCACCGCTCGTGATCCACGCTGCCCCGGCGACCGGCCTCACCGCGATCGAGTACACGCTGCCGATGGCCTCGGCCCAGGTCAAGACCGCGATCCTGCTCGCCGGGCTCTACGCCGACGGCGCGACCTCGGTGATCGAGCCCGGCCCGAGTCGCGATCACTCCGAGCGCATGCTCGCGTACCTCGGCGCGCCGCTCGTCGTCAGCGGCCGGCGCACCACGATCGACACCCGCGGCTGGGATCGCCGGCTCGCCGGCACCGACTTCGAGGTCCCCTCCGATCCGTCGTCGTCCGCGTTCCTCGTCGCGGCGGCGCTCGTGGCAGGGGCCGACGAGGTGCGCCTGCCGAACATCTGCACGAACCCGACGCGCACCGGCTTCCTCGACGTGATCGCCGCGATGGGCGGCGACGTCCGGCTCGAGAACGTCCGCACCTCCGGTCCCGAGCCGATCGCGGATCTCGTCGTGCGCGGCAAGGCCCGCTCGCTCCGTGCCACCGAGATCTCCGGTGACCTCGCGGTGCGCTCGATCGACGAGCTGCCGATCCTCGCCGTCCTCGCCGCTCGCGCCGTCGGCACGACCGTCATCCGCGACGCCGGAGAGCTCCGCGTCAAGGAGAGCGATCGCATCGCCACGACCTGCGCGATGCTGCGCGCCTTCGGCATCACCTGCGACGAGCAGCCCGACGGCTTCCTCGTCCAGGGCCAGGGCGATCGCCCGTTCATTCGCGGCGAGATCCACGCCGATGGCGATCACCGGATCGCGATGGCCGCTGCCGTCGGTGGGCTCGTCGCCGACGGCACGACCGTGGTGAACGACGCCGACAACGTGGCGACCTCGTACCCGGGCTTCGCCGCCGCGCTGACGCAGCTCGGTGCCGACGTCAGCGCACGCTGAGACGTCGGACACGTCGCACACGTCGGACACGTCGGACACGTGGATTCACACAAAGGATCTTGTTTCGAGAAAGAACTCTCTGTCCAATCGATTCGAACTGATCGTTGTGTGAATCCGATCCCACGGATCCTCCGTCTGTCCTTTGTGTCCTCTGTGCCTTTGTGTGAATCCGAGCTCGCCACGCGCGACGCGCGATCAGCGCCGCTGCGTCGATCCGGCGACCGACGGTCCGCGAACGCTGTCCTGACTCACCGACGCCAGGCTCATCACCTGCGCGTCGTCGCGCTTGCCGCTCCAGTAGATCACCTCGCCGTACTTCATGAGGTTGGCGGGCGTGATGATACGCTCGCGCTTGCCGCTGCGGGCCTCGGTCTGCGACGCCCAGTACACGAGCTCCGAGCAGTAGTAGGCGTCGTCGTGATCGAGGCCGAACATGCCGGAGGCGTCGAACTTGCCGCCGAGCTTGGTGCGGGCGCGGGCGAGCGCGCCGGACTGGTCGGCGGCGGTCATGTTCGAGGGTCGCACCACGATGACGTAGTGGTTGCGCTTCACGAGCTGGGAGAGCGGAATCTCGCGGATGCCTTCGCTCACCGCTTCGATCACCGTGCCCTGCTTGGCGTCGTAGATCGAAGCGTGCGAGAGATCCTCGCCGGGGGTGAACGTGGAGATCGCGTCGCCGACGACGTAGTAGGAGCGCGTGAGGATCCAGTCGCCATCGCGCGCGACCTTGCCGATCTCGCCGGTCCACATCGTCGTCACCCCCTCGTCGACCTTCGGGTCCTCGGGCCGGTGCACGAGCATCGACGGCCGCGTACACGCAGTGGCGCTGGTAACCATCAGCAGCAGGGCGAGGCGCTTCATGTTCCGGGATAGGTCCACGTTGCGTGCCACGGCCTAAGCCAAGTGATTCAAGCTCGTTGCGATGTCGCATGGTCGACCTTCGACACACTGCGTGATGACGTCCGAACAACCCCGAACACGGGATGGCGATCGAACAAACGGTGGCTTGACCGCGTCTTCTCGTGCGATGAACCGAGCGATGCGTGGGTTTGCGCTGGCCGTCCTGCTGATGCTCGGGGCACCGGTACGCGCCGATCGGCTTCCCGATCCCGACCCACCGAAGGCCGCCTCGGGTGAGTACCGTGCGCAGGCCCGCGCGATGTACCGGATCGCGGCGTGTGGTGGCGGCGATCCGGTCTCGACGCGGTTCAACGCGAAGACGATCGATCGTCACTGCAAGACGATGGTCGACCTCTACCTGACCCACAAGAAGGCGTGGGCCGACAAGGCCTCGAGGTTTCTCACCGACATCCGGCCCAAGGACGTGCCGAAGACCGTGATCTATCCGTTCGGTGGCGGCGATCTGTCTTCGGCGCTCGTCGCGTTTCCCGACGCCACCGAGATCACCACGATCTCGCTCGAAGCCGCCGGCGATGTCCGGATGATCAACACGGTCACGATGAGCACGCTCGGCTCCGACCTCAGCACGGTCGGCAGAGACATCCGTCGCCTCTATCGTTCGGCGTACTCGTCGACGCAGAGCCTGCAGGCCGCGTCGCGCAAGTCCACGTTCCCGGGCACGCTGATGTTCGCGTTCGCCGGGCTCGCGCTCCACGACATGGAACCGGTCGCGTTGCGCTACTTCGACATCCTGCCCGACGGCTCGGTGAGCTACCTGAGCAACGAAGAGCTCGACAAGCGCGCGCTCGAGTACGCCGCGACCAAGCGGGGCAAGACCCCGCCGAAGCGGATCACCCACTACTGGTACGAGCACGACTCGGCGTTCGGCAACGTCGAGATCAAGTTCCGTCCGAGCAACGACGCCAAGGCACCGCTCCGCACGTATCGCCACGTCGTCCAGAACCTCGACGATCCGCACCTCAAGGCCGATGACCGGCTGCTGATCCACTTGCGCGCGAAGGGCAAGGTCTCGGTGATGACGAAGGCCGCGAGCTTCCTGCTCTGGTACGACGACTTCACGATGATCCGGAAGTACCTGCTCGGGAACGTCGCGTGGATGGTCTCCGATGCTTCGGGCATCCCACCGAGCCACGCCGATCCGGCGGGCCTCGAGCAGATCACCTACGGCGAGTTCGCGGGGCCGCTGTTCATCATCGACTCGAAGAACACGCGCAAGGAGTTCGTGAAGCTGTGGAAGTCGCAGCCGAAGCGGCCGCTGCCGTTCCGGTTCGGCTATCCCGACTCGAACCGGCGCAACCACCTGATGGTCACTCGTCCCAAGGTGGTCGATCATGCGCCCGCCAAGACGCCCTGACAGCCAGGTCGCGGCGATCGAGACGCAGCACGGTCACTGCGTCCTCGTCGAGCTCGGCGATCCGGTCGCGCTCGCCACCGCGCTCGCCGCACTCCCCGCCGCCGAGCAGGTCCACGCGCAGACGCTCGGCGAGGTTCGCCGCCGCGAGCACGTCGCCGGTCGCACCGCGCTGCACCTCGCGCTCGAGGACTTCGCCACGCCGATCCTCGCCGACGATCGTGGGGCGCCGATCCTGCCGTCGGGCTGGGTCGGCTCCGTCAGTCACAAGGGGGCGCTCGCCGCGGCGATCATCGCCCCGGTCGGTGCGGGCTGGGTCGGGGTCGACCTCGAGCTCGCCGCCGCGCCGCGCCAGGACATCGGGCGCCGGATCCTCACGCCGCGCGAGCAGGCGACGCTCCCCGATCGCGGCCGCGCAGTGACGCTGCGGTTCGCGATCAAGGAGGCGATCTACAAGGCCGTCGATCCCATGCTGCGGCGCTACGTCGGCTTCACCGAGGTCGAGCTCGAGGTCGGCTTCGACTGGTGCACGGTGACCTCGGCGCTGCCGCTCGCGATCGAGGCCACGTTTCGCGAGCACGCCGGGCACTGGCTCGCGACGGCGCGTGCGACGCCACGCTGATCGGATCGCCGGCTACCGTTCAACGGCGCGGGCGCGGGACGTCACGATCGAGCACGGTCTTGCGCTCGTCCCGCGCCGCGGCGCGGATCGAGTCATCGCAGATCACCCGCACGTGATCCGAGATCACGTCGGCGACCGCGTCCGAGCAGTTCATGCCCGATCGATCCTTGATGTACTTCTTCAGCTTCGAGATCACGATCAGCATGTCTCGATCGACGAGATCGGCGAGGTGAACGCCTTCCATGGTCGCGGCGAGCACCGGTGAGGTCTCGCCGACGACGCGTCGTGCCGGGACAGGCGACGCAGCGACCACGATCCGCGAGGGCTGCGGCTGCTGGGGGGCTCCGGGACGCGGTGGCTGCACCGACTCCGGGGTTGGAGCCGGGCCCGACCGTGGCTGGACCGAGTCTGGCGTCGCGGCGGGTCCCGACCGCGGCTGCACCGGGTCCGGAGTCTCGAACGACCGTGCCGGCCGCACGGGCACGCCTTCGGGCGGCGTCACGAACTTCACGATCCCCGCGCGATTGCTCGCGGGCTGCGGCTCGCGCCGGATGGGCACACCATCCGGCGGCGTCACGAACTTCACGATGCCGCGATGGTTCGCGGGTTGAACCGGCCGAGTGCCCTGCGCAGGCGTCTGGCGCGGCGGTGTCGGAGCGGCGCGCGGAGCCGGCTCGGAGGCGAGCTCGCGCTGCCACGCATCCTTCGACGGGGCCCTCGCCTCGATCGCTCCGGCGTCGCGGTGCCGAGCCTCGCCGAGGTGGGCATCCCAGCAGGTCACCGAGCAGAACACGAGCCGTGTCCGGCTGCGGTTGCACGTCGAGACGCTACACACCCAGTGTCGCGCGCCGAACTCGATCGCGGTCCGGCAGGACGGTTCACTGCAAACGAGCCACGTCTCGGCCATATGGCCGGAGACTAGCCCAAGTGACGTTGACGGTCAGCGTCGCCGTCGGCCTAGCGACGACGGGGCCGGCGCAGCACGAGCAGCACGAGCACCGACAAGGGCAGGGCGCCACCGGCGCTGCGACCGGAGTCGCAGCAACCGCCGCCGTCGTCCTCGGCCACGTCGAACTTGTCGACATCGCAGCGACCGTCGGACTGGTTGACCGCGATCGCGATCTGCACCTTCACGGGGACCGAGCGAGTCGGGTCGGCCGTATCGGCGACGGTGACGACGAGCGAGTCGTTGTCCCCGGGGACGGCCTCCTTGTCGACGCACACGCGCACGCGGCCGTCGTCGCGGACCTTCGCGGTCCCCATCGTCGGCGGAGTGGTGAGCGTGTACGTGTGCGACTCGCTCTTCGGATCGTTGTGGAGGATCTCGGTCTCGCCACCGTCGCCGCGGATCGCGACGATCCGCTCGGCGGTCGGCTCGGGGGCACGCGCGACCGCGACGCCGGTCTGCCGGTCGATGAAGTCCACGATCGTGTCGGGGCGGCCGTAGATCCCGCCCTCACCGCACGGGTCCGTCGCGTCGTTGTAGGCGCGTGACGTCACACCGACGAGGAACGTGCCGTAGTCGGTGACGAGGTAGAGCGGGCCGCCGGAGTCACCGTTGCAGCTGTCGATGCCGTTGCCGCCCGCACCGAGCTCGCCGCCGCCGCCCTGGCAACCGGACTTCACCGAGCAGTCGAAGTCGGTGATCGTCGACATCGCCTCCTGGAGCGCGTCGGTACCCTGGCTGGCGTTTCGATCGATCGCGCCGTAGCCGACGATCGCGACCGCGGCGCCGTTCTTGATATCGAACTTCGCCCAGCCGCTCGCGATCGGACGCGGCGCGAACCGGGAGGCCTGCCCGAGCACGAGCACGGTGACGTCGATCTCGGGGTGCACGATGCGCCGGGCGACCGGGAGCACCTCGCCGTCGGCCACGCGGTTGAGTGATGCGGTGCCGACGAGGATGCTGGTGAGCGCGCTGTCGTCGCAGTGACCCGCGGTGATCGCGACAGTCGGGGCGATCAACGTGCCGGTGCAGGCCTGCTGGCCGTTGAACAGCACGGCGGCCGCGTCGGGCCACTTGCCGAGGGGCGCATCGCTGCCCCCCACGACGCTGCTCGTGTTCCCGATCGTGGGACGGGTCTCGCCGAGGGTGCCGGTGCTCTCCGCGTGAACCAGCGCGGGAGCGAGGACCAGGGCGGCGACGGTGACTGCTCGCATGCCCGAGATGCTCGCACGTTCTTGCCGTCCTGGACCGTGACGCCCTTGGCACCTCCTCGCAGAATCCGAAGCGAAGTCGCAGCAGTTGCGTTGCACGTGGTGTGCACTCCCATAGACTCCTGGGATGTTTGCTGGGCATCGAGTCGCGACGCTCTCGCTGTGCGCGGTCTTCGCCTGCAGCTCGCCTCCCACCAGGCCGACCCCGGGGAAGCCTACCCCCGAAGGTGACGTAGACCCGGACGGACCTCACCGCGACGCGATCGCCGCGCAGGTCAAGCCGTACCTCGATGGCGAGACCCTCTCGGGCGTGGTCATCGGGATCTACGAGGCGGGCAAGATCGAGATCTACGGGTTTGGCAGCGGACCGGGCGGCAAGCCGCCGACCGGCCGGACCCTGTTCGACATCGGCGCGATGACGAAGGTCTACACCGGCCTCGTGCTCGCGGATGCCGTGCAGCGCCGCGAGGTCGAGCTCGACGCGCCGATCGCGGATCTGTTGCCACCCGGCATCACCGTGCCGACGCGCGACAAGATCGCGATCACGGCGAAGCACCTCGCGCTCCACAGCTCCGGATTGCCGCGCATGCCGCGCAGCCTGCTCGCGCGCAAGGCGCCACCCGATCCGTACGCGAGCTACGACGAGGACGCGCTGTTCCAGGATCTGATCACGACGGAGCTCGACGCCGCGCCGGGCACGAGGATCGTGTACTCGGAGTTCGGCACCGGGCTCCTGGGCTTCGCGCTCGGTCGCAAGGTCGGGGGTGGCTTCGCGAAGGCGCTCGAGGCTCGCGTGCTCGTGCCGCTCGGGCTGCGCGACACGTTCTTCACCCCGCCGGTTGGCGCCGGGGCTCGCCGCATCATCGGCACCGACGACGATCTCGAGCCGGTCTCGCGCTGGACCTGGGGCGCGCTCGCCGGTGCCGGAGGCATGATCTCGACCGCGCGTGATCAGCTACGCCTGCTCGACGTCGAGCTCGACGCCGCCGCCGGCAGCAAGGGCACGTTGCGCCAGCCGATGCGGCTCACGCAAGAAGCGCAGCTCGAGCGCGGGGGCGACAACGAGGGACTCGGCTGGATGATCGACGGCGCGGGGCGCTACTGGCACGACGGCTCGACCGGCGGGTTTCGCGGCTACCTCGGCTTCGATCCGAAGACCAAGCGGGGCGTGGTCGTCCTCGCCTCGACCTCGACCTCGCTCGTCGACTCGCTCGGTCGCGCGATGTTCGACGTGCTCGACAACAGCGCGAAGCCGCCGGTGGCGGCGCCGACCGCGGCGCAGCTCGCGACCTATGCCGGCAAGTACGACTTCGCGGGCACCACGCTCGCCGTCGTCGCGGCCGGCAAGCGGCTCTACCTCGAAGGCCCCGGCGAGCCACGCCATCGCATGGCGCCGTCCGGCGAGCGGACGTTCTGGATCGAGGCGCTGCAGAGCCTCGCGAGGTTCGAGCTCGACGGCGACAAAGTGAAGGCGATCGTCTTCAAGGTCGGCGGCAATCAGATCGTCGCACCTCGCGTCGAATGAGGGTACGGTCCGGCCATGGATGCACCCCTGCGGGACATGTTGATCAAGGCGGTGGAGATCCTCCGCGAGGCGACCGACCTGACGATGGATGAAGTGATCGGGATCCGCGCGTTGCCCGAGTCGACGCGGACGCCCGAGGTCTGCTACGCGCTCGGCGTGCTCGAGGGGGCGGCCGTCGCACTCCGCTCGACGAAGCGCGAGATGCTCGAAGACCACGATCTGTTGACCGCCGCGAAGCGCTAAGGGCACGGGCCGGGCGACGGCGTCGTCGTCGCCGTGAGCCACGTCGCGGCACACGCGGTCGGGTCGTAGCCGGTGACGGCCTGGATCGTCGACAGCATGTCGCTCATCGTCGCGGCCTTGCCTGCGTGCGCGGCGTAGAACGTCGCGAGGACCTCGTCCACCTTGGCGGCGCCGACCTTGCCGGCGAGCGCGCGATAGAAGAACGCGCCGCGCATGTACGGCGCGTTGGTGAACAGGTTGTCGTCGATGATGTCGATCGTGCCGCAGCTCTGCGGCCACACCTTGCTCGTGCCGAGGATCCCCGTGAGCTCCTGGGCATAGCGAGTCCACGTCGCTGCACCGACGGCCGGCGCGACGACCTCGAGCGCGCGGCCCGCGAGATACGTCGTCGTCCCCTCGGAGAGCACGAAGTCCTCCCAGCACGCGATCCGGATGCCGCCACCGAACCAGCCGTGGGCCGCCTCGTGGACGTTCGTCTCCTCGCTGCCGAGCGCGGCCGCGGCGACGTGCCAGCGCGGGTGATGCTCCATGCCGCCGAACGCGCCGCGCGGCCACTTCACCGACACGGTTCCGACCTTGTTGCCGAACCGGTAGGGCCCGATCGTCCGCTCCATCCAGTCGAACGCCGCGACCAGGTGCGCGCCGCCGGCCTGCGCGGTCGCGAGCTCGTTCGCGCGGTGCGAGATCGCGACCTCGGTGCCGGCGGTCGTGGTGCCGAGCGTGAGCTCGATGAAGTCGTCGATCGCCCACGCGATCTGGTACGACGGCGCCTCGCCGGGGATCGTGGCTGGAAACACCGCCGTCTTGCCGGCTGCGACGCCGGTGACGTCGAGCGTGAACGTGGTGCCGTCGGCGGGATCCGAGTGACACGGGAACAGGTTGCCGCAGTGATACGGCCACACCATCGTGTAGCCGCCGGCCGAGGCGCCGCTGAACTCCTCGTGCGTCGTGTAGTGATACGCGATGTCGACGGGGATCGGCCGGTCGCTCGCAGGCAGCGCGAGATCGAGCTGCCTGGTCGCGATCGCGAACGGGAGTTCGACCCCGGAGCTCGTGACGCGATCGATGACGAGGTCGCCGACCTCGAGCGTCGCGCCCGGCTCGGCGCTCGCCCCGAACGTCACGGTGATCGTCGCGGACATCGCGGTGACGTCGAACGCCAGCTTGGTATCGACGACCTCGCGCGCGAGGTTCGCCGTGGGCTCGAGGGGCGCCATGGGTGCGTCGGGCGCGGCCGTCGTTCCGCCGCACGCGGCGAGCATCAGCAGGGGTAGGGCACGCATCGCGGCGGACAGTGCCCGCCGGAGCGCGTCGGTTCAAGCGCAATCGCAAGTTGCGCAAGTGAAGACCGTCCCCGATGCGCTCAGCGATTCTCGATGCTTGGGTGCGACAAGTTTCGCAAGTTGAAACCGTCCCTATCCCCAAAGTTCAGTTGGGGCTCGGGTTCGGGTCATCACAAGTGAGCGCTGGGGTTAGTAACGCGGAACCTTGGGATCCACATCCTTCGACCACGCCTCGATGCCGCCGGCGAGGTTGTAGACGCTGGTGAAGCCGAGCTTGATGAAGTGCTCCGCGGCGGCGCGGCTACGGCTGCCGTGGTGGCAGAGGAACGCGAGCTGCGTGTCCTTGGGGAGCTGCTCGGCGCTGGCCATCGCCGCGTCGTCGAGCAGCTTCGTGCCTTCGAGCTTGGCGATCGCGCGCTCCTTCTCGGTACGTACGTCGAAGACCTGCGTGACCTTGCCGCTGTCGAGGAGCGCCTTGAGCTCCTTCGGATTGATCTGCTTCACCGTCGCCGGGCGATTGGGATTCTCGATCTTGAAGCCCGCGCCGTCGGCTCCCTCGATGAAGTCGATCACGGTGCCGGCGGCACGCTGCGCGCTCGCGCGATCGAGCTGGACGGTGACGCCATTGGTCTCGATCGTGACGTCGGAAGCCTCCTTCGGCCCGAGATCGAGCTGGTGCTCCCAGGTCGGCGTGATCGTGAGGTGGATGACGTCGCCGGGGGTGCCTTCCTTGAGCGCGACGGACAGCTCCGCTGCGGCGCGCGGCGTGACGGTGACCTCGGGCGGCTTCGCCGGCGCGACCAGCCCACCGAGCTTCTTCTCGAGCTCGCCCGTCTCGTGCATCTGGCGAACGATGTCGGCACCGCCGACGAACTCGCCCTTGATGAACAGCTGGGGGAACGTCGGCCAGTCGGAGTACTCCTTCATGCCGCCGCGGACCTCGACGTCGCTGAGGATGTTGACGGTGGTGTACTTGGGGACCAAGGTGTTGAGGATGCCCACGACCGACGCCGAGAACCCGCACTGTGGGAAGCTTCGCGTTCCCTTCATGAACAGGACGACGGTGTCGCTGGAAACGAGCTGGTCGATCTTCTTCTTGATCTGGGGGTCGAGCGTCATGGTGGTTCCCGTTGCTGAGTCTATCTGGTTGGATCTCTCGCTCCTTCTAGCATGAAGATCGCAGTACGTGCCGTCGGATCTGTCAACGAGCTAGATGCCGCTGCGTGGGATGCGCTCGACCACGGACCGTCGCCATTCCTGCGCTCCGGCTTTCTTCGAGCACTCGAAGATTCGGGCTCGATCGACGCCGCGTCCAGGCCCTCCGCGATCGCCGCACGCAAACGATCCGGCTGGACCTCGGTCTACGTCCTGGCCGAGCAGGACGGTCATCTGGTGGGCGCGGTCGCGGCGTACCTCAAGACGCACAGCTACGGCGAGTACATCTTCGACTGGGGCTGGGCGAGCGCCGCCGAGCGCGCCGGGCTGCGCTACTACCCCAAGCTCGTGGTGGCCGCGCCGCATACACCCGCGACCGGACCGAGGATCTTGCTGGCTCACCCCAAGGGTACTTGCTCGCCTGGCGGCTCGCTGGCGCCGGACCACGGTGATGCCGCGGCTGTCAGCGCCGCGCTGATCCAGGGGGTCCGCGCGGTCGCCGAGGACGCCGAGTGCTCGTCGATCCACTGGTTGTTCTGCACCGCCGAGGAGCAGGCGCTGCTCGCGACGGCGGGGTTCTTTCCACGCGCGAGCATGCAGTTTCACTGGCGCAATCGCGACTACCAGACGTTCGATGACTTCCTCGGTGCGCTCAAGAGCCGCAAGCGCAAGCAGCTCCGCAAGGAGCGCGAGCGTGCGCGTGCCGCGATCGAGCGGCTGTCGTGGGTGCCGGGCGACGAGCTCTCGATCGCGCAGCTCGACGATCTCGATCGGTTCTATCGCACGACCACCGATCAGCACGGCGGCCGGGATTATCTGCGGCCCGGCTTCTTCCACCGGCTCGCCGAGACGCTGCCGGACGCGATGAGGATGGTCGAGGTGATCGCGAGCGGCAAGCGTGTCGCCGGCGCGTTGTTCCTCGAGACGCCGGTCGCGCTCTACGGCCGCTACTGGGGGGCCGACGTCCACGTCGATCTCTTGCACTTCGAGACCGCGTACTACGCCGGGATCGAGCGCGCGATCGAGCGTGGCCTCCCGCTGTTCGAGGCGGGCGCGCAGGGCGAGCACAAGCTGCTGCGCGGGTTCGATCCCGCGCCCACCTACTCGGCGCACTGGATCCGGCATGCGGGACTCTCCGCCGCCGTCGAGGCCTACACGCGGCGCGAGCAGGTCGGGCTCGCGCACGAGCTCGCCGAGCTCGCGAAGCTGGGGCCGTACCGCGGCGCGACCGGCGACGACTGAAAACGCGCCGCAGGCTCCGGTCGTTGCGGTAGCATCGGCTCGATGCGGCGGCTGTACGCGATCGCGCTGGTGGGCTGCAGCTTCGAGCCCAGCGCGGCGATCGATGCGAGCGCCACGCCGGGCGACGGGTCGCCGGTGGCGAGCGACGCGCCGACGATCTGTCCGGCGCGATACACCGACAAGTTCGGTGGTCACTCGTACTTCGGCACGGGTGTGATGGACTGGGCCGCCGGCAAGGCAGAGTGCGAACAGGACATCGGCACGCTGATGAAGATCGAATCGCCGGAGGAGAACGCCGAGCTTCACCAGCGGCTCGACGACATGACCGTACCGCGCGTGTGGATCGGGCTCTCCGATCTGAACGACGACGGGATCTACGAATGGGTCGACGGCACGGTGCCGACGTACGTGAACTGGGACACCGTTCCAACCGCCGCAAATTCCAGCTGCGTCTACCTCGGGGGGAGCTTCCTCGGCGAAGGTGGACGCTGGTACACGAACGACTGCGCTTCGAATCGCCCGGCGGTGTGCGAGTGCGACGGCCCGTGACGCGCTGACGCGGGCGCGTCGATCGTGCATCATCCGGCGCATGGCCGATAACGACTCGCGTGCCGGGACGCGCTACACGACTCCCGCGATCATCGACTACGTCGACCGGATCCACGCTCCACACGATCCGGCGCTCGCGCGGGCGTTCTCGGTTCCGGACGGGATCCCGGCGATCCAGGTCGGGCCGAGCGACGGCAGGCTGCTGTACTTGCTGCTGCGCTTGATCGATGCGCGCAAGGTGGTCGAGCTCGGCACGCTCGTCGGCTACTCGGCGATCGTGATGGCACGCGCGCTGGCGCCGGGTGGACGGCTGTGGACGATCGAGTTCGAGCCGCATCACGCCGAGGTCGCGGGCGCGAACATCGCGGCCGCGGGGCTCGCCGACAAGGTCAGCGTGCTGGTCGGCGCGGGCCGCGACATCCTGCCGACGCTCGAGTCCGAGGCGCCGTTCGACGCGGTCTTCATCGATGCCGACAAGGTCAACTACGACCACTACGGCACGTGGGCGCTCCAGCACCTGCGGCGCGGCGGGCTCGTGCTCGGCGACAACGCGTACCTGTTCGGCGAGCTCATGGACGACAGCGATCGCGGGCGCGCGATGCGGACGTTTCACGAGCTGGTGGCGCGGATGTGCGACTCGGTCTGCGTGCCGACCCCAGACGGGCTCGTCGTCGGGATCAAGAAGTAATCATCGCCGCGGCGCTGACGATCGCGAGCGCGACGATCGCCGCGAGCAACATGCCGATCCCGCGATGGCGCTGCAGCTCGACCGGGATCGAGCGGCACAGCACGTCGAGCGGTGGGCGAGCCGGAACGATCGCGAGCCACCCGCGCCGCGGAGGGTCGAGCTGCCGGCGGGTCCCCTGGAGCGCACCCACGACTGCGTCGAGCGATGGGCGCCGCGCCGGATCCTTCGCGAGCATCGCGACGAGGATGCTCGCGAGCTCGGCGGGAATCTCCGGCCACAACGTGGCGGGTGCGGGCGGCGCCTCGTGCACGTGCTTGCGGACCAGCTCGAGGTCGGTCTGCGCCGAGAACGGTGGACCGCCGAGCAGCACGTAGTACGCGAGGACCGCGAGCGAGTACACGTCGGCGGCAGGCGTGATCTCGTCACCGAGCACCTGCTCCGGCGCGACGTACGCCAGCGTGCCGGCGATCATGCCGTGCAGGGGATCGTCCTCCCACAGGACCCGAGCCACCCCCCAGTCGAGCAGCTTGACGCGACGATTGCCGGCGCCCGGCGTGGACTGGATGAACACGTTGTCGAGCTTGAGATCGCGATGGACGACGCCCGCGGCGTGCGAGACGGCGAGGACGTCGCACAGCTCGAGGAGGATCGCGACGGCTTCGCCACGCTCCAGCGGGCCGGCATCGACCAGATCACCGAGCGTCGTGCCCGAGAGGCGCTCCATCGCGAGGTACGGCCGGGCATCGAACGTCCCGGTCGCGAACACATCGGGGACGCCGGGATGATCGACGAGGTGAACGATTCGCGCCTCGCGCAAGAACGTGGAGGGCGTGAAGTCGGGGCCGAGGATCGATCGATGCGCGAGCTTGAGCGCTGCACGCTTGCCGAAGCCCGTGTGCGCCACGGCGTACACCGCGGCCATGCCGCCGCGGCCGAGCTCGTGCTCGACGCGCCACGGACCGACGCGGTGTCCGGTCGCGAGCGTCGCGGGTCGTCGACGCGGTGACGTCGAGCGACGAGCTCGTCGACGAGACGCAGCAACCGGAACGTCGTCACCTGGCGCCTGGGCGACGTTCATCGGTACGGCCATGGACGTGGTGCGGTGCACGAAGCAGACCGAGCGCGAACGATCGAGGCGCCGCGTGGATCGGAAACTTCCCTGTGCGCTCGCCGTGCGCCTGCGAGCGGCCGTGTCGAGCGAGCACGTGCGCCGGCAACGCTCTCTCGTGACGGCACGGTTTGATCGGAACCTCACGCATGCGGCCTCCTAGTCCTAGTTCCAATGCCGCTCAGATAACGTTGACGTTGACCTGACCCTGAACGTCGACGCCACCTTGGACGTTGACGTACGTTGACGTTGACCAAGCAACATCTGAGTGCGTCGGTCGATGGCGGCGCATGCTCAGCTTCCAGAAGCTTCGCGTCTATCAGCGCTCGATCGAGTTCCTCGCGTTGGCACTCGAGATCATCGGCGAGCTTCCGAGGGGTCATGCCGAGCTTGCCGATCAGCTGCTACGCGCTGCACAGTCGCAGCCTCGAAACATCGCCGAGGGAGCGGGCCGTCGCACGAGTGTCGATCAGGCTCGCTTCTACACGCACGCTCGCGGCTCGGCGATGGAAGCCGCTGCTGCATTGGACACGATGCGGGTCATGAAGTTGGTGGGCGAGCCGGTCTACGCTCGCGGAATAGATCTTCTCGAAGGGATCATGGCGATGCTCACGAAACCTGGTGGGTGCTCTCCCTGGCGACCGACGAGTCGCCGATCGTGCTGTGCTCCAGCGTTGGTTGTGAAGCTCTCGGGCTCGGGCTCGGGCTCGTCGGATTGAGCAAGTTCAACCGGTCAAAACCTCTGCGGCGAGGTACTAATCGTCGACGGCGATCTTGCGAAACTTCGCGGCGATGTCGGTCACGGGCAGGATCGGCGTCGTGACGCACGTCGCTCCCTGACCGCCACATGCCACAGACGTCCAGGTCTCGAACGTGTGGTCGGAGTGTGGGGATGCGTGGAGCGTCAACGCGACTCCGAGCGTGACCGGGTACGTACAGTCATCCGGGTGCTGCTCCGGATCACACGTGCCCAGGCCGACGAGCTCGAGCGTGCCCTTGCCCGTGATCTTCAGGCGGAGCTCGCCGGTGAGCGACGCGTCCAGGATCGGGAGCACGCGCGCGTCGGCCGCGACCGAACCGTCGGTGCCGGCGCACCGGCCCGCGACCTCCGGCGAGGCGCAGAATCCATCGCTGCCGCAGACCTGACCGCCCGCGCAGTCCATGGCGGCCGCGCACGACACGGTGCAGTCGCGTAGCTCCGGCGAGTAACACGCGGTGAGGCCGCCCACGACGACCACGAGCGCCCGCATCAGAAGCGCCATGTGACACTGACCCGGGCACCCGTGGTCGTCGGCACGATCGAGATCGGAACGGCCCGCTCGGTGCGCTTGCCGACCACGAACAACGTCACCCCCGTCGCGACCGCCAGCGCACCGCCGATGCCGAAGACCTTCGCCGTGGTCGCCGCGGACTCGCCGCGCGCGTCGATGCGGGCGACGTCCTTCCACTTCGCGCCCATCGCGTACGCCCGCTCGACCTCCTGCGCGGCGCTGCGCGCGCGAAACCCGTAGTAGGTCGCGATCATGATCGCACCGGCGCCGCCGATCGCGAAGCCGACGCCGAGGTTCTGCTCGCGTCGCCCGGGCGCGGCGCGGCGCGGCGGCGGGCTGTCGATCACCCCGAGATCGGGCGGTGGCTCCGGGATCCGGAGGTACGCCATCGAGTCGTCCAGCGGGATGTTCAGCGAACGCTTCTGCACGCAACGCTCGACGGTGGCGAGGTGCGACTCGGCGAGCGAGCGCCGCTCGGAAGCCGGATCGGTGCCGAGATAGCGCCGGTACATCAGCCCGGCGTCCTCGCAGTTGCCGTGCAGGCGATACGCCTGCGCGAGGTTGAACAGCAGCTCCGGCGCGGGCGCGATGACGTACGCCTCCTTGAACGCGGCGATCGCGCGCGGATAGTCGCCGTGTTCGTGCGCGGCGCGGCCGCCCTCGGCGAGCGCCCGTGCCTTCTGCGGAATCGTGTCGCGGTCACCGGCGGCGGTCGACGGGACCGCGGCGATCGCCACGGCGATGAGGAGGGCGCGCACGTTCACCGGTACGGATCGAAGGTGCCGTCGGGATCGAGCTTGGTGGCCCGGCGCGGCGTGACCGGAGCCCTGCGGCTCGAAGAGCGATGCACCGTGGGCGTCGACCGCTGGGTCGAGGCTCGCGGCGCGGGCGATGGGCGGACGATGTGAGCTGCCCGCGTGACCACGGTCATCGGCGTGAAGGCCACCATGTTCGGCGGCGTGGTCGGGGCCCGCGCGGGGCTCGCTGCCACCGCCGTCAGGTCGGCGCGGATCGCGAGCGGCGTTGCGGTCGCCGCGGCGCTGTCACCGGTTCGACTGATCAGGAACATCGTGGCGCTCGCCACGATCGCGAGAACACCGGCCACGTACTGCCAGCGCTTGGCGCCGTCGCGTCGAGGGCGCTCGCAAGCCGCGAGCCCCGCCGACGAGATCCGGCGTGCGACGCGTGGGAGCGCCGCGATCGTCGTGACGTTGGACGCCTGTTGCACGAGCTCGCCGCGCACCGCCTCGAGACGCTGCGCGACCTCGATCATCGTCGGCCGGTGGGCGGGCGACTTCGCGAGCATCGCGTGCAACAGATCCTCGAGCGCACACGGGATCCCGGGCCACAGATCACTCGCCGGCGGCGGCGTCGCGCGCAGGTGCATCACCATGATCTCCGCCGAGGTCTCGGCCTCGAACGGTAGTTGCTCGAGGAACAGCTCGTAGGCCATCACGCCGAGCGAATAGACATCGGTCTGGCCCGACACCTCGTCGCCGCGCGCCTGCTCCGGTGCGAGGTACTGGGGGGTTCCGACGAGCTGGCCGTCGATCGTGTGCTTGACGTCGTGGTTGATCACCTTCGCGATGCCCCAGTCGAGGAGCTTCGCGTGGGGTGCGCGGGGATCGTCGGCGTGGTCGACGAGGAACACGTTGTCGAGCTTGAGGTCGCGATGGACGATGCCGGCGGCGTGGGCGGCGATCAGCGCATCGCAGACCTGCAGCAGGATCGCGATCACCTCGAGCGACGGGATCTTGCTGGCGTCGGCCCGGTGGGCGAGCGACTGGCCCTCCAGGCGCTCCATCACGATGTACGGCCGGCCATCGGCGAGCTCACCGGTCTCGAAGATGTCGACGATGTTGGGGTGACCGACCTGGTTCACCACCCGCGCTTCGAGCAGCATACGATCGCCGTTGAAGCCAGGCGTGAGCAGGCGGGCGTGCAGGATCTTCAGCGCGGCCCGCTTGCCGATCTCCTCGTGCACCACGGCGTAGACCGCGCCCATTCCACCGCGACCGAGCTCCCGCTCGACGATCCACGGACCTGCCTTCGCTCCCGCCGGCAGCACATCCGAGACCTCGATGGGCTCGGGCTGCGCTTCGGCGGTGCGGACCATCGTCATCACTACGTATTTGCCTCGTGCAGCCGGTGTGCCGCGCGAAACCTCGAAGGGACGTGGACTTCGCGCGTCGATCGCTCCGCATCATCCAGTAAGCACGGGCGAAGCCGCCCCGCGGGCGGCGGCGCACGGTGGGCTTGACCGCGTGCCGCTCACGCGACCACGCTCGCGGTGTGCCGATCGTGACGCGTGAACAACTCGAGGAGTCCTTGCGGGAGCTACGCGGACAGGTGATCGATCCACGCGAGGGGATCCTCGGCCCGCGATCGGTCGCGTGGCAGCTCGGAGCCGATCTCGGGCTGTTCATCGGCGGTGGACGCGCGGCGCTGCTCCAGCTCGCACATCCACTGGTCGCGCACGCGATCGATCATCACTCGCGGACGCGCACCGACGTCGTCGGTCGGTTCCAGCGCACGTTTCGCCACGTGTTCGCGATGATCTACGGCGAGCTCGACGACGCGATCGCCGCCGCCCGGCGCGTGCACGCGATCCATACCCGCGTCCACGGGACGCTCTCCGAGCGAGTCGGCGGCTGGGCAGCCGGCACGCCGTACCACGCGAACGACGTCGACGCGTTACGCTGGGTCCATGCCACGCTCGTCGACACGACGATCGTCATGCGCGAGCTGCTCGACGGTCCGTTGTCGATCGAGCTCAAGAGCGCGTACATGCTCGAGTTGCATCGGTTCGGCGCGCTGTTCGGGATCCCGCGCGCGCGGCTGCCCGACAGCTGGGCCGCGCACGTCTCGTACATGGACGAGATGATCGGGGAGCGCCTCGTCGTGGCGCCGTGTGCCCGCGAGATGGCGCGGTTCCTGGTCGGGCGCGGCGGCACGGCGCAGCCGCCGCTCGGCCGGATCGCCGAAGCGGTCACCCACCTGTTGTTGCCGCCCCACCTGGCGGAGCAGTTCGAGCTGCGCGGCGCGCCCCGCCGGACCCGCGCCGGGCTCGCGGCGTTCGCCGCGGTGTATCGCCGGCTGCCTCGACGGATGCTGGCGATCCCGGCGCAGGAAGCTGCGCGCCGCCGACTCGCGGGGCAGGGACCGAGCCGGTTCGCGGCGTGGACCGAGCGCCAGCTGTTTGGCCTCGCGCATCGCGCGACGGGCAGTTGACCTGAAACTAACCGGTCGCGACCTCCGTGAGGGTGAATCCGACGGACCGAGCGGTCTTCGTTGCGCGCCGCCGACTGACCGAGCCGGTTCGCGGCGTGGACCGAGCGCCAGCCTGTTTGGCCTCGCGCATCGCGCGACAGGCAGTTAACACCCGGCGTGCTCGCATCGCATGACCGGCGCCCCGCGGACGAGTGCAGCCTCAACCTCGGCGTGCCGGCCGGGAACCTGCCGTCGAGTCCGCGCTCGCCCGCGGCGCGTGAGGTCAACAACACGAGCGCCTCGTCGATCGGCTCGAACGCGAAGCCACCGCGCCGGTGACGGCGGGATCAGCGCACGTGCGTCGACTTCACCGAATGCCTGGTGTGCCCACGAGACTTCCGACTTGTGATCAATCGTCAGACGAACCCGCTGGCGTCAAGGCGACGCCAACGGGTTCGCAGTGCGGAGCGACGATCCCGATGGCTCGAAGCCGATCTGCTGGCGAGGGAAATCGAGGATCACGCGGCGCGCGTGGAAGAACGGGACGCCGACGAGCCCATTCTCCTTGTGGCCCACGAGCTGGGACAGATCTGCGCCCGGCATCAGCATGTGGCGCGACGCGCAGGCACCGAGCGTACACATCGACTCGACCTCGACGAAATACTCCTCCTGCTTGACGCCCGTACCCTCGAGGGACATCACCTTGGCACCGAGGCGGCGATGGCGGAACCGCGGCAGCAGGCTCTCGTTGATCGTCGAGACGCCCGCCCCGGTGTCGAGGATCATCGACTCGACCGAAGTGCCGGCGAGCGTCACGTCCAGCGAGATCGCCTTGTGGTCGCCGCGACCGTGCGCGAGCTTCATCGGCGTCAGCTCGGGATGGTCGTCGTCGGGCAGCCTGTCGCGAAGACAGAACCAGCCCTGATCGATGTCGAAGTCCACGAGATACGGCGCGAGATTCTCGAGCCCGATCGCGAACGCGTAGCCGATGTCATTGCCGATCGTCGCGGAGGTCGCCATGAACGTGGCCAGCGTGACGCTGCCAATCGAGAGACCTTGCACGTCGTAGATCGCGCTGTCCTTCCATTGGCCCGCGGCGCCCGCGACCCGGGCGACCTCACCCGGTCGAGCGGCCAAGCCAGCCGTCGCCGATGCCGCGATCGATCCGGAATTCGCGCCGGTGTCGACGAGGATCGACACCTCGTGATCGTGCCACCGACCGGTGACGACGATCACGCCCGTCGTCGCCAGGAACGACGGATCTAGCCGGGCGCAACCGGCCCCTCGCGCGACGTGGGTTTTGGGTGAAGAGCTATGCGAGGGGGGCGCCGAGCATCCGGCGAACAGGATCACGAGCGGGAGGACACGAACTTGCATGATCACGGCCTTTCTTTCGGAGGCGAGCGCAGCGCCGCGAGCAACTGCCGGCGGCCCGGCGCATCAGGTGGTGCGAGCTTGCTCAACTGATCGAGCGCAGCCCTCAGCTCCGCGCGCGATGCCTTCGCATCGACCGCGCGGTAGACAAGATCGAGCGCGATCTCGGAAGCGAGACCGCTGTGGAATACCCACGCCAGGAACGCGCTGTTGCTCCACACGCCTTGATAGAGCTCGCCGCTCGCGGCGAACACCGACAGCACGTGCTCGGTGCCGTCGGTCACGATTGCCAGCCATTCGCCGGGCCACGGCTCGGCCGCAGCCGTGCCGCGCGCCGGGATCGTCACGATCTCGACATCGGGCAGCTCGAACGGCGGTTCGTGGTCGGTCCGGGCGGCCACCGTCACGCCGCGAGCAGCTGCACGCGTGAGATCGTCGCGCAGCTCGGCGAGCGGTCCCGGCCCGAGATCGAGCAACGCGATCCGCCGGGCCGCGCCGAGCATGGTCCGCACGCGCTCGAACACCTGCGCCCGGTTACCGAGCTCGTAGATCCGGCGATCGGCGGCCGGCGAAGGCAGCTTGGCCAGCGCGGTCGCGACGGCCTGCTTGCGATCGTCGAGATCGCGGTTGATGAGCCGCATCAACTCGCGCGGCGGCACCGCACGCACCCGCTTGGCATGCGAGTCATCGACGAGCACGGCGCCCTTGGCATGGAGCGACTCGAGCGCCTTGTAGATGTTGGCAGCCGGCTTGCCGAGCACCTGTGCGATGCGATAGCCGGTCGCGGCGTCACCATGCGCGAGCGCGCCGTAGACCTCGGCCTCGAGGGCGGTGAACCCGATCCCGATCAGCGCTTCGACCCATGGCTTCGGCATTAGTTGCACGGGATACTAATAATGAACTGGCTCGACGGCAACGGTATTCCCGGCGTGGAATCACGACGCGTCGTCACCACGCGCAGAGCGCTCGCATCAGGCCGCGGCTCGACGGTACCGGCGCGTTCTACGACGCATCGATCCATTGTGGGTGCGAGCACCGAGACCCTCGAGCAACGCGAGCGTCGCGTGCCCCTATCATCGTCACCGCGCACGGGATGGCCATCCAGCTGGGGGCTCGTTCGTGAACGCCAACGTGCGTGTTCATACGCTCGCCCCGGAAGGCGTGTGGCACGAGCAGCCCGACGGCTCGTCAACTTTCACCCGCTACCACCGCCCACCGACGAGGACGTCGAGGGGCTCGCCGTTCCCATCGTCCGCCGCGTGACGCGCCTGCTCGGCGCCGCGACGGGGCCAGATGGAGCTCGCACAACGCTCGCATGTCCTCGAGTGTCGCCTTCGCTCCGAGCGCGAGCGGGAACGTTGTCGGAAACCCGAGCATCGTCGGGATGCAGGCCTCGGGAACTTCGATACCCGCAACGGTCCACGTCATCACGTGCCAGCACAGGGCCGCTCAGGTCGCGGCACCATGCCGGCGCGTGCGCTACGCTAGCGCGCGTGACCGAACCCCTGGATCCGGTCCGCATCACGCGTGCCGCCGAGGACCTGTTGCGTCCGCTCGCGGCCGCACCGCCGGAGCTGCGGGTCCCGGCACTGCAACCGCGCGACACCGACTACGCCGCGGTGTTCGTCGACGATGCCGCGAACATCGCGCGCGCCGGCTACGCGCGGCTGTGGGCGAGTCCGCCGAAGGCGCTAGGAAAGCCCGGGCAGACCGAGGTCGCCGCGCTCGCCGCGCTCGCCGAGTCGCTGCGGGAGGACGGCCACGTCAGCCGCGAGTTGCCCTTCGGCTATCGCCGGATCGCCGGCCAGCTAAGGCCCGGGAGCGTGTGGATCGCGTTCAAGCTCGTGGTGCCCGGCCAGACCACGGGCATGGCGTACGACGGGCTCGTCTGGCTGGGCGACCACTGGGCGTTCTTCCCCAAGCCGTGGCGCGTGCTCGACGCCGCGACCGCGAACTGACGCTTGCCGATGGCGAGCTGCGAGCACGCGGATCGCGGATCGCGGGTGTGCCGGCATCTGCTCGAGCAGGAGCAGGGCCACTACCGCCGGTTCGTCGGCCGTGGGATCGAGCTCGAGCTCGTGTGCGAGGCGTGCCGTGACTCGCACGCCGAGCTCGTCGACGTGTGCGAGGCCTGCCGCGAGCGAGCCGCGGGCGGCGGCTGGCACGGCGTCGTCGGGACGCCGGGGATCGTCGAGCACTCCAGCGCACTGCGGTTCGAGCACGCGCCGGTCTCGCTCGATCGCGCGTTCCTCGACCTCCAGCCCGTGCTCGGCTCGGATCGCGCGCTGTGGATCGGGCTCGCCGCCGACGGCCGGCTCTACCACTGGGACCTCGATCGCGGCGAGCTCCGCGCGCTCGCGCACGTGCCCGGCGACGCCATCGATCTCGCGCAGCCGATCACGATGCGCGTCTCGCGAGACGCGCGCCTCGTCGCGGTGGCGAATCGACGCGGCGCCCGTGGCACGGTGATCGATCTCGCGACCGGCGCGCAGACCATGCCGCTCGTGCGCAGCGAGTATCACGAGGAGGACTGCGACTACTCGCTCGCGTTCCTCGAGCGCGACGGTCGCCAGCTGCTCGTGCACGCGCCGAACTGGAACCGGCTCGACATCGTCGACCCGCGCACCGGTGAGGTGATCACCGCGCGCGAGCAGCCGGCGTACGAGCACGGCGCGCCGCAGCCGCCGCACTACCTCGACTACTTCCACTGCGGACTCTCGGTCTCGCCGGACCAGCGCCACATCGCCGACAACGGCTGGGTCTGGCATCCGGTCGGCATCGTGGCCGCGTGGAGCGTGGACCGCTGGTTCGCGAACGTGTGGGAGTCCGAGGACGGCCCGTCGCGCCACCGCCTTTGCTACCGCGACTACTTCTGGGACGGCCCGCTGTGCTGGCTCGACGACACCCGGCTCGCGGTGTGGGGCTACGGCGAGGACGACACCTGGCTGGTGCCGGCGGTGCGGATCTTCGACGTGACCTCGGGCCTCGAGCAGCGCTGGTTCCCCGGCCCGGCGGGCAACCTCGTGTTCGATCGCGTGATGATCGCGATGGATCACGAGCACGGCGCGTCGGTGTGGGACGTCGAGTGCGGCGCGCGCCTCCTGCGCGATCCCGCGCTGCTCGCGCACTACCACCCGAGCGCGAAGGTGTTCGTGTCGGCACCGACGGGTGGGCCTGTGATCGCGAGCCGGCTGTGCGGCCACGACGCCGAGGCCACGTGGAACCGCGGCGCCGTGCGCGACCTCGCGCGGGCGATCGCCGCCGAGCGCACGTTCGACGAGCTGCCGATCCTCGGCGACGCCCTCGAGGTCGCCGGCTGCACCGATCCGGAGTTGCTCGCGCACTGCCGGCGACCCGGCGACCACCACGAGCGCTGCTGGCTCCTCGATCGCCTGGACAACCGATGACCGCCGTCTACCATCTGCGGCCTCCGATCTCGGACCAGGACGCTCGACGATCGAAGATCACTGCCAGGGGACCCCAGCAGACGCTGAAGACGCCATCGGAGATCAGCGGTCGGAGGTGCCCGTGAAATGCGATCTGGCTCCCGGATCGATCTCTGCTCTGCCTGGCGTCTGCGGCGCTCTCCTCTGGCGTGCTCTGCCGCGGTCGCGAGCCACGCGCGATCGGCGTCGAGCAGCGCGAGCGCGTCGCGCTCGGAGCACGGTCGGCGCGCGACTACGACTGCACGCCCGCACCGACCGGTGCCCAGCGGACGAGGGCGGCCTCGACCTCGGCGTTCGCGGTGCCCGGAGGGAACCGGCCGTCCTGCCCGCGCTCGCCCGCGACGCGTGCGGTCAGCAGCGCGAGCGCCTCGTCGATCCGCTCGACGGCGTAGATCGCGAAGCGCCCGGCGCGCGCGGCCTCGACCACCGCCGGTCGCAGCATCAGGTGCTGCACGTTGGCGCGCGGCACGATCACGCCCTGGCTCCCGGTCAGCCCGCGCCGGCGGCACAGCTCGAAGAAGCCCTCGACCTTGAGCGTGACCTCGCCGACCGCGAGCACCTCGCCGAGCTGACTCACCGCGCCGGTCACGGCGAGATCCTGCCGCAGCGGCACGCTCCCGATCGCCGACAGCAGCGCGCACAGCTCGGCGAGCGAGGCCGAGTCTCCCTCGATCAGCCCGTGACTCTGTTCGGCCGCGATCGACGCGTGCAACGCGAGGGAGAGATCCGGCACGAAGCGCCCGGCGAGGTAGCCAGCGAGCATCAGCACGCCCTTGGCGTGGTACGGGCCGGCGAGCCCGACCTGGCGCTCGATGTCGATGATGCCGGGCCGCCCGGCACGGGCCCGTGCGGTCACGCGCAGGACCTGGCCGAACGAGTGGTCGCCGTCGTCGATGACCGACAGCCCGTTCGCTGCGCCGACGACGGTGCCCTCGGTGCGTGCGACGAGCGTGCCGTCGTCGGCGAGCCGGCCGAGCGTGCGCTCGAGCAAGCGCTGGCGATCACTGCGCTCGCTGATCGCGAGCGCGACATCCTCGGCGAGTAGCTCGGCGTGGCCCGCGGCCCGGCCGTAGTAGCCGACCTCGACGATCAGGTCGCGCATCCGCCCGAGCCGGGCCGACAGCCGACGCTGGTGGCCGACCTCGCGCGCGGCTTGCTCGATCAGCGACGCGACGGCCGCGGCGCGCAGAGGCGGCACGCCGAGCTCGCGCGCGGCTGCGGCGATGAACCGCGCCAGCGCGAGCTCGTTGGCCGGAGTGCGCTCGAGCGTGTCGTCGAGCTCCACCTTGATCTTGAACAGATCCACGAACGCCTCGTCGGCCTCGAACAGCGCGAGGTAGAGCTCCGGCGTGCCGACGAGCACGACCTTGATGTCGAGCGGGGAAGGCTCGGGGTGGAGGCTCCCGACCACCAGGCGTTCGTCGTGCTGCTCCTCGATCCGGATCTCGCCGCGGCGCAGCGCGCGCTTGAGGGCCGCCCAGGTCTCGACGTCCTCGACGAGCGCGGCCGCGTCGAGCAGCAGGTACCCGCCCCGCGCCCGCTGCAGCGCGCCTGCCTTGAGCCCGGCGACGCTGGTCTCGAGCACGCCGTAGCTGGCCTTGCGTTCGATGCGCCCGAACAAGTTCGCGTAGGTCGGGTTGGGCTCCTCGATCACCGGCGCGCCGGTCTCGCCCCCTCGGTCGACCACGACGTGGAGCACGTAGCGCGCGAGCAGCGCCTCGCGCTCGGCCCGGCGGCGGGCCAGGAGCACGGCCGGAGGCTCGTCGGTCTCGTCGCCGCTGACGTCCGGTGCGAGGAAGCTCGCTGCCTCGCTCACGAGATCGCCCTGGATCGCATCGAGGTGGCGCGCCAGCAGCGCGCCGAGCTCGCCGATGTGGGCGCGCGCCTCGTCGGAGACCGCCCGCGCGATCGCACGCGCGGTCTCGGCGACCAGCTGATCGTGCTCGAGCTCGGCGCCGCGCTCGAGCTCGCGCAGCCGCGCGGCCGACGGCTCGAGCTCGGCCCGGAGCGCGCGGCCACGCTCGTCGATCTCGGCCCGGCGCGCCGCGGGCAGCGCCGCGAAGGCCTGTTCGCTGAGCGTGCTGCCGTCGGGCCCGGCGACGACGATGTCGAAGGCGCCGTCGGAGACATCGAGCCGGAACCCGGACTGGTCGAGTCGAGCCTCGACCGGCGCGGTCAGCTGGTCGCGCTCGCGCGCGGTGCGCTCCACGATCGCCGCTGCGCGCCGCGAGAACGCCTCGCTCTCGAACGCCAGCGGCAGCCGGCGCGCGTAGTCGTTGACGAGGTGTTCGAGCTGGCCGCGGATCACGCGGCTGCGCCCGGCGGGTAGCTCGAGCGCGAGTGGGCGGTCGGGATCGTCGAAGTTGTGGACGTAGCAGAGATCGGGTGGAGTCGGCTCGGTCGCGGCTCGCGTCGCGATCAGGCGCTTCAGGATCGAGTGCTTCCCGGTCTGGGGTTCGCCGACGACGAACAGGTTGTAGCCGGCCGCGCGCAGCGAGAACCCGAGCTCGAGCGCGCGGAGCGCCTGGGTCTGGCCGACGATCTCGTCACGCGGCTGGATCTCGGCGGTGGTCGCGAACGGCAACGTCGTCGGATCACAGGACGCGAAGAGCAGAGACGGGGGCAACGGCTTCATGCGGGGACCGCAGTTGACCACGACCCCGCACGCCCCGCTCGGCGACGACGTCCGTTGCCTGCCGCCGACATCAAGATCCACGCGACCGACTACCAAAGTTGTGCGTTTGGGAGGCTCGGATAGCCGGTCGCGCGAACGTGCGCGAGCTCAGCAAGACGCGGGCCTGCAGGTCGCGCGGCTAACGTCGTGAGACGAAATCGCCGCGATCCGTATCGCGACGTCCCATCTCCCGTCGCTGCGACGACGCATGCGGCCAGCGCACGCACGAACGAATGCTCGTCGAAGCATCTCGACGATCCGGTGTCAGCCGATCGCCGTCGCTGATCATCCCGCCAGCAGGTGGTTCAGCGGAAGCTGCCGGGATCGAGCCCGAAGCGTTTGATCCAGCGCTGGATCTGTTTGCGGTCCTTGTCGAGCGCGCGCGCGACGGCCGAGACATTGCCCTGGTGCTCGCGCAGCGACGCGACAACCTGGTCGCGGACCTTCTGATCGGTCTCGCTGAGGACGACGGGCCGCGGGGCTCCGGGTGGACGGCCGGTACGGACGGAGTCGGGGAGGTGCTCGGCGCGGACCAGCTCGGTGCCGGCGAGGACCTGCGCCGTGGCGAGTGCCTGCTCGAGCTCGCGCACGTTGAGCGGCCACGGATAGCGCAGCAACAGGCGCGCGGCGTCGATGTCGAAGCCGGGATGATCGGGCGGAAACAGGCGGGTGTGGAGGGCGCCGATCAGGATGCCCAGATCGCTGCGGCGCTCGGCGAGGGTCGGGACGGTGACGCGGAAGCCGGCGAGGCGCGCGAACAGATCGTGGCGAAAGCTGCCCTCGGCGACCATGTCGTCGAGGTCGCGGTGAGTCGCGGCGACGACGCGCAGATCGATCGCGACCGCACGCGTGCCGCCCACGGGCATGACCTCGCGCTCCTGGAGCACGCGCAACAGCGCCGCCTGCGAGCTCGGTGGTAGATCGCCGATCTCGTCGAGGAACAGCGTGCCACCGTCGGCGGCGCGGACGAGGCCCGGGTGATCGGATTGCGCGCCGGAGAACGCGCCCTTCTTGTAGCCGAACAGCTCGCTCTCGACGAGGTTCTCGGGAAGCGCGCCGCAGTTGACCGGCACGAACGCGCCCGTACGTCCCGACTGGGTGTGGATCGCGCGCGCGATCACCTCCTTGCCGGTGCCCGACTCGCCTTCGATCAACATCGGGATCTCCGACGACGCGATCTGACGCAGCCGGAGGATCTCGGTGTTCCACGTCGGCAGCAGCGTGGTGAACCCGGTCGGGCCCTCGGCCGGCGTCAGCTCGAGCATGCCGGGAGCCTCCGCCTCGATCGGCAGCCTCTCGAAGAAGTAGAACAGCGTGTGCCCGAGCTCGATCAGCGAGCCGTCGGTGAGGACGGCGCGCTTCGTGGTGTGACCGTCGACGATCGAGCCGTTCTTCGACTCGGTGTCCGTCAGCACCCAGCGACCGAAGCTCGGCTCGATCCGCGCGTGACGAGAGGACATCCACTTGTCCGGAACCCGGACGGTCAGCTCGCTGCCCGCTCGCTCGGCGCGCCGATCGGTCCCGCGCCCGAGCGCGACCGCGGTCAGGTCGGAGAGCCGATAGCGCACCGATCCGGCGCGCGGACGTCCGCATTCCAGTACCAGCACGAGGACGGCCTCGGGTCGCGGCCCTTCACGGCCGGTCCTGCCATCCTCGTGGAAGCTAAGGGTGGTTCCCTGCGCATCGCCCACGTCGTCATCTTACACCGGTGCTCGCGGAACGTTCATTGTCAGACCACTCGCATAGCGTTCGATGCGTGGGCGATCTGCTGACCTTCACTGTTGGGCCTCGGCGCGGCATGCTGCGCGGCAGCCGTGCGGCGGATTGGTACGATCGGGGGTGCCTGCTGGAGGCGAACGACCCGAAGTCCGCCGAGGCCATCGTGGCCTACGAGCGCGCGCTCGCGGGCCGGCCCGATCTGGCCGACGCGCACAATAACCTCGGCCGGATCCTGCACGAGCGCGAGAACCTCCCGCACGCCGAGGGGCATTACCGGCTGGCACTGTGCCTCGATCCGGAGATCGCGCTGTACTGGTTCAACCTCGGTGTTGTCGTCGAGGATCAGGGTCGAAGAGCGGAGGCGATCGCGGCGTACGAGCAGGCGCTCGCGCTCGATCACCGGTTCGCCGATGCGCACTACAACCTCGCGCGGCTGTACGAAGAGATCGGTCGATCGGCCGCGTCATCTTCTCCAGGGTCATCGCGGGGCGACGAGCTGATGCTGCGCCGAGCGGTCCGTCACCTGCTCCAGTATCGCGCGCTCGCCCGCGCCGCCGGGACTTGAGCCCGGGTGCTGTTGCGACACCGGTGCGACGCCGTGCGCGGCGCCCGGTTGTCGCAGGCTCACGATTCGGACCGGCGCCACCACGCGATCTTGAGGTAGTCGGCCTGGGGGAACCCGACCGGATGATCCAGCTCGACGGGCAGCTCGCGCACTTTCACGAAGCCGGTGCCGAGCGACTCGCGCACCACCTCGTGAAAGGCGGCGCGCTCGATCCGGCTCGTACAGCATGCAGCCACGATCGCGCCGCCGTCGCGCACGTGCGGCGCCGCTGCTCGATACAGCTTGCGATAGGCGGCGAGCGCGGCCGGCACCTGCGCCTTCGTGCTCGTCATCGATGGCGGATCGACGATCACCAGATCGAACAGCTCGCGCTGATCGAGCGCCGGTAGCCACTCGAATACGTCGGCGATCACGAACGTGTGGCGCGCCGGATCGCCGACGTGGTGCGCCGCCGCAAACGCGAGCGCGCGCTCCGAGGCATCGACCTGCATGATCGACCCGGTGCCCGCGGCCTCCGCTGCGCGCCCCAGCATGCCCGAGTACGCGAACAGGTTCAGCACGCGCGCTGCTTCGAGCGGCGCGGTCGCGATCGCGTGGCGCAGCCCGCGAAGATCGAGATACGCCCCGGTCTTCTGTCCCGCCGCGAGATCGACCGCGAAGCCGAGGCCGTCCTCGGTGATCCGCGCGACCTCGGGTGGCGCGCCTCGCAGCACTCGCGTCGGCTGTGGTGACCCGTGGCGGCGCTTCGCCGGCCGCAGCACGACGTGGCGCGCAGGTCCGACGAGATAGGGACGCTTTACACTTTCACAACTTTCTGGTTGCTCGGCCTCCGCCATCCCGACGGCCCCGAGGACGCGCGCGAGGTAGCGGGCGACCGCATCGGCGCCGGTCGAGTAGCTGCTGACGACGAGGGTGTCGCCGAACCGATCGATCACCACGGCCGGGATGCCGTCGCTCTCGCCGTGCAGCAGGCGGATGGCGTCGGTGCGCGCGGCGAGCGGGCCGCGGCGGCGGAGCGCGGTCTCGAGCTGGATCCGCAGCCAGGCCGCATCGGGTCGCTCGGGACCTCGGCGGATCACGCGGATCGCGATCGCGCCCTCCGCCTCGTAGATGCCATGGCCGACGACGCGGTTCGTGCCGTCGACGAGGCGCAGCCAGTCGCCGTCGCCGAAGACTCCAGAGGCCGAGCTGAGCTGGTCGCGAAAGATCCACGGATGACCGCGCTCGACGATCGCGACCGCATCCTTGCGGAGCTGATAGCGGCGCGGTCGCCTCGACCCCATGGGACGGTGTGGCTTGTCGGCGGGGCCACCCTCACGACTCGGATCGCTCATCAGGCGCGCCGCGCACCGGGCGGCATGCGCTCGACCACGACGAGATCCGCGCGACCGGCGGCGACCGCGGCGTCGAGGTCCGGCAGCAGCGCGCTCGTACCTTCGACGCACGTCGCGACGTGGAGCTCGTTGCGCAGTCGATCGGCGAGTGGAGCTGCGGCGACGCGGGCATTGCCATCGGAGGATCGACCGTCGCGACCCGTGGTGACCCACAACAGGCTCGCGCCGGCGCGCACGAGCTGCGCGGCATGGGCGACCACCGCAGCGCGCGTCGCGGGGCGATCGTGCACCACGGCCGCGACCCAGCCGCCGGCTCGCCATTTCGGCGCGCCCTTCGTCGACGCGCGGACCGCGGCAACGGTGGCGGGAAGCGCCTCGATCGCGGTCGGGTCGGTGCCGGGATCGAGGATGAGGAAGTCGAAGCCGGCGAACGCGGCGCGCTCGAGCGCGGCATTGAGCGGGGCGGGGTCGGAGTCGGAGCTCTGCGGAGTCACGAGCCGCACCGCGAGCAGCACGCCCTTGCCGTGGACGAACTCGACGATCCTCCGCCACGCGACCGCCGCGTCGTCGGTGTCGATCCTGCTGCAGGGCAGGGGAGCCGTCACCACGACGCTCGCGCCCTGAGCGACCGCGCCGCCGAGCGCGACGAGCTGGTCGTCGTCCGGCGTCGTCGCGAGGGTCGGCGCGACCACGATCCGCGAGGCCGCGCGCCGATCGCCCATGGCCAGCGGTAGCGCGGTCGGCGGTGGCGGCGGATCGGAGGTGATGCCGACCGAGGCGGCGAGCAGTCGCTCGACGCCGCGCGCGAGGTGCGGATCGCGCTTGGCCACCGACGCGTGTGACACGCGCAGGCTCCGCGTCATCAGGCTGTAGGTGAGCTGCACCGGCGCCATCGCCATGTAGCGCTCGGCGCCCTCGAACCACTCGAGGCTCGCCTGCGCCGCGGCCTGCAGAGACTCGACCTCGGGGCGCCGCCGCGCCTCGTACGCAGCGAGCGCGGTCGGGATGTCGCGGTGCGCGAGTAGCTCGTCGCGCAGGACGATCACGTCCTCCATCGCGAGCTTGGTCCCCGAGCCGATCGAGAAGTGCGCCGTGTGCGCCGCATCGCCGACGAGCACGACGTTGCCGCTGTGCCACTTTCCGCAGCGCACGGTCGGAAAGTTGCGCCAGATCGACCGATTCTTGATCAGCTCGTGGCCACCGAGCTCGGCGGCGAACACCTCTGCCAAGATCGCGACCGTGCGGTCCTCGTCGGTGCCCTGGTGCTCGGCGAGGCCCGCGTTGCGCCACGTCTCCTCGCGGCACTCGACGATGAACGTCGAACCGTGCTCGTGATAGCGGTACGCGTGGACGCGAAACAGCCCGTGCTGCGTCGGCTTCATCAGAAAGGTGAATGCCTGAAACGGCACCGTGGTGCCGAGCCACACGAACTTGTTGGACCGCACGTCGACGTGCGGCTGCAGCTCGCCCGCGAGCGCGTCGCGCACCCAGCTCGCCACGCCATCGCACGCGACGATCACGTCCGCGGTGAGCTCGCCGAGCGTCTTGATCTCGTGCTCGTACTCCACGCGAACGCCGAGCTCCTTTGCACGTGCCTGCAGGATCTGGAGCAGCGCCTTGCGCTCGATCCCGCAGAACCCGTGGCCGGTCGATCGCAGCACCTCGCCACCGGCATGGATCTCGATGTCGTCCCAGCGCGCGAACCGATCCAGGATCTGGCGGTGCGTCTCGGGATCGGCGGCCGCGAGGTGACCGAGCGTGGCGTCGGAGAACACGACCCCGAACCCGAACGTCTCGGCCGGTCGGTTGCGTTCGTAGATGACGACGTCGTGCTCGGGGGCGACTCGCTTGACGAGGATGCCGAGGTACAGCCCGGCAGGTCCGCCGCCGATGCAGGCGATCTTCACGGCGCGACGCTACCAGATCGGATGATCCGAAGCTCACGGTGATCAGAAGAAGGCGCAGGCGGCGCGCACTGACCGCCACACGAGCACGGCGCTAGCCTCGATCATGAGACCTACCGAACCTGCCCTGCGTCTGATCGTTCGCTCGCCGGCGTTCGGGGCCAACGGAAGCATTCCGATCGAGCATGCGGTCGAGGGGTTCAATGTCGCGCCGCCGCTGTCGTGGAGCACGCCCCCGGAGGGCACGAGGAGCATCGCGATCATCGTCGAGGATCCGGACGCGCCCGGTCGCACGTTCGTGCACTGGATCGTGGTCGCGATCCCGCCGGAGGTGAGCTCACTCCTGATGGGCGCTCCGCTCCCCGCAGGGGCGGTGCACGGATCCAACGACCAGGGAACGCTCGGCTGGTACGGCCCGAACCCGCCGAGCGGTCGCCATCGCTACGTGTTCAAGGTCTTCGCGCTCGACAGCAAGCCCGCCTCGCCCGGCATGACCAAGTACGAGCTCTACACCGCGCTCGAGGGCCACGTGCTCGCGCAGGGCGAGCTCATCGGCACGTACGAGCGCAAGGCGCGAGGCGTCCCGGCGGTCGAGTTGCCACCGACGTGACCTCGTCGTTGTAGGCTGCCGCCATGTCAGCGCTTGAAGATCGCTCGCTCGCCTCGCTGTACCCGACCGTGGCCGACGTGCCGGAGTCCGCGCGCATCCATCGCGGCGATCACCCGCCGTGCATGCTGATCGACGGGCGCGTCCGCACGATCACGTCGACCGACCAGCAGCTGCCGGTGTACTCGCGAGTCGCCGTACGTGAAGGCAACGAGCTGTCGCCGGTGCTCCTCGGGTTCGAGCCGAAGCTGGGCCCGGACGAAGCCGCCGAGGCGATCGCGGCGACGGAGCGTGCGCTCGCGCACGGGAACGGCACCTGGCCGACCGCATCGCCCGAGGTCCGGATCGCGGCGGTCGAGCGGTTCGCGGCCCAGCTCGCCGCCAGCACCGAGCGCATCGCGCGGTTGCTGATGTGGGAGATCGGCAAGCCGCTCGCGTCGGCGCGTGCCGAGGTGACCCGCAGCCTCGACTACATCAAGGACACGATCGCCGAGGTGCGCCGCCTCGAGCAGACCGGCGCGATCTATACGGGCCAGGCGGGCAAGACCACGCACCACGCCAAGGACGTCATGCGGCCGCTCGGTACGGTGCTGTGCGTCGCGCCGTTCAACTATCCGGTCAACGAATTCCTCACGACGATCATCCCGGCGCTGCTCACGGGCAACGTCGTGATCGCGAAGACCCCGCGGTTCGGGATGCTCGCGAACCAGCTCCTGATGTCCGCGTTCGCCGACGCGTTTCCGGCCGGCGTGGTCGCGCTGTTGCCGGGCGACGGCCGCGTCGTGTTGCCACCCGTGATCTCGCACAAGACGAACGACGTGTTCGGCAATCCGAAGGGCACGATCGACGTGCTCGCGTTCATCGGCAGCGAGGGGGCCGCGAACGCGATCCTCGCGCAGCACCCGACGCCGAGCTTCGTCCACAAGATCCTCGGGCTCGGCGCGAAGAACGCCGCGGTGGTGCTGCCCGGCGCCGACGCCGACGACGTCGCGACCAAGCTCGCGAAGGGAGCGCTCGGCTTCAACGGTCAACGCTGCACCGCGGAGAAGATCATCTTCGTGCCGGCGGGTCGCGAAGGCGATGCGCTCGCCGCGGCGATCGCGGCGCGGGTCGCGAAGCTGCCGCTCGGGATGCCGTGGGATCCGGCCGCCGCGATCACGCCGCTCCCCGAACCCCACAAGCTCGCGACGATGTGGGGCTTGCTCGAGGACGCGACCGAGCGAGGCGCGACGATCCTCAACGACAAGGGTGGCAACGGCTACTACTCGATCATGCGGCCGGCCGTGCTCGATCACGTCGCGCTCGGGATGAAGATCTACGACGAGGAGCAGTTCGGACCGATCGTCCCGATCGTGCGCTACGAGGACCTCGCGGAGGTGCTCGCGTGGCACATGCGCTCGCCGTACGGCCAGCAGGCCGGCATCCACGGCCCGGACACGACGGCGCGACGCGAGCTCGTCACGTTGCTCGCGTCGTTCGTCGCGCGCATCAACATCAACGATGTCTGCCAGCGCGGCCCCGACACCTTCGGGTTCACGGCCGCCGACAAGTCGGGCTTCGGCACGCTGTCGATCCGCAACGCGTTGCTCGCGTTCTCGCGCAGCGTCATTTTGCAGTCGCCGGACCGCGAGGCCGTCGCCAAGGCCTGATCGCGGGGCGGAGCGGTACTCGTACCAATGCCGCTCACTTAGCGTTTGCGCGAGCACTCGATTCGCTCAGACCGCTCTCGGTTCGAGGCCCAATCTCGACATCCAGAAGGAACGCCAGGGTCGCCACAAGCCGCCAGCAAGAACGCCAGCAGAGGTCTTCACGAGAGCTGCTCGCACCAAGGCGGCCCGAAACACATTCTTCTGGTGGCGTTCCTGCTGGAGTCTTGTCGCGACCCTGGCGTTCTCTTTGACGTTTGAATCTTGTCGGACAAAAGTC
>Ga0299915_10000033_pt1 | contig 99170 bp, 93 predicted proteins | sample RVTome_13_FD_200263 | JGI IMG/M metagenome (GOLD analysis project Ga0299915, IMG submission 200263) | Soil microbial communities from uranium-contaminated site in the Upper Colorado River Basin, Wyoming, United States - RVT92D227 (version 2) ...
CGTAACGTTCACCAATAAAAAGGTCGAAATCCTCGTCGGCGTCAATGTCGCAGAAGGTAGGGTCGGCGCTTCCAGAATTGCCCACGCTAATGCCCAGCCAATTGGCGTCTTCCAGGTAAAAGGAAAAACTGTCGGGGGTTCCGATATTGCGGTAGAACTGGAGGTGCCCCTGATATTCCCCGCATATAAGATCCCCATCACCGTCGAGATCGAGGTCAAGGACCGCCACATGCGTTCCAAAAACGGGATTTCCAGAGGTGTCGAAAAGAGTATCAGGCATAGCAATAAAATTGGCTTGGGAAGCTGTGCCGCCATTTGCAATTAGGATCACGTGACCGCTTCCAATGATGGCGTCCAGGTCCCCATCGGCATCTATATCAAAGAAATCCGGGTTAGACCGGCTTTCCCATGAGTGCAGTGAATCCAAATGAGCGGTCACCCATTGGAATTGTGGCAGTTGAGCATTGCCGACATTCTGAATGTAGGTAACTTCTCCAGAGAATTCCCCGACAAAGAGATCCAAATCACCGTCGGCGTCGATATCCGTGAAGTCAGGGGCGCTCTCGCCGAAACCTGGTGCCCAGGGGGCGAACGGGGACCAGCCATCGATCAAGACGGGAAAGGCATTTGGCTGGAGTTCAAATTGGAGTTCCTGGGCGAGAAGAATTCCCGGCAGTAAGATTAGTGTCAACCTCTTCATTCTGCCTCCCCTTCCAGAAATAATATCACCCTCACTACCCCTCGCCCTTCGTCCACGTATGTGGCCTCGGCGGTCATGCCGCCAACCTCCAGAATAACCTCAGCTTTCGTTTCCAGGCAAGCCTTGCGAGCTTTTGTTTCCAGCGGAAATAGCGTGGCAGGAGTGTTCCAATTCGGCGGAGCGATACGGCAGGTGCGCTTGTCGTTGTCGAAGATGGTGAGCAGGCCCGGGCGGAAGGTCAGGCGGCGGCGCGCTAAGGCTTCGTGGCTGGCGAAGGGGAAGCGCTCTTTCAGGTTGGTCAGCGAGCGGTGAGCGTGGCGGCGAAAAGACTGCTCCGGCAGCAGCAAATCGGCGGCCAGAGCGTTCGCTTCGGCCTCCTGCTGCTGCTCTTCGGTTGGATCGCGAGGCGGATTTTTGGGATGATCGAGCCGCAGGTGAGCCACTTCGTGGCAGTAGGCCCAGTGAGCGCGTTCGGGCGTCTGCTCCTGAGCCAGCACCACCGCGCCGTCAATCAAGATCCCGCGGCAGCCATCCGTCAGCGGCGCGATGCGGTAGGGGACGTCCAGCCGTGCGGCCAGCTCGTCCAAATAACTCATGACGATTCCCCGCCGGCGGGCTCGGCCTCCTCCTCGCTCTTGCGCCGCCGGTAATCCAGCAGTATTTCGACGAAAAGCTCCTTCGACGGGCTGAAGCGATTCAAGAAACGGATGCCGCGCAGCACCTCGATCTCGTCGGCGCTGGGCTTCATGAGCAGCCTCGTGCGCTGGTCGCTCAAGAGTTCGACCAGCCCCGGATACGTCAGCGTGTCCGCGTCCACCTCGTACTGCGGTTCCGGTTCTCGCGCGGACGGCTTGTCCGCCAAGAGCTCGGTCGGACTCATCCCTAACGCCCGCGCGATTTTCCCCAGCACGTCCAGCGTCGGCGAACTGTGCCCGTTTTCCAATTGCGACAGATAGGTGCGGTTGATGCCCGCGGCACCAGCCAGCTCTTCCTGACTCAGCCGCGCCACCACCCGCGCCTGGCGGATGTTGTGGCCGATGTTCATTTTTATGACCTTCTACAATTTCCTGAGGCTGGATTCCTCCGACCCGCCCGTGCGGGGCGGAAACCTTCCGCCTCCCTAACCAAGAATGACGCCCTAATATAAACAACAATTTGCCTCAATGCAAGAGGATTCTGCAAAAAATACAAAAAAAGAGTTGACTTTTAGGGTCTGATTGTTGTATATTATAGGTAAGACGTTGCTTTTTTACAATTTTGGGGGGAATTGCCGATGTGCGCGAACAAGCGCAAGGAGGGAAACGGCCTGACGCCCTGCCGGATTTCGCTGGAAGGCTGGCCGGTCTGCTTTTCCGATGGATGCTACATGAACTACCGCTGTCCAGTTTATCGTGGGAGGTTTCCGAATCCGGAGCGAGATTACATTCCGCTGCCGCCCGTCTTCGTCCGCGTCGGGCCTTTCGAGGCGTTGCCCGTCACCTACCACATTCCGGTCATCGCCGACCTGGAGTAAAAGAATGCCCCACGACCTTGGGGGGAACAGCCGTGGGGCGAAACCGTCAACCCCTGGGGGGGAGGGTTGACGCTGGTTTGTAATTTCGACCAATAATATAACATGCACGAAATTGCATGTCAAGGGAAAAGTTGGAAAATTTCCTAAAATTTTTAGAGCTAATTCCAGCCAAAGCATGAACTTGTGAAAAGATGCGCCCAAATGGGGTTGAAGCGACGCGCCTTTTATCACAAAAACCGAGGACATTTTTCCGAATTAAATATGGGGGGTGAGTATGGAAAAAACAGCCTGCTCCGAGGTGCTTCGGGAGATCGCTCGCGGCGACGTGGACCTGGACAAGATATCGGAGATCATGCGATCGTCGGATCTGCTGATCCGCCAATTTCAAAATGAAATCGAAGGGCTGCACCGCGCCGGCGAGCAGTTGGAGCTTGACCTTGAGGAAGAGAAAAGGGCCTGCGACGATCTCGTGCGTCGCCTGAAGGCGCTTCATGAGGAGAATCGCCTGGCGCGGGGGGTCTTCAGAAACGAGATTGAAGGAAGACGAGCCTTGATCGGCGTGCAGATGACCCTGGATCTGGAAGCGATGGATATGGCGGCGCTGATTCGCGAACGGGAGAAGTCGCAGGAGGATTTGGGGAAGGCGCTGGGAGCAGAGGCAGGGATTCGAATCAGTTAGGGGCGAGGCGCGGAGCGCAAGCCCCCCTTCGGGGCCTCGCCCCTGCACTTCGCAACTCGGAACTCGGAACTCGCAACTCGCAGCTACTTCATCAGCACCAATTTCTGCGTCGCGCTCAGGATGCCCGCCTGCAACCGAGCGACATAGACGCCGGACGGCAGGCTCGAGGCATCAAATGTGACTTCATGGCTTCCCGCTTCCCGCCAGCCGTCCACCAAAGTCTGCACCAACCTGCCAGCAGTATCATAGACCTGTAAGCTGACGTGACTCGCAACTCGCAACTCGTAACTCGCAACTGTCGTGGCGTTGAAGGGATTGGGGGAATTATGAATGATGAGTGATGAATGATGAGCAATGAGTTTGGCCCCTCCGATTGCAGATGCCACTAAATCTCCGACTCCGGCGGGGATAGGATAATGAAAGCCCATATCCACGATGCCGGAATCCGGCACGCCGTCGGTGCGGGTGGTGCCGAGGATTATGGCGGACAGGGGATCTCCGGCATCCACGCAGGGGGATTGCTGAGTCTGCCCGGCAGCGATTTGAGACAGATAGTAGTCTCCTTCGGGGCCGGGGACAAAGAGGGGTTCTTCATTCATATTGCCCAGACCCGGCCAACTGTGAAGTACATCGCTGTAGATAACTCTTCCCATGCCCCAAATCTGTCGCGGCGCGTTGTCCCAGACGGTGCAGTTGGTCACGGTTACAGTCGCTCCACCGACAAAAAGTCCGCACGAGTACCTTGAATGTTGCCGGGTTTGATTCCCGGCAATGGTACAATTGATAATCGTTGCCGCGCCGTCATCGCAGGTGATCCCTCCTCCCTGGTGGTCCGCCCAATTGCCATAAATCAAGCAATTGCGGATGGTTGGGCTGGAGTTAAATTGACACCAGATCCCCGCCCCAAAGCCCGCATAGCCCGGACGCTTCCCGTGATTTCCGGCAATAACGCAGTTTTCGATGATCGGATTGGATCCCCAGCGGCAGGCGATGCCTCCGCCCCAATCATAGCAGCTATTATTGCTGATCAGGCAGTCCATAATCAAAGGATGCGCGTCACTGATGCACCAAATGCCGCCGCCGGACATGACATTCCAATTGTTGGTGATGGTGCAGCGTGAAATGGTCGGACTGCAGCTATCCAGCGATACTCCGCCACCGACGCTGCCGGAAATGCGGCAGTACTCCAACAGGCCGGAATCCGCAGCCAGATCGCGGAATTCTATCCCCTGCCAGCTATGCCCCGGAGTGCGCATGAAGCGGATGCTATCCTCTTCCACCCCCGCCGCGCGCAGATTGCCATCAATATAGAATGAACCGCCGTTGAATAGGAATTCCGCTCCTGGCTCGATAATCAAGGAAGTTCCCGGAGCGACCGAAATGCTGCCGGTGACGATGTAGGTCGTATCCACCAGCACGCCGCTCTGCGGGCCGGAAATGTGGATCTGGGCGAGGGTGGGGCTGCCGCATATTAACGTCAGCAGCGCGATGATTAAGAAGAGGTTTCGCCGGGTCATGGTAACCTCCGTGAGTTTGTATTGGGGGACGCTTCTTCAATATAAGCAATAAAAGCGGCGCAGTCAAGAGATTTTTAGGGGAAAGGACGATTTTTTATATCATTTTCCTTGATCTTGGAATTAAAATAAACCCGGCCAGACAAGTCCCGAAGGGATCCTTTAGGACTGGCCGGGCCACCCATTAAAAAGGAGGTCACATGAGTTTGGATTTCTCTCAGGCCGAGAGCCTGAAACAGACCGTCGTGCGGCATTCGCGAGCGGGGGATTTGTCGCTCTACGCGGAAGCTCAGCAGCGGGGGATGACACTGTCGGAGCTGTTGGAAGAGTTGGATCCCTCGCCGAAGTCGCGTGACGGGCAATTCGACGGTGGCTTGGACGCCTTCGAGCGCCAGATGCTGGTGCTGGGGCTTTCCGGCACGGGCCGGCGCGCCATCACCGTCGAAGATTTCTACCTGGGCGGGGGGATGATTCTCTTGCCGGAATTCATCCAGCGGGAAATCGAGCGCGGCTACCGGCTGGTGCAGGATCCGCGCGAACTGCTGGCCGCTTCCGTGGCCGTCAGCGGGCCGTCCATCAAGCCGATCTACATCAAGCTGGACAATGCCAAGGAGTCCTTCGCCAAACGTTCCGACGGCGCGGCCTATCCTTCGGTGCAACTGCTCTACCGCGAAAAGGAGGCCAACATCCAGGACAAGGGGCGCCGCTTCGACTTCTCCTACAAAGTCGTGCGCGGCCAACGATTGGACGAGTTCAAGGTCTTCCTCTGGTGGATCGGAGCGCAGTTCGCCTATGACGAAATTGACGAGATCTACAACATCATCGTGAACGGCGACGGCACCTCACCCGGTGCGGGCAACGTCTTCAACGGTTCGGCGGGCACATGGGCTTACACCGACATGGTGCATTTGGCCATGTCCTTCGACGTTCCGTCACAGATGACGCACGTCCTCGGCACCAAGGCGGACATCGAGAAGATCCTGAACCTGTCGCAGTATCAGGATCCGGACACCTGGCACGCCGCGCAGCTTTTCAGCCAGCAGGGGCGCTACCAGGGCTTGCTGCCCATGAACGCCAAGCTGGTGGTGGCTCCCAACGCCACCGCGACCAAGTTTGCGTCTCTGGACAAGCGCTTCGCCATTCGCGAATCGGTGGCGCAGCCGCTCATGATCGAAGCCGAAAAGATCATCACGCAGAAGTTGGAATCGGCGGTGATTTCGAAGGAATCGGTCTACACCATCATGGTGGATGAGGCCATCAAGACGTCGGATTACTAAGCCGTCAGCTTTCAGCAATCAGCTATCAGCAAAACGTAGTCGGGGTCGTCTCCGACCCCGACTATAAAACGTTGTGGCAGGTCTTAGGGTCGAAGCCCGCGACCTGCCACAGGCTTGGGACCCAACGAACGGATTATAGGATTTCCAAGAGCTGATCCAGATTGATCCCCGCCAGACGCATATATGGACTTGAGCGTACCGCGGGCGATTTCGCGATGATTGGGAATGGTGAGGCGACGGTGAGGCGGATCGTGATGACGCAAGATAATGTGGCTGCCGGTTTGATGGTCTAATTCGTAGCCGAGTTTCGTCAGAGCCGCAATCAACTTCTTGGCCGAAAGCACCGGCAATTTGGGTCACAGCGAGACCTCGAAGATCTTCTCCTCGATAGGTGGAGGAATCGGTTCGCCGTGCTTCTTCAGGCTCTCTAAATAGCCGCGAATGGCGTCCTTGATATTATCAAGAGCTTCGGCGCGGGTCTTACCTTGCGAAATGCAGCCCGGCAGCGACGGACATTCAGCCACGAAAACGCCGTCTTCATCGGGCGCGATAATGATGCGATAGCGCATGGGATTCTTTCGAATTGTTCTGGCCTAATATACCAAATCGGAGGATTGAAATCAAGGGTTGTTTGGAGGTTGTGGCAGGGCTTAGGCTTGGGCCGTGACCTGCCACAATATAAGATTATAATTCAGCCCCGTTCATGGGGCTTGAGGAATATTCAGCCCCGTCCTTGAGGGCGGGACAAAAGGGCGCTGTCGAAAAACGCCAGGTCACCCCCTGCGCGTCCGAGGCGAATCCGCCCTAGCGAGACCTGACGCAATAGGGATGATTTATGGTCAAGCGGCTTGCATCATGCGAAGCACTTGCCTCGATTCACGATAAGTTCCTTTCCATCAGGATTTCTGAAATATGCTTTGTGTCCTTCATACGTCTATCAATCAAAAGCCCTAGATCATCCAGTCTGAATTCTATGCTCCTTTTAGAGACACCATAAACTTCCTGCAGACCTACCAATGTGTTTTCAAAATCACGCTTGCTATATGGTGCGCTTTCTACAATGACCAGGCCCTGATTTCGACGGATATTAAGCCGCTCTTGAATCTGTAATAAGGCGGTCTTTAACGTTGCCCGCGGCATGAGAAGTGCGCTGGAAAATCGATTTGCCTGCCATTCCAACCAATCTCTGGGTGTTCGGAAAATTTTCTTGCCAGTCACCAAATCCTTCGCCGTGTCGCTTATATCCATGTCTTCATATCCCTTTTTCTTTATTATGAGTTTTCTATGGAATACAAGATGGCCGAATTCATGCCCGAAAACGAACGCAAACCGAATGTCGTCTTTGAGAGACTTGTCTATCAGGATCGCTCGCGGACTAAAGATAAACTTTCCAAGTGTTTTTCTATTGGGCGCATCGCCTCCTAAATCTTGCTCGAAATCAAAGACGACTTTAAACCTTGTTGAGGTCTCTTCAACAATAAACTCCAGTGGCGTCTTGCATGGCTGATTAAGCACATCAAGATTGAAGAACTCAATCACTTCCTCAGCTTTTAATTCGATGTCGTTTGCCGATAGCACCGGCACTCTCTTTTCATCCAGCGGAATTATGTTCATTGATGATACCCATACTTATTGAGGCGCTTTGAGCTGATAGGTCGGATTCTCCGAATCCGACACTTGTCTATCGCGTATTCTTCTCTTTGCGAGCCTCTTCCACCAGAAAATCCAGCCTGCCAGCTTTAACGTCGGCGGCCAGCTCCTTGTCCCACAGTTTCCAATCGTGCTCCAGAAACCAGTCGCGAAAGCGGTTGTACTCTCGCTTCGGGAGTTCCAGCACTTCCTTCTTAACCTTCTCAAGCGGCGTCATGCACACCTCTTCTCAACTCTTTCCAATTTGTCCTTTATAAGTAGTAATTTAGCGAATTCCCCCCCCAAGTCAAGCCCAATCTGCGCCTTCCGGTATAAAGTTCCAGAAATCCATATAAAGACCCGGCCCTCAAGGGCCGGGCCATGCAAAAGGAGGTGACCTCATGCCCTTAAACGCCACCGAAACCCTGCTGCGCGAGCGGCGCGACCGGGCGCTGATCAATTTTCAGGGGGCGGTAACGAGCAGCGACCGTTATTTGACCGGGCCGGGAGGCTACGCCGGCGACGGCTACCCCATGCCCGCGCCCGGAAAAATCCTGCGGCTCTACGTTTACGACGGCACCAACGTGCAAACGACCGACGTCGAATCGAGCTTCAACGCCGGCGACCGTCTGTCGCTCTTAGCCCATTATGATCAGCCCTACTTCGCCGTCTGGGCGCAGATCAACGGATCGAACAGCAACACGGTCTGCTCCCTGGTGCTGCCCGGCACGACTTTGCGGGCGTCGCTGCTGATACGACTGGATGTGTACTAAAGGTCCAAAGTTGGAATATTCAAATTTCGAAACGTCAAGGCCCAATCAATGAAGGAGGAAAATTATGGGCAGTCAATTTATCGTTGACAACCAGGGCGTCGGGATGTATCCCACGCTCACCTTGAAGGTGGACACCACGGCCAACAAGGATTTCTCGCAGGCTGATCTGGACAGTAATCTGACGGCGGGCGTCATCGCTGCCAACAACACCATCGGCATGGGAGCCGCGGGCGATAAGCTGTTCGGCAAGGTCGTGGCGGTTTCCACGGAGGAGGATGCCAACGGTATTCCCGTGACCTGCACGGTGCAGGCGGGAGGCGTGGCGCGCTTCAAGTATAACACCGGAGCCGCGCCCAACGTCAATGAGATGGTCGAGGTGGACGGAGCGGGCAAAGTGCGCCGCGGCACCACCAGCACGGACATCCCGGCGGGAGGCCACAAACACCGCGGCCAGGTCATCGCCAAAGACACGACGGCCGAAACGGTGGACGTCTGGTTGGGGTAGCGAAGCAGAGACGCGTAGGGGCACAGCATGCTGTGCCCCTACGATCAGCGGAAATTCATTCAATGCGATCAGCGCCTCAAAGCAGCCGCCGCGTGCGGTCTTCGACCCGATTGAACAGGCGCGACACCAAGCTGTGCATGAACTTCAAATTCAAGCCGAGAAAAATGGCGCTGGCCAGCGCCCAGAGCGTGACATGCCCCCAGTGCAGAGCGCCTTGATCAGTGAGCTGATGGAGAGCCAAAACACAGTAGCATATGCCGATTGCGGAGCTGAGCATGAATGGGAAGTAGCGGCAGACAAAGACGATCTGAACCATATGCACCAGAAGATGAACGAAAAATCCCAGAAGGATCCCCGCCCAGAATGAGTACAACCGGAATTCGATGGCCAGCAGCGTGAAGAGGGAGATCAAAATCAGCTCTTCCAGGGCGGCGAAGGCGAAGCCCCGCGTGGTAAAACGGCGAAAATTGGGCAGCAGTTGTCTGGCAAGATGCGGGAAGCACCGCTCGATTTTGGGCTCATGCTTCCGCGCCCAGACCTCTACGAACCGCCCCACGCCCGCGTCGTGAACCATATAAACAAGGGGCAGCAACAACATGGTGGTTTGAATTTTAAGCATGGCGATTTTGGACGCCCTTCACAGCGGGGCAAATCAAATATATATCTACTAAAACAAACTGCCGGAATCAAGAGAATTTTGCCTTTAAATGGCCGGAAGAAATAAGGCGCCGAGAGATCCGGCGTCCTATCCAAAGGGGGAACTATGTCTTGGACAACCTTAGCCACGATCCGCAAGCATCTGCAGGAGACAACCACTCCGGCGACAGTGATCGAGGATGAAACGCACGTCCTGACCGGCACCGACCAGGTGCAGTTGGAACACGCCTCCATCACCTCTCAATCCGAGGAGGTCAAGACCGTTGATCTGGGCAGTCCGTATTCGATGGGGGCCGTGATCCTCAGCGGCACTAACTGGCGCAATCTGTCTCATGCCAATCTGGTGCCCGATTCCGCCGTCGTGGCGGGCAATCTGTCGCTCGATACAGTCTACGTCGAAGGCACCGACTACGTCATGGACTACGAACAAGGCAAGGTCAAGCGCGTGGCGGGAACAGCCATTCCCGACGGCGGCACCGTGTACATCTGGTACTTCTACTACACCGTCCACGTGCGCGATACGGATTACCAGATTGACTACAACTCCGGTAAATTGAACCGCACCGCCGCCAGCGCCGTCGCCGACGGTTCGACCGTCTATGTGGACTACACGACTTCGGCGGGGACGGTGACGGACGACCTGATCAACGAAGCCATCACGGAGGCGGAGGACAAAATCCTGGCGCGGCTGAAGGATGAGTACAGCTCTTCTTCGACCGATCAGGGCCTGAAAACGGGAGCCACGGAATTGGCTCTATCCATCATTTGCAACGCCAAGGCCATGGACATGATGCTGAAATCGCCGTCGGATGAATCGGACGGCGCGGCGAATCAATGGCGCTCCATGTCCCTGCGCTATGAGAGCCAAGCCTGGGAAACGCTGGATCGTTTCTTGAGATCGCGCTCGCGGCGCGGATCTGTAGCTGTGCAGAATGAGAGCTGGAGCGGGTGGGAAGATTAAGCAGGGATTCGGGATTCGGCGAGGTAGGTTGGGTCCAGCCCTTTTAAGGGCGCGACCCAACAGCCATCTTCTTCAGCACATAGATCACCCACGGCGCGATGCGCGTTTCGTTGACCCAGGCATAGGGCTCATCGTCCCGCCCCAGCGGTTTGTGCATCAGCGCGACCTCCAGTCCCGCCTCGGCGTACACGTCCCGATACGCCTCATCCGACCAGACGATGTCCACCACCGGCCTCGGATCTTCGGTGGCGGTGATGATGATCTTCACCGGATCGCCGCTGCGGGCGTGGCGATTCTCCGTGAAATCCTTCGTGGAAAACGATGCCCATTCGTGAGTGTAGATCTCCGGATCGGACACGAGATTCACCAGGATCCCTTCCGGGGCGAGCAGCCGCGCCAGATTCCGAAAGATCTTGACCTTCCGATCGCGAGTGGGGATGTTATCAAACGTAAAAGCGGAAAGAACCAATTCGAAAGACTCATCGGGGAATTCTACGAAGCCGCTTGCGGTATTGAGAGCATAGTCTCCCAGCGGGTCCATTTCCCGAGCGATGGCGAGCATCTCGGCGGATATATCAATGCCGGTCGCTTCGAATCCCAAAGCCTTTAGGAATCGAGTCGAGCGCCCCGTGCCGCAGCCGAAGTCCAGCGCCTTTCGCCCCTTGACACGTTCGGCCATAATGGCTGGCAAATCCCGGTAGGCCAGATAATAAGTTCCGGGAAATTCTAACTTGGCATAGGTCTGGGCGCGTTGGGCGTCTTCGTAGACATTAAAAGATCGGCTCATAGATAATTTGCCTTCTGCTCGTTAACCTCATACATAGCAGTAAGGCGGCGCCGGGCTTGGAGTAGCAGCAGGCGAGTATTCTCAAAGGTGAGAAGGTCATGCGCTTCGGCGAACGGGCACCAGCGCTTCTGGCGCATTTCAGTTGAGGGGCTCGGCGCATCGCCGCGGTAATCCATGATATAATACTTGACGCGCACGAGCTTGTTATCTGCTTGATACCGCTGCGTCCCCAGCGCCTCGCGGATGGCGGCGTTAACGCCCGCCTCTTCGGCGACTTCACGCACCGCAGCATCCTCGGCACGCTCTCCTTTCTCAATATGCCCCTTGGGGAAGACCCAATGGGCGGCATTGGCTTTGGCGGTGACGAGCAGAAAGTTTGGTCGGGCATCAATCATTTTCCAGACGATACCGCCTGCATGAGTGAAGTGGAAATCGCCTTTGCTCTTTTTTTCTGAGGTTTGGATAAAGGAAAACTGCCAGACGAAACTGAGGGCGAACACTGCAAAGGCGCTAACAGCGATTTGCATGGGGTGCAGATTTGCGGCCGAGCAGATGGCTCCGGCACCCGCCGATAAAATGATGCCATTCATTGCCGCCACCGTATGGGCGAGGCCGCCCATCTTGCGAAACGGGTGCGGTGATCTTTCCGAGGACTCCCCGAATGGGCCATAACCCGTCAGAACGCGGCTGTCGTCATAGTGAATCTGAAATCTCCGGCGGATTTCCGCCAGGTCACGCTTGAGGCCATCCGTCGCTGCATTGCGTTTCAGGATGCGCAGAAGCGTAATCATCCCAAAGATAAAAAGCGCCGCCAAGGAAAAAAGCACGATCCCAAGGACATTCCCAGAGCAATTCTGATCCATCGTTTTGGCGATGAGAGTGGCCAGCGCGGCCAGAACGGCCGTCACCAGCATGATAAAGAACTGCACGCGCTTCTCGCCGACCTCTTCATTTTTCCAGAAGCAGTCGCATAGATATTTATATTCGGCCAACAGGAATTCTTTGGCGGCGGATTTGGGGTCGGTCATGAATTAGCCCTCGTTTTTCTGGTGATCATTCCGTCAGCTCCGAGGCTCGAAGAGCCGAGTCCTGCCGCAACGGGCGAGGTTTTCGTGGCGTTAAAACAAACCGGGCATCAGCCGCTTGGTCTTTACTGTTCCGTCAGGTCTTAGGCTCAAAGAGCCGTTGTTGTTCCGTCAGGTCTTAGGCTCAAAGAGCCGTGACCTGACGGCCATTATGATCTCACAGCGAGCATCAGGTCACTCCGCCCGAGGCGGCTAAGACCTGACGCAACTCGGAAGGCAGCGACTGTGTTCTACACATCCAGCCGGTCGAACCTGTCCCGGGTGATTTCGGAGCGAACTTTTCCGGTGTGCTCAATCTCTGCCGGTTCAAACAGCAGCAGCTTGACATGCCCGCGGGGAACGACGCGATGCTCGCGGCCGCGCTCCACGATGCAGAATTCGCCCGCGTGCAGCGTAATTTGACCCTCCCGCTCGAGGACGTCGAGCGCGCCTTCCAGAACCAGGAAAAGCTCGTCCTCTCCATCGTGAGTGTGCCAGGGCACTTTGTCACCCTCCAGGCGCACCAGCTTGACGTGCTGCCCGTTCAGCTCGCCGACGATCTTGGGCGAAAAGGTGTCGTGGAAAAGCTCAAAGCAGCGCTCGATGTTGATGACCTTTGGCATCTGCATCCTTCAAATACGTATGGTGCACTACCGCTTGTCGAAGACCACTTCGTGGCGGCGGGCGAATGGACCGTGACCTGACGGCCATTCAGTTGACAAACGGTATCAGCTTCCGCACCCGCTTCTGATAGTCCGCATATCTTGGGAATTTCTCCACCAGCCAGCGTTCTTCACGGCGGGATTTGAAATGGATGAATATGAACAGGATGAGGGCGTATCCGATGGTCAGCCAGCTATGAACCAGCAACGCCCAACCCAGGGCGATTAAAATCCCGCCGCCGTACATGGGATGGCGCACGATGCGGTAGGGCCCGGTCTCAATCAGCGTGGCTTTCTCGCTGGGGCAGGGCAAGGGAGTCAGATTCTTCCGCAGGCTGAAAATACCGGCCACCAGCAGACTGACGCCGGCCAAAAACAGTAACAAGCCGCCGCCCGTGCCGAACATGGAGCGAGGGAATTCCCACGCCGGCCCGCCGCGCGGCCCCAGAAACACCAGGGCGATCAGCGCCACCTGCACGACAACATACCACTCGCCGCGAGGGCCTTTGTACCAGGACGATTGAGTCATACCTAATAGGCTAAGACTTGACGCAACCGAAACGCGAGCTGAATTTGGAGATGGTGGTGAGCATGGAGGCTTCCATATGCCGCTTTTCGGTTATATCAGCTTTTTGACCTGATAGCTCGTGACCTGAGGTATATCATGATTCACAGTGATAGGCGGGCAAGAAGGTAAGATTAGGGCTTAGGAACTCACACAAGTAGAGGGCGGGGGGATTCCCCCGCCACAAGCATAAGCTAAGTGGAAGTATAGTAGGACTGATTTGGCATTTGGATTTGCTGCACGATTTGCCTAATCGCGCTTATTTCATCAAGCTCAGCAATCTCCTGTTGGCTCAACCAGATTTCCGGATTTTCAGAAATCCTTTTGAGCTCTTCGTAGATCACTTCGAATTTATTCTCATTTTCGGCCATTTTGCCCTCTACATGATCCTTCTCTTAGATTGAAACTCAATTTGCTTGCGTAGTTGGCTCAAGTCATTTCTGATTTCACACCCGGGGCAGATAAGGATATTATCTTTGGGAAATGGGATATGTCCTTGCTGAACTGGAATCCCAGCTATCAAATTTGCTTGTATTTTGGTTTTGGTTTTGCATTTTGGACACTCAAAGTCAACTATAGCAATATCACCCTGCTGCGGTGGCACGTATATTGGCTGTCCAACAAATCTATAGATTTGCGATTTCGTTGTTTCGTAGATCTTAAAGATATTAGTTGTATCGAAGGACATTTTCAGAAGCGTATAATATCGACGGATTGCTTCGCTTAAATCAGCGTTTTCACCATAATCGGTTATTCTCAGTTTCATCCCGCGAAGATCCTTAATGGTAATGGATCTTCCATGTGAAAGCCAACGACTATGATCGCATAGAATTTCAGCAATTTCCTTGGCGCGATTCTTTTTATCCTCTTCAGTAACAGGACGGTCAGTACTGGCATGTTTGTCCCAAAATTTGAATTTATATTGCGACAGCCATTCTGTAACCAGGTTTTTTGCAAAGCTTAACGCATTCTCACAATTCTGAATTTCGCCGGGTGAAATATTTTGGAGTATCGGAATGTACGCTCTATTTAAGCCGCCCTTTTGCTCCACCTCCTCTTTTATTTTTTTAAGTCCTTCAAGGAACGCATGTGCGGAAAATCTCTTCAATCCCAGTTGAATTTGAGCATCTATTGGACCCAAAGCAGAAAATGACTCCATCAGAATTTCATCTCCAGCCATGGCCATAATTGTACCTGCACTTTTCGCATAGCCTGGGATAATCATGGCAACTTCAGAAAATTTGCCTCTTATTAAGCCGACTAAATCCTCAACCACCTCAGCCAATCCCCCAGGTGTCTCTAAAATTATATCAATCCTGTTGCCTTCGAGATTGCTCAGCTGATCCAAAATTGGAACGCGATCATCATAATCGATCGCGGTGGGGGCTTCCTTTGCCAGTGCGGAGGCAAACACAAGAATGGGTCTGCTGTCCCGAAGTTCTGAAATTTTGCAGAGTTGCCTTTTGCGCTCCTGCTCTAGCGCTGGCCAATCTTTGCCAAGGTATTCTGAGTAAATTCCCATGGCTGATTAGGACATACAGAAACGTCTAAAGGAGGTATTTGTATTAAATTTACGAAATATTTCTGAAAATCTCAAGCGTTTTTTAGTGAATTTGATCCATCAAATCTTAGACTTGAAGAGCCGGGACCCGACGGCCTATCACCCGCCGCGTCAGCTCACAACCCCGCCGGCCCCTGCATGGCTAGCGCCATCTGCGACGCCTCCGTGACGGACTTGAGATACGCGTTAGGATCGTGATAGAGCGCCCCGGGCGGAAGCCATCGCCACAGCGGTCCCAGATCCTTGCGCACCTGATCCGCATAAAACGGCGGCAGTTCCGTCGTCTCCTGTTCGTAGTAGCGGCGCATCTGCGGGTCGCTGTCAAGGCGGCGGCGCACTTCCGTGTAATACCGGATGCGGCCCAACCCCTCGCCGGACAATCCCCTCAGCAGATTCGACCAGCGCGGGATCGCCTCCCGGACGGCGCGATGGCGCCTGATCATCGTCCGCCAGGAAAAGGAGTGCCTGGTCATGTCAATCATGTAATCGTAGAATTTGGCCCAGGAGTAGTGCTGAGGCCTGACGTTCAGGGTCATATTGCTCAGGAAGTGGAAGGGAAAGGGCAGAACGCGGTTGGCGCGCTGATATTCGAGGTTGAGCGGCGCGGCCTGGCCGAACGCCGTGAGCAGGCAATAGGCCGGAAACGCGCCGGGCGTCATATCCACAAAGCGCTTGGTCAGTTCGAACGGCTCCGGCCCTTCGTCACCGTCGAGCCCAAAGACGAAGTTGGTCTGCACGAAGGGAATGTATCGCAATATCAGATTGACGTGTTCGGAAACCTGCCGGACTTTGTCCATTCCCGTTAACGACCCGCTTTTGGTTTTGTTGCCCAGGCCGTACCATGATTCGATCCCGGGCAGCAGCGCCTTGAAGCCATTTTTCTGCATGCGCTTCAGGTGCGGCTCCGACAAAAGCGACAGCATGCTTTCCGCGATGAAATCAATGCTGTTGGGAGGTATCGCTTCCTCGATGGCGCCCATGTGTTCATCGAAGCGGACGCCGAAGTTGGGATCGAACCAGACCACGTGAGGCCGCTTGAACTTTCGCAGGAGGAAACGCAGGTCTTCCTTGATCACATCGAAGTCCAGAGGTTGATAGGGGACGGTGGAGTCAATGCAAAAGCCGCAGGTGTAGGGACACCCCACGCTGCTGAGCATGGGAACGATCTTGATCAAGGGGGCTTTTCGGTGAATCTGCTCGATGAACTTCCAGCGTTCGGCCACCCCGGGAATCGTCAGCGGCTGCTGGCCGGCTTCGAGATGCAGGCCCAGGGGCCGGTGCGGCGCGCAATCCTGCAGGACGTCGCGAATCAGCGCCTTATCGGTGAAGCCCAGGACATAATCGAAATATTGCTGCGCGTCTTGCGGATAGCAGCGGGCATGAGGTCCGCCGAGAACGGTGACGGCGCCCTGGGAGCGCAGGCGGTGGCTCAGCGCGTAGGCGAGGGGCGCGGATTGCGTGAAGGAGGCCATGAAGACCAGATCGAGGTTGCTCGGCAGCTCCTCTAAGAGATTTTCAAAACCGGTGTAGCATGCGAAGGTGACGTCATGCCCTTCTTCTTCGCACCACGCCGCGATGGCCTGAGGGATGATGCTGGCATAGTTGGCATTGATGAAGCGATCCCACAGGGACTTCGTGGGAGCCTTGGCGACCAGGTCAATAATGCCGATGTGGAGTTTTTTCACAGACCCTCAACTTTAGGAATTTCCAATAAGTTTCGTATTATACGCTCACCCGGTTCCGCCGGATGCAGGGATCATCAGATAATTCAGGTTCGCTCTGGGATTGCGGCGAAGCCGTCACTTCGTGGGAGAATCCGACAAATAGGGTCACTGCAATCCAGCTACCGATCAACCGGAGGGTAAACCGGGATCCAGACGCGGACCTTCCAACCGTAATAGTCCAGACGATTCCACATCCCGTACTCATGGATCATTTGCATCTCCAGCGTGGGATTAGTGGAATATTGGATTTCTCCCTTGCGGTTGACCCATTGCAGGGTTATCTGATCATTCACCCGCCACAGATTGCGGCGGTCCCAGGGGCTCAAGCGGCCCACCGCCCCGCCCCATATTCTCTGAAACTCGTGCCATGCGGGGCATCGCCCGTACTGTAAAGCCAAGTACTTTCGGGCCTCCGGGTCCAGGGTATCCCGGATGGCTATGGCGATCCCGGCTGAATGAAAGTCCTTGTCATTTCCGTGAATGATGTTCCATAGCAGGGTGCTGTCTTCGCTGGCAGGATCGACAATTCCCCGAAGCCGCCATGCGGTATCAGGGGGCGCATCCGCACCGCATTCTGTATCCGTGGCATGGTAGACTGGTCCGGGCAGCGGAAAGGGTATGGCCAGAGATTCCCTCCCGGCGCGGATGTATCCACCTCGAATATGGCCTGCATGATAGGCTTGCCACATGAATTTGGCCATGCGATCCCTGTCCGGGCCTTGAGCCCATTGCGCGTGGAAATCAGCGAGCACGGTGTCAAATGTTGTGGGGAAATGTTCGATGACAGCCAGTGCCAGCAGACAAGCGGCGGCTTCGCGCCAGGCCTGGTAGTCAAGAGGATAGGACTGTTTTGTAGTCTTGTTCTGGGCACCAACTGAGGGCCAAACGGCGGTCAGCATGATCCCAAAAAGGACAACATGGCGGTAAACGTTTTTCATGTTGGTCCTCCTATGATAAAAGCCCGCTGAGCTAACCGGCATGGAGCCAGTTCGTCGGGTTTTGGGAATCCGACCTACTCCCCCTTTTTGCCAAATCGCGGCAGCCACTTCCCTGTTTTCTTCATATATTCCGCGTATTCCTCGCCGAACTTGTTCACCATGACTTTTTCTTCATAACTGGCGAGGTAAGTATAGAAAAAGCAGATTGCCACGAACAGAGCAATGGCAAGCAGCGAACAGGTCGAGACCGTCAGTCCGAAGTAGGTCAAAATGCTCGCCAAGTATAGAGGGTGTCGCACATAGCGAAAGGCACCGGCTGTTATCACGCGGTTGGGCCGCTGATCCCCGCTGACAGCCACATGGCCCGACTCGAACAGGGACAGAGCTGCGATCAGGAATAGGATCAAGACGGCCAGGCGAACTGCCAGCGGCACATGATTCGATAGCGACGTGGTCAGATGCAGAAAAAACGAATCGCCCACCCAAACGATCAGAAACGCGGCGAGGAATATCAACTGCCCCGCATCCCCGAAAGGGTGCTCGCCTTTATTCTCTTTCATGCTCTGCCCTACTCCCCCTTCCCAAAATACCCCGCGATCTTATAGGCCTCGCCCAGGAATTTGCCCAGGCCGAAGTATCCGCGCGTGCCGGTGGCGTAGATGATGGGGCGGATTTTTTCAATATCTGGCTGGCCCTTGGCGGTCAGACAATCTTCATCGCACTTGACGTCCAGGATTTCGCCGATGAACTGTGTGTGCGAGCCCAGATCGAGCGTGTGCAGCAGGCGGCATTCCAAGATCAGCGGAAATTCAGCGATGTAGGGGGCGTCCACGAGGTCGCTCTTGACCGGAGTCAAGCCGGTCTTGGCAAACTTGTCGGCTTTTGCTCCCGAAGCCACGCCGAAATAGTCGGTTTCGCGGGCGTGCTTTTCGGATCCGACATTGACCGTGAAGGCTTTGCGCGCGATCAAAGCGTCAAACGTGTGGCGCGCTTTGCGCACGGAGACCGCCACGCAGGGCGGTTCCGAACAGCAGATGCCGCCCCAGGCGGCGGTCATACCGGTGGCTTTGCCGTTCTGATCATACGCGCATACCACCCAGGCGGGCAGCGGGTAAATCAGAGTCTTGGGACCGAGGGATTTTTTCATGGGTCATCCATTTTGCTAATGTCGGGGTCGGGACGACTCCGACTACGGAATGCCTAAAATACCGCCAGAACAATGCCGATATTCCCCGCGATGGCGCTGAAAACCAGATAGAGCTTGTTCAACGAGGGCGCGTAGACGTTAACTTTCCAGCCGCTGTAGCCCAATTCCGCCGGCACGAGCACTTCCTGTCGGATGAGTTTCTTACCGGAGAATTCCCCCGCGATGTAGGCGGTCTGCCCGGCGGCATTCACAAGCTGAATTGTGAGAGACCCGCCAGAGGATCCGTAAAAGCGGTCATTCAGAGCCTGGGCGAGTTCCGGCTGCAGCGAACTGCGCTGCGCGAAGGCCAGCCCGATCAGGTGCACCAGGTCGTTGTACGGCGAGAGGTAGGCGCGGATGCCCCAATCCGACGGCGGGGGGCCGTCCAGATGCAGCGGGAAGACAGGATCCACCGGCTTCATCTGCTCGGCGGCCGATTCCATCGTCTTCAGGAAATCTTCGGTCATTTCACCCGGAGGAATCTTCAGGCCGGGAGGAGTGGAGATCGCCATGGCGGGCATCATTTCGGCCGCGGTGACGGCGGTGTCGGAGGGATCCATCAGCGCCACCACGGGCAACTCGACGAAGCCGCCCAGGATTTCGCCGCGGTTGACGGCGTCCTTCAGGTAGTCCAAAAAGGGGTCGGAGCCCATCGGAGGGCGCACCCGCAGCGGTTCGAAGCGGGCGAAGGCGCTGTCCGCCTCGGATCGCAGGATCTGCCTCAGTTCGCTCACCGCTTGGTCGGCCGTGACCTGGGAATCTCTGACCGCCTTTTTGTCAAGCCGCACCAGATAGATGATCAAGACAATGGATACCAGCGCGAGGATGCTGCCGAGGAGTCTGCGAGGTTTCATGTGTTTATCCAAGCCTTCCTCAGGAGGCCGGATGGCCACCATCCGGCGTATTTGCGGCGTAGGGGCTACGCCGCCTCCTAAATTAGAATTATCTACTCCTTGCGCCGGATGCCGGATGCCCCCCATCCGGCATCAGCGGCGTCCGCAACGATTCGAGGCTGGGTAAAATAAGGCAAAAGGGGGCGAAAGATCAAGGGGAATTTGGGGCAAGAGGCGATGGAATGAGAAAGGACGCACCGCGATGCGCCCCTTCAATGTCTGTCGGATTCGGGGAATCCAACCTACTTCAGAAAGCTCCAATCCTGCTTCCTGGCCCACTCTTCGTAGCTGTGCCAGCCTACTTGGGGATAGTCGCGGCGCAGGCCCTTGATGTCCGCCTGATAGCCGACCTTGATGAAGTATTCGAACATGATGGCGAAGTCGGCGCTCTGAGCGCGAACGGCCTCTAAGGGCACTTCAAAGAATTCAATCTTGCGTCCGGTCACCCGGGTCAGGATATCCGCCGCCTGCAGGCCGGTTAGATCGTCCGAAGCGATATCGAAGCGCTTGCCCAGGAAGCGGTCGCGGTTCTCGAGAATGTAAGCTGCGAAGTTGGCGATATCCGCCAGGCAGGTCTGCTGCAATTTTTGGGTGGGCGGCAGAGCCAGAGGATAACGCCCCTCCTTCAGTCCCGCCATCCACGGAGCGAAGATGTTCTCCATGAAGAAAACCGGCGCGATAATCGTATAGGGCACGCCGATCTTCTTGATGTGCTCTTCCACCTTGAATTTGCTGTCGAAGTGGGGAATGTTGGTATGCCGGTCGGCGGAGCCCACCGACGTATAGAGCAGGTGCTTGACGCCGGCGGCCTTGGCCGCATCGGCGGCGGCGAGGCCCTGCCGCGTTTCGCCGTCCGTGCCCACTTCCCACATCGTGCCCATGACGAAGACGGAATCCATCCCCTTCATCGCCCCTTGCAGGCTCTTGGTGTCCTCGAAATCCCCGGCGTAGATCTCCGCGCCCGCCTTTTTCAGCTCATTCGCCTTGGGCGAGTTCGGATTGCGCGTGAAGGCCCGCACCCTGTGCCCCTTCTTCAGCAGCACCTGCGTCAGCGCGCCCCCCTGCTGCCCCGTCGCCCCGGTGACTAAGACATTGAGTTTTGGCATGTTATAACCTCGTTTATTCGTTTTTGCTTATTCAATGGGTTATACGGCAAGAAGCGCGCGCCGTTAGCGCCCCCCCAGCCATAAATGCCAAGCCGTAGGGCAGGGGTGGCCCATAATGGACCCTTTTTAGGCCGGCAGTTTTAGACCCTCAGACGCACAGCGAACGTGGCGAAAATAGTGTAAAAAATATTTGACATTGCGGGAGAACTTTGCTAAATTTATCGTACAATGTAAAGGAAGATGGGACGCATACAAAATATGAGCATACAAGAGACGATCGGCGAAAACATTCGCCGATTTAGAATTGGAGCCAAGCTTTCAATGGAGCAGTTGGCCGAGAAGCTAAGCGTCTCCAGACAGACCATCCATAATTATGAAAAGGGGATCACTCTGCCAAACAGCAAAATTCTTGGGGGTATAGCGAGAGCTCTTGGAACCAGTTTAGGAGAGCTGTTAGCAGAGCCCACGGAGCTTCCGACCTTTAGATTCCGCGCGGATGCTGTATGCAAGAAAAATAAACAATTGGGCACACCGCAATTCAAGTCTATGGTTAATGCAAATCTCGGTGATTACACCTTTCTAGAAAGAATTTGCGGCGTTTCACCCTATACTCCCGAAAGCACTCCGCATAGAACTCTTCGTGGCAATGAACTAAATATTGCTGATATAGCTGAACAATTTAGAAGTCGAATGGGGTCTGGCCATGAGCCCTTTGTAAATCTCTTCGCTTCTGCAGAGAATATTGGTTTGAAGGTATTCCGAACTCCTATCGCCATTAATGGATTTTTTGGCCTTAGCGCCTATAGTCCAGATCAGGGCGCCTTCATATTGGTAAATACCAAGGATTGCACAGTTGAACGCCAGATATTTACATTGGCGCACGAAATGGGACATTTGATTTTGCATCGCGATGAATACCAAGCATCCTTATTAGGAGAGGGAACCGGGGAGGAGGAAATGGAGCGAGAGGAAATTGCCAATTATTTCGCAAGCCATCTCTTGGTACCCAGAAAAACGCTCTTTCAGCAAATTGAGCCGCTTAAGTTTCTTCCCTTAAATGAGCTAGTTTATAAGCTAAAAAAGCATTTTAGAGTCAGTTATCAAGTAATTATAAGATGTTTGTCGGAGATCGGCCATTTGCATTTGACTTATGAAGATATGCTCAGGCAATTTAGGTGGCATTTTCGCCGAAATAATAATAGAATATTGACCAAGAAGGAGGAACCACAGCCGCTTCAGAGTCGCGAATTCGCTGAAAACATGCGATTTAAGCAATTGGTGCTTTCCGCTTTGGAGATGCAGGAAATATCAGAGCATCGCGCGGCTGAATTACTCGGTGTTACGATGGACAAATTAAGGGACTACCATATGAAAAAGGAAATCGAGGCCCTTGTCTGGAACTAATGGGACAATTTTCGATGCAACTGCACTAATCAGCTTTTACCATCTTAAGCAGGAAAATCACTGGCCTTGGCTTAAAGATCATTATTCGCCAGTATTCATTGCGCAAGAGGTGATTGATTCTGACAGACTTCGCATCCCCACCATCGAGCTTGCGGACAAATATCTGCAAGCAGTCGCATTTGGAAGGTGCAGAGGAACTACAATCCTTCAGTCGTTTCCACGAACATGAACGAGGCCTGACTATCGCAGACTGTTCAACCTTAGCGCTGGCACGATGCCGCCACCTCCTTTGTATCACCGATGATTACAAAATGAGTAAAATGTGTAAAAACTATAAGATAGCGCAATGCTGGACTCTGGACGTGCTAAGGAATATGTTAGTCACTAATTATCGGGACAAAAACGCCGTTCTTCTCATGGGTTTGTTTCTATTTAAGGGCAAGTACTTGAAAATATCAAATGAGGTTTTTGAGCATTGGAAGAAATCCCTGTAGTCCTTTAGGTTGGGTTAGCCCCTAAAGGATCCATCATACCTCAGTTTCCCCCCCTTCGTCCCAAATCAATTGCCACTCACCCCTTTTTTCATCGCACCCCCATTCAAAAAGGGGCGCCCTCACGAACGCCCCATTTACCTGCAAACTGGTTTTTGCCTCAGCCAGACCTATGCTTGGTTGGATCAACCAAAATAAAAGCCTGACCGGGCTCTGGGGTCGGTGGTAGCGGCTCACCCTTGGTTACAGTCCTTTCGTCACCAGTTTTGCCCCCTCGCGGCCCTACGATCTCGTATTGACCGGATCTGGGAGCGTGCGAGCCTGATTTGTAGGTTTTGCTCATAATCCCCCCTTTCTTTTAGGGTATATGCCCTTCTGATTACCATGTAAGCCCCAACATACTCGAGCATGATTTCAGAAGAACCGGCCAAAAATAATAAATGCATTTATGAAATGAAAGCGAAATCTTCTCTATTTATTGTTGCCACTACAGAAGGCCGTTTGAACATCAGAGCATACTGCCTGTAGGGTAACTCTGTCTCCGTTCTGCGTTCCTTCCCCAAAAACAAAAAGGGGCGCCACCGCCCCCCCTTGTAATCCCTAGCCCCTAATTTCCCATGCAAGACACCTTCTATCCTCGCCTCGACTTCTACCGCATGTTGCACGGCGGTATGACCAACCTGGCCGAAATGGCCTTGACCCTGGGCGTCAGCGTCCGCACGCTGGAACGCTGGAAAACCGCCTACGATCCCGAGAAGGGCCCCTACGGCTCCCTTGCGGACATTTCCGTCCGCGACCGTCTGGACTTTCCGCAGGGTTCATTGGAAGGACTTGACGGACAGGAGGATTTGGCGGCCATGAATGGCGCGGGGGTGCGGCGCGGCAGCCGCCAGGAAATTCTCTGGGCTTTGCGCCGCATCGCCTTGGAGGGCAATGTCCCGGCGGCCAAAGTAGTCCTGGAAGAGCTTGCCGAATCCGACTCAGGCGGCTCGGATGGGGATGAAATTTTGACCGTCGAAAAAGCCGTTGAGCTTTTGCGGGAATGGGAGGCGGAGAGAAGCAGCAGATCAGAGGATCTGCCGCAACCTCCCCCCCTTTGCTAAAGGGGGATTGGGGGGATTAGGGACTTCTTGTATTTGCGGCGTAGGGCCTATGCCGCCTCCTAAATTAGAATTATCTTCTCCTACTCCCGGAGGCCGGATGGCCCTCCATCCGGCGCATTTGCGGCATAGAGGCTACGCCGCCTCCTGCGTACAAGAGCTAGCTCAGACTCCCCACCCAATCCTGAATGAGGTGCTTTTGATCCGAAGGGTCGCCGTCAATTTTCAAGGTTGGCGCGGCCAGATGAGCGCCGCATTTGACCAGACGCTCCTCCAGAATTTCGGCGGCGTGGCAATATTCATCGGGGTAGCCGGCCGCGTCCCCCAATCCGAAGACGGCGGCCTTCTTGCTGTTCAGCTTCAGCCCCTCCATCTGATTCAGGAAGGGGACAAAATCATCGGTGACATCGCCGCCCCAATAGGTGGGGCTGCCCAGAACGATCAGATCGTAGTCCGCCAGAGCGCCGGGGAAGATGTTGTCGGCTTCTTCCAGGCGCACGGTGTATCCGGCGTCCCTTAAGTATTCGCCGATCCATTCGGCGGCGGTTTCGGTATTTCCGGTCAGAGTGCTGTAAGCGATGATCGCTTTCATGCCTTTGGTCCTGTTTAGAGTTTCCATACGGACATGATACGTAAGATCCCAACTCGGCGATGGAGATGAACAAGGCTCAATTTCAACAACTTTATGAGGCTCATCGAGATTCTTTTGCATTCCTCCTGAATTTGCGCACCCTGGATCCTGTCCTGGGCATCGCTCCATTCCCCGATTGGCCGCACCTGCGCAAACTGGTGGCCGCTTTGCTGAGTTCGAGGCAGGTTTTGATCGTCAAATCACGGCAGATGATGGCCACCTGGACCTCGCTGGGGTTGCTGCTGCATCGCGCCATTTTCGGGCCACCGGGGATTTACCTGCTGCTGTCCCGCAACGAGCGCTCGGCGAGCGAGCTGCTGGATCGCCTGCGCTTCCTGAAAGCAAGCCTGCCGGATCATTTTCGCCTGCACATAGGCGCGAACAGCTCGCAGGAGCTGGAATTCGACCGCCGCGGAGTGCGGATCCTTTCATTGCCGGCCACACCGGACACGCCGCGAATGCACTCGCCCGCCGGCGTCATCTGGGATGAAATGGCTTTCACCCCCAACGCCGACGCCATCTGGGCGGCGCTGAAACCGGCGCTGGATTCGGGCGGATTCTTCTGGGGGATCTCCAGCTCTGGCGGCCCAGGCAACCTGTTTGCCCGGCTGGCGAAGGATCCGGTTTCACATGGGCTGGCAGCTTTCTGGCTGCACTACAGCGAGCATCCTGAGCGCGGTCCGGCCTGGATGGAAGAAGCCAAAAAGGGGATGTCGGATCTTCGCTGGGCGCAAGAATACGAAATCAGCTTCGAAGCCTCCGAGGGCCGCGTTTATCCCGAATTCCAGCAGCGTACGCATGTGCTGTTGGAGCCCTATAAGCCGCTGCCGGATCTGCCGATTTATCGTTCGGTGGATTTCGGATTCTACCATCCCGTCCTGCTCTACTTCCAAAGGACGCCGGACGACCGCGTGATCATCTTCGATGAATGGATCGGTTGCCGAGCCACCGTGCAGGATCTGATCAATGCCGTTCGAATGAAAGACGCGGCGCACGGCATCGCTGAAAAAGACGTGGAATGGACCGCCTGCGATCCGGCGGGGCACAGTCCGGGAGATTCGGGGGTTTCTCCCATCGAGCGCCTGCGAGGAGCGGGATTCAAGATTCGCGCGCGAGCGTCGAAGATTGAGGAGGGGATTGATCTGGTGCGCGAGATGCTGCGCGAGCGCGACGGCGCGCCCGGGCTGATGGTTTCGCCGCTGGCGTCAAGGACAATTGACGATTTTCACGGCTACCGCCTGCGCGAAGACGGCTTAGGCCCGGAGAAGGACAACGTCCACGACCACACGATGGACGCGGTGAGGTATTTTGCGGTGAATTTGATGGGGACGAGGGAGAAGAAGGTTAAAATCGGGGCAAGAGTGAGGGGTGTTGGGCAAATGTAAAATGTAAAATTTGGGGGCGGATTACGCTGCGCCGGTTCCAGTTTTAGGATTGAGGAATATCCAGAACAATGGAAAGCGCTCTTGAAATTTCCGCCATCGCCTCAGGGGACAGGATGCCTTGCCGCGAAACGAATCTGAGCTGCGAAACGGATCTGACTTGAAAGGCGTCTGCCGCTGAAGTCTTCTTTAGTCCATTTCTTCTATCCGCTTCAAGGCGTACCATCCAGGGGGCGGTAGCAAATCGGCTTTTCCAGTCCGTGATCGGAACGACCACCTTAAGCGGCAACAGACCGATGGCGTTCTCGCTCACAATCACCGCGGGCCTGGTCTTTTTAATTTCGGAGCCGATGGTCGGATCCAAGTTAATCAACCAGATCTCGCCTCTACGCATGAAATCTCTCGGCGTCCAACGCGGTGAAGGACGTCAACTCACCGGCCTGCTCGTAATCTTTTCTTAACGCTCTCGCGGCAGCCATCAGGCGCTGCCTGAGCTCTGCGGTCTTCCTGTAATGGTTCTTGGCTGGCGGCCTTTCATCCAGCGTCTTAAGCGCCGCCCCAATCAACTTGATGCGCTCCGCAGCGGTGAGCTTTTCAATCTCTTGAAGAATCTGTATTCTGGTCATGGCTTCCTCCCGGATAATCGTTCTGCTTCCATAATTTAATAACGTCTGATTGATAAGTCAAGCGTTACCCGCAATCAATCGAGTAGGTCCGGCAGGTCTTCCGGAGCAGCCCCATCGTGCGCCGCGAAGCGGCGGCTTCGTGGTAGTCCACCTCGAAAAATAAGCGGCAGGAGGGGACTCCTGCCGCGATACGCGATAGTCGAAGCGGTTACGGCGTGAGCCGTAACCGCCCAGCTAAGATGCCGTAGGGTACAGAGACCCGACGGCACGATGATTACGGTTTCCCCGGCGGCATGACTCCAATGTCCATGGGCGACAGGGGGGTTGGCACGGCGTTTTTGATGGGCTTCAGTGAACTAAGATACTTGAAGACGGCCGTGAGGTCTTCGTCGGTCATCTGTCCAATGCCCGGCCAGGGCATGGGCGGCAGGATGTCGCGGCCGGTACCCTGATGTTTGCCGGTGCGCATGGCCGCGATCAACGTTTCGGCCTTCCAGTACCCCAGGCCCGTCTCCTTGTCGGGCGTCAGGTTGATGGCAAAGCTCACGCCCCAAGGGCCGGCCCAAGTGGTGAGATCATTGGTGGTCAAGGCTCCCCATTTGTCCGGGGCGATGGAGCCCTTGGGGACTTCCGGCAGCTTGGCCTCCGCCGGAGCTCCCGAAAGCCGGCGCGTAAGATCCGGCACGGGGCCTTTGGGGGTGAAATTCTTGGGGGAATGGCAATCATCACAGCCGCCTAAAGTGACCAGGTATTCGCCGCGGCTCATCGCCGGTTTGGCGGGCTTTTCCGGCTGCTGAGCGAATGCAAAAGAAACCAGAAGCAGCGCCGCCAGGAATGATGTTACCAATAGGCGCGTACTTTTTTTCATGAGTCCTCCGCTGGTGAATTTGATTGGATTGTCGGCACAAGACCTGCCCTGTGCTGAATTTCTCAATAAGAACGTTATATTTATCGCAAGTGTTGGACGGAGACGGGTCATTTATTCTATGCGGCAAAGAGGGAGTCGGTTTTGGAAGCCATGATGAAGTCGTTCAAGTGCAGGCCATTGCTGGCGTGAGTCCACCAGGTCACTGTGACTTGGCCCCATTCCGTTAGGATGGCGGGGTGATGTCCTTCTTCCTCGGCGAGGGCGCCGACCGCAGCGGTGAAATGAATCGCCCGGGCGAAATTCTTGAATTTAAAGGTTCTTTGCAGGACCTTGATGCCTCCCTGCTCAACCACAGCCCAGGTTGGGATTTGGCGATGCCATGCCCCGATTTCGCTGTCGTTTAGTGGTGCTTCGCCGCCGCGACAAGGCACGCATTTGAGGGTTCGTAATGTGCTCATGGCCGATTGTCCGCGGGCGGGATCAATTGTATGACGAGCGGAAGCTGCTGCTGGAAGGCATTTCGCCCCCGCAGGGTCAGTTCATTCGAACCGTATTGATGATTTCTCTCTCGAGCGCTTCGACGCTCTCGCCGCCTTCTTGCGCCGCCTCGATGAAGAAGACGTACCTCCGGCCTGCCGGCCGCCAATCGAAGGCGTACATCGGTCCGCGCACACTCCTGAGCGTATCCTCGTTGTAGTAATCCACATTCTCGATGTTTAAAAAAATTTTGATCCCGCCCAGTCTCTGGGAATTTCGAAAAGGCTCCTGTCGCGCCACGCCGCAGCTGTAAACCGATCCGTCCGCGCCGTCGGCCATGCACCTCCACTGGGCGATCTGTAGGGCGGCATCCATGAAGGGGATGCTGTCCGAGCCGAAAGTGCCGCGCGGATAGCTGTCCAAATCCGATAGATCCATGCTGACCCAAAAGCGGCCCTGGTCGTCTTTCAGAAAGGCGTAGATGAAGGTGCTGTCGGGAGCGATGCCGGCGTCGAAAATGCAGGTGTCGGGATAGCTGAAGGAGATGCCGGTCTTGGGATTATGAAAGTTGCGCCAGCGAACCACGGCTCCAGCGGCCAATTCTCTCAGGGTTGCGAGCACGACTCGATTGGCGTTGCGGGCGGCGGCGCGGTAGTACTTCTCAAAATCCTGCTCGGCGTTCTCATCCGACCGGTCGGACAGGGCCCGCACGATCAGGCAGGGGACATCCGCCTGATGGCAGACCTGAGCCACGGCGGCTCCCTCCATATCCACGGCGGACGCGCCTAGGCGGAGATGCAGTTCCTGCTTCTTCGGCGTGGAGCTGATGAAGAGGTCGCCGGTGGCAATCCTTCCTGTGACGACCTGCGGCGGGCGGGCGCCACCAGAAATCTCAGTGTCTTCCAGTTCGGCCGTTGGCGCCGCTTTTTGCGCGGCGGCCAGCAGGGTCGAATCCGCCGGAAATATAACCGGATTGCGGATGCCGGTGGCTGGATTCCGCACCCCGAAATTGACGATGCTGTCGGCGTAAAAATCCGCCAGATCGTGCTGTAAGGTTCCGGAGCCGATGACCACGTCTCCGGGAGACAGATCCGGGTCCAAGCTCCCCGCCACGCCGGTAAATAATACGGCGCGCGGATGGAAATGCTGGAGCAGCAGCGCCGTCGTCAGGGCCGCGTTGACCTTGCCCACGCCGGTCAAGGCCATCACAACCGGCTGTCCCACCAGCTCGCCGGTAATAAACTTCATCCCCAGGATCCGTTCCGTCCGGCGGCCGACCAATTGGCTGTCCAGCCAGGCGGTTTCTTCGCTGAAGGCGCCGAGAATGGCGGTGGGAGGTGCGGCGCCGAGGGCTTGACAGAGGATCAGGATGAGAAGCAGCAAGCCGACTGCCGAATACCGCTGAGGTATTTTCATTTTCTCAGTTCGTCAGCACAATGGAAATGGGTTGGGTGGCGGTATAGCAGGTGAAAATCCCCACCCCATCGCCGGCCACATTGCCCGGATCGCCTGACTGCCAGGGGCCGCAGATGGCGCTCAGGTAAAGAACGCCGCCATTGCCATACTCTGAATTCAGCGAATCAATCGCCGCCAGATTCGGCCATAAGGCGGCCGCCGCGATCACCCAGGTGGTATCCACCAGAACGGTACTCAGACCGAAGGATGTATCTCGCGCAACCCCGGCGGTGTCCAAATAATGATAGACCATATATCCCTGGATGGCATAGTCTTCTGCGCCGGCCGATGGCGTCCAGTTTAGGACCAGATCTTCTCCCAAGGGCAGAGAGATGTACTCGGAGGTATCCGGAAGCCAGACGCGGAAGGTGTCCGGAAGGATAGTATGGATCTGGGCGGAGCCGGGCTGGTTATCATAGCGCGTGAAACCGATTTCGATGTGCAGTGAGTCGCCGGGCTGCAACAACGAGTAGGGCTCAACGTATCGAAATCCATTTGTCCAGGATACCGGCTGGAGCGTTTTCTCTTCACCGTTGACCAGCAGCGTGGGCAGGCTGGGGGAGTCGCTCACATAGAGCTCGATATCGGAATAATTGGAGTAGATGGACCATGAGGCCGATCCCGAGACCGTGATGGGCGTGGTTCCTGCAGGGCCGGAAGGTCCCTCTGGTCCCTCGCAGTTCCAGAGAAAAAGCAGACAAGGCGCCGCGATCAGCAACCCGAGCGCCAACTTGAGCCGTCGTGACATGATCATCACCTCCGAACTATCAAGATCCGATATGGGCTATCTTCGGTTTGGGAAATCCTGAGGAATGGCGCCTGGCACAACCACCTGAATATACAACTCTCTGGTAGAGGTCCGGGCATAGAAGAAGCCTTCACCTCCGCCGGTGACATTGCCGGGTTCGCCCGCCTGCCAGGGGCCGCTCTGCGCCATCACTCGAAAGGCGGCAAAGATCTCGTCCGCTTCTTCGAAGGCAGTGAGATTCCAGAACATTCGCGCGCCTTCGAACGTCACGGTCGTATCGGTCAGAAGCGTGTCCAGGGTCTCCGAGAAGTAAATGACTCCGAAAATTTCCCCCCATTCGGTGGTGTCCAGGTCCCCGCAGCTCAATTGCAGAATGCCTCGGTAGCAGGCGGCACCTTCGGCCCGAGTCCAACTGGCCGTGAAATCCGTTCCGAGGGGCAATTCGAAGGGCTGCGTGGTATCGGGCGCCACGATGCCAAACGGCCCGGGAAGCGCCGCTTCCGCCCGGGCGGTATCGGAAGCGCCATCAGGCAGCGTGTAACTCATCCGAAGAAACACGGAATCTCCCGGCAACAAGGGCAACTCATAGATTCTCAAGAAGATGGATCCCGCCAAATCAACCTCCTCTGCGGGCTGGTCGTTCACAGTGACTACCGGAACGGCATTCAGGCCGGAAACCGACAGGTAAAATTCGGTTCGTACCGTATCCAGCGATGCCAGGGGGGAATGAGACACGTCACCAACCAGGTATGGCAGGGAGGCGGGCGATGCCGGCCCCTGGGGGCCGCGGTCGCCTTCACAGCCGGATAACAGGAGAAGGACCGTTATCAGAGGCGGTGTGACAGGCCAGACCAAATCTGTGGTTCGCATCGCAGTCTCCTGATGAGAATAGGCTTTTTCAGGTCGGTAGAAGAAGATACATTTCGCTGGGCAATTCAGGGCAGTCACGGCTGCACATGGATATTAAGATGTTCCATCTCCGAATAGGCGTTGAAGAAACCCTGTCCGTCGCCGCTGACGTTGGCCAGGTCTCCAGGCAGAGCCGGGCCGGTCTCGGCACGGGCAAAGAAATATCCTCCACTGTAGAGAAGTGAATCCATAGCGGCCAGATCTGGAAAGAGCACGGCAGGCGTGAAGATGATGCTCGTATCCACCAGTGCCGTATCCAAATGGAAGTCAAAGAACTGGTTGATTTCGGCGGTATCGAGGTAGTTATATTGGAGATAGAACCACACTCGGTAGGCTCTGGCGCCCGCCGACGCCGACCATTCGATCCGCAGGCTGTCTCCGAGGGGTAACAGATAATCTTCTCCGGGCGGTGTGAGAATCTGAAAAGTGTCGGGGATGACAATATCGCCAAAGGCTTCGCCCGGGCTGCCACCCTCTTTGATATAATTGACGAGCAGATGGACGGAATCGCCGGGGGAGAAGGGGAGATCATCAAAGGAGAACCGATAGATTCCTTCGGAGTATTCAGCGGGGAGAGACGCGCTGAGGCTGTCCAACAGCACGCTGGGCACGGAAGGGGCGTCATCAATGGCCACGTCAGCCATAATCCAGAGCTCATCGTAGGCATGAACCACGATCACGGCGGAAATGCCGGGGACGACCTCTTCTGGCGTTCCCGCCGGGCCGGGAGGACCCTCTTCGCAGCCCGACAATATGGCCAACAGCAGCAATCCCGCGGCCATTGCCAATAATGAGATCTTGCAACGTTTCATTTGGATCCTCGAGTTTTATTGTTTCCCGATCCCACCGGTGGCTGCAGTTGAATTTGCGCCCCTTCCTGAGTCCGGCCGTAGAAAAATCCTTCACCATCGCCCTGAATATTTCCAGGGGCGCCCTCCTGCCAGGGGCCGTTCTGTGCCACGATCTCCAGCTCTCCCCAGCCCCCATCCGTGGAATCCACGGTGTCGGTATCCGGCATGATCTGCGCCAGCGGAATGGTCAGATGCGTATCGGCAATGGTGGTATCAAGTGAGTAATAGTCGTAAATGTACTCACCGGTGGTATCCCAGTAATCATAGCTCAGATGAAAGTAGAGCTCATAGGCGTCCGCTCCGGAAGACGCCTCCCAGTGCAGCTCCAAATCTTCCTCCCACGGTATCTGGATTTCCCAAGAGGTATCCGGCAGAATGAGGGAAAAGACCTCCGGCAACATCACGTCCGCCCAGGCCTGATGAGAATTGCTGTCGCTGTCCATGTAATTGACCGATAGATGAACCGAATCGCCCGGCTGGTCGGGGAGGTTTTCTGAGAGAAATGAGATCTGATCGCCGATGATCGTGTTGACCGGGCAGACGATCTCATTGACCTTCAGCTCGGGGATGGAAGGCAAATCGGAAATCTGCAAAACAGCATAGGTTGGATAAGGAGGCGGTCCATACGGCCACATAAAGGGTTCCGAGGCCACCTTTCCGGTAATATAGACAGTGGACGATCCCGGCGGCCCCGCCGGACCTTCATCGCCTTCGCAGCCGATCAGACTCAGGCTGAACAGCAATGAGATGGCGGCAGGAACATAAAGGCGCTTCTGAATCCGCATATTCGCTCCCGGAGGGTAACTTGAGACTGTTGCATAAAGGCGAGGATGTGATTTCTTTGTCACTCCAGCGAAAGCTGGAGTCCATAAATATCAAAACGTTGACTGGATTCCGGCTTTCGCCGGAATGACACTATTGACAGTTTTACAACTGTCTCAACTTATTCGGACACAAGTAAAGTCAAATGCCCGCCGAAAGTGCGCCCGCTGATCATTCCATCGCCGTCTCCCTGAACGTTGCTCGGATCGCCCATCTGCCAGGGGCCGCTCTGCGCCCAGACGTTAAACCATCCGTTGTAGCTGGTATAGGGCGATAGGCTGACGATGTCATCCAGATTGGGAAACAGGGTGGGCGCGTCGAAGAGCAGCACGGTATCTGTCAGGACCGAATCCAACCTCATTCTGAAGGACTGGGAACTTCCCGGCGAATCATAGTAATTATACCAGAATTCGAACTCTATTGGATAGCAATTCGCTCCAGGGGAGGCGCTCCAGCGCACTTCAAGAGCATCGCCGATGGGGATGCGCGCCAGATCGGAATCGTGCGAGGTGATTTCGAAGGAATCGGGTAGAACCACGTCGGCGTAAGCCAGCGCCGGGCCGCCCTCCGGATCCTGGAATTGCACTTCAACGTTGAAGTCATCCCCGGGATGAAAGCTGCTATCGCTGAGCCCGAAGGTGAAGTGGCTGTACTGGCCGTAATTGGAAAGCCAGCAATCCAGTCCATTTATGGTTGCGGAAGGGATGCAGGGCGATTCATAGACCAGAATCTGCGCGGCCACCGGAGCGTTATACGATTCCTGCGCAATTGAACCGGAGAGGTATATGGGAGATAAACCCGGCGGACCGGCAGGGCCGCGGTCGCCTTCGCAGCCCGCCAGACTCATGACCACGGCAATGAATGCAGCGATTACCCTTGAGCAGTCAGCTGAGATTTGCTTCATTTGAACTCCCTGCGAATCCAAGCAGCGTCGGGTGTCCCCACTCAACACCAATGCAGTCGGCCGTCGGGTACGCCCCATGGCCGCCAATCAGGAGGCAACCCGACGGCACCTATCGTACAGCGCTTCAGGGGCGAAACTTGCTGAAGACGTAATCTCCCGCCCGCTGGGCTTCGTGGCATGAGAAGCACTCGCGTCCCGCATCTTCCACGGCTCGCTCGCGGGTATCTCCTCGGTATCCCTCGAAGCCCCAACCGCCGGTGGAGGCGTATTTCTTGTCGCTTTTCTCCATGATGGCGACCATCTTGTGCGCACCTTCCACGAGGGCGCCGCCTTCCTCCCGCGCCTCATACAGATCGAAAACCAGCACGGCACCGTTGGGGAAGTGCCGGCCGCCGACCATGGCCTTCAGAGCCGGCTTGTTGGCGTAGATATGATGGATGCCGCCGAAAGTATCGTGTAATTCGTGCCCTGGCAGGATTACCATGGATTTCACGTGCGTCCAATAGCGATAGTTTTCGGGGTACTTGGCCTCCGCTTTTTCGGTTTTCACCGCCTTGTGCATTTTCTGCGCCATGGTGACGCCGACAAAGATCAGTCCCACCGCCAACAAAGCGAATAGGACGACGGTAGAGTAACGTTTCATCTTATGACCTCCGTTGGGGAAATGAATGGATCCTATTTTTGATGGTGCTGAGGAGCGCTTCGATTCGCATTTTACTTTCACGCCCAAAATCTATGGCGGTTCCGGCGGCAGGGGAATTTCGCCGGGAAAGGCGGCGGAGATGCCCTTTTCCAGGCGCAGCTCTTCGATCTTGCGCAAAGGCGTCTCAAGCTGTTTTTTGCGCGTGGTGACCAGGGCATCATATTCCCTCTGAGCATCCGCCAAGCGCTTGCCCATCATCTCCATGCGCGCCACGAATTCGCCCCACTGCTTGTTGAAGGCTCCCAGCAGAGCGAGGATTTCACGCGAGGTCTGCTCGAGGCTGAAGTTCTCCGTCGCCTGGCGGATGATGGCCAAGACTGCGAAGAGGGTGATGGGCGAACAGAAGACCACGTGCTGCTTCAGACCTTCATCCAGCAGCGCATAGTCCTGCTCATGAATGAATGAATAGATCTGTTCGTTAGGAATGAAGAGCAACACATAGTCCACCGTATTTTGCGTGGGATTGATATATTCTCGTCCGGCAACGTCCTTGATTTTGCTCTTCACATTAGCCAGAAACTGCTTCTTGAAGCTCTCGGAACCGGCCTTGTCGCCGGAAGTTTCGCATTCGAGATAGCGCAGATAGTTGTCCAAAGGAAATTTGACGTCCATGTTGACGACGAGATTGCGCGGCAGGAAAAAGGTGAAATCGGGGCGGCGGCCGCTGCCTTCTAAGGTTTTCTGCTTGCTGTAGTTAACTCCCTCCACAAAGCCCGCCACGCGCAAGACGTCTTCGGCCATGCGTTCGCCCCATTGGCCGCGGACTTTGGTGCTGGCGAGCGCCTCTTTCAACTGCCCGGTGGTCTGCAAGAGCTCGCCAGTGCGTTCGGCCTGCACGCGCAGTTGACGATCCAGTTGCCCGAATTTCTGCTCGCGATCCCGCTCCAGATCCTGCATCAGCTTGCCGACTTTGTCCAGCTCGCCGGTCATGGTCTTGAGCTGCTGATCTATCAACGATTTCTTGGATTCCAGGTCTTTCGATCCGGCCTGAGTCTGTGTTTCCAGCGTGCCCTTGGCCAGTTTCAGAAATTCGCTGGTGGACTGCGAAAGCGCATCCAGCGAGAGCTTGCCGAAGCTGGCTTTGACCGATTCGATCACTTCGGACACCTGCTGCTGGCGCTGAGTCTCGGTCTGCTTTAGCAGCTCTTCGGCCATCTGGCGGGCGCTGCGAGTCTGGATGATTTTCAGGACGAAGGCGGCGACCAAGCCCAGGGCGAAGCCGACGATCAGGGTGATGATAGCAGTGGTCATGATCCATCCAATGAGTTTGGACCGTCGTGGTCGGGGCACCCCGACTATGAGATGTTGACTAGGTTTGAAGTCACAAATTGTGATTTCAAGGACACAGTATTCTCACTTGTCAATTTGGAGCAGCGACTTCGCCGCCAGACCTATGAGAATGGCGAAGAGCATGCTGGACAACGTGCCGATTAAAAAATATTCCGCAAACCGGCGATTGTCGAGTTCTTTATAGCGCGCTATGGATTTGGCGGTGAGAATCAGGCCGATAGCGGTATACTGATTGAGCAGCACAAAGGTCAACACCAGACCGCGTTCCAGAAAGCCGATGATGGCTCCCGCCCCTTTGACGCCTTCGGCCTCGGGCGGGCGGAAACGTATCATGATCACCTTGACGAAGAAATGGGCCAAGAATAGCGCGGTGACGTATGCGCCGAGATAGATTAGAATCTGCATGATGCGACGCCCCTTTGACAAATAGGGTTGTACTTAGAAATACAACCAATTATGGTTATATTTTAAATTATAACCTCATGAGCTTTGTGGCTGCGTGATCAGGTTTCTGGCCAACTCCATGCCTTCGCGATAGGGACCAAAATGAGCGGCGCGGTGGATTTTAGCCACATCGGGTTGCGAAACCCTCAACTGAGCAGCCAGTTCTTCCTGAGTCCACTGGGGATATAGTAAAGCCCATTGCACCAGCTCTCTTTGTCTCGGCGTCCATTGCCGTTCCAGAGCTTCCAGAAGGTGAAGTGTCACCTCCAAAGTTTTCTGGGTCAGACCCATTGCGTCATCCAGCCGCACGCGCAGAAAGCCCTGCTTCTGCTTGCATACCTCCAGCGCCTCCCGCGCCCGGTAAAAGGCCGTGCCGCGCAGTCCGGCGCTGCCGTTCGCCGTGATTTCGACTTCGCCGACGCCGAGGCCGCAGTAAATCGGCACGGGCAGGCTGGCCTTGATGAAGGTGTAAACATCGTAGGCTTTCTCGGACGACTTCAAGGCTCCCTGAAATTCGTCTCCCACGGTGGGGGCAAACTTGACCAGGATCTGGTCGGCGAAGCGCTTGTTGGCATCGCGCAAGGTCTTCTTGAGAACGCCAAAGACCTCGGGCCAGTTCTCGATCTGGCGCGAGCCTTTGACGTCGGCGATGAGGGCGGTGGGGTGGGGCATGAGAAATTCCGGTGATGATCGAGTACTCCGGGCACCGGATTAAAATCCGCAGCCCGGTCTCTTGTAGAGAATTGGCTAAAGCCAATAATTCATGTTTTGGCCAGTCGCTTCAGCGACTTTTCGGCCCGGAGACAGGCGCCCGTGGGCCGACGGGCGGATGATTCCTGCGGTCGGTCTGAGATTTATTTGAATCCCGGTCGCGCAAAACGCAGGAATAAAGCATTTCTGCCATCAGCCGATGCCCGAATGTGGTGGGATAGATGAACTGCCTTTCAGGCCGCTGGAAGACCTCTGCCGTCGGGTAAGCCGCGAAGGCGCTGTCGGCGTCCGCCAGGGGCGCCTGCAATTCCCGGCTCAGATCCCGCAGGACGTTCAAATACGATCCGTGGAGCTCCAATCTGCCCTCGCGATCCGGATAGTTGCGCGGGTGCGGTTCGCAGAGCAAGATCGGCGTGACGCCCAGACGGCGGCATTCCTGAATCATGGCTCGCAGGTTCTCCCAAAAGTTCTCCAGCACCACGCGATAAGGGAAGCTCTCATGCCCAGCCAATTGGGATCTGCCGATTTTTGAACGAACGACCTGATGGACGGCCCGCAGCGCTTGCAGCGTATAGCTGTAGGTCAGCGCGCCGCGAGTCGCCGTGTCATAGACTTGCCAGTCCTTTCCGGGCGTCTTGTCCTCCGCCAGGTCGTGGGCGATGTCGTTCCAACCGAAGGCCAGAATCAAGATGTCCGCATCGAGGCCGGGCAATTGATGCTCGACGAACTGCCGCCCGTTGTAGGACGAGTATCCCGCTACGCTGCCGTTGAAAAGCTCGTAGCGTTCTCCGCGGCCGCGCTGCTGCAGGAGATTCAGGAGCATGGGACAGCAAGTGCTGTCTAAATCAGTGCAGCTATTCCCGAAGGTCACGGAACCGCCGACCACGATCAGGCGAATTGTATCGGGATCTTTGGGCCGAATCAGTTCCGGCCCCACGAGGCCCAGGCTATTGATTTCAATGTGCTTCAGGGTCTCCCAGCTCCCCTGATAGCCGGGATTCAGCTTCCAGATCAGATGCTCATCCGGCACCCACTTGCGGCCGTCCCAGAATGGCCGGCCCAGCACGGCATAGGCCAACAGCCGGAAACCGAGTTCAATTGCTACCAGCAGGAGCAGCAGAACGAGTGGCAGGCGCTGCAGCGACATGGCTCGATTCTGAGTCTTCATATCCCGTTCCTTCGTCTTGGTGAATCCTGCCGATGACGCTTAGAACTGGAAGTAGATGAAAGGAATCGTTTCCTGGCATCCGAAGAGGAAAATGGCCGCGGCCAGTGCCAGGAGAAACAGCGCCAGGACGATTCTGGGCGCCTTTAAGAAAGCAGCTTGGTCATTTGATAAATATTGCGGAAGGTCAATCAGCAGCGATCCCGAAATCAGCGCCAGCCCCCACAGACTCAGGCTGCTGCCGGGGGCGAAGCTGAATAGCTGAGCGGCGTAAAGCTGCGCGGCCTGCAGATTCGGTGAACGAAAGAGAATCAGGGGAAGGACAAGAGCGATGTGAAACGTCACCAGAATCCGCAGAATCACTACCGGCACCTGCTTGCGGTCGCGAGGGGGGTTGGGCGTCTTGTCTTGAAAATGCAGGGTCAGAAACGATTCCATCCCCTGCATGATGCCCAGATAGCACCCCCACAAGACGTAGGTCCATTTGGCGCCATGCCAGAGACCTCCCAGGGCGGTGGTGAGGAATAAGTTGCGCGCCAGGATGAGGGGCCTTCTCAATCTTCCCCCCAGCGCGAAAAAGACGTTGTCGCGCAGCCAGCTCGTCAACGAAATGTGCCAGCGACTCCAGAAATCGCGCATGCTGTGAGCCAGGATGGGCTGGCGGAAGTTCACCATCAGCCGGACGCCCAGCCAGCAGGCCACCCCGGTGGCGATGTCGGAATAGCCGGAAAAATCGCAGTAGATTTGAAACGCGAAGTAATAGAGCCCCTGCAGGCACCCCCAACTAGACAGGGCGCTGATATGGCTGAAACCGTAATCTACATATTTCCCCAGGTTATCCGCAACAACTAATTTCTTAAAATATCCGAGAGCCACGAAGAGGAGCCCCCGCAACAGCAGTTCCCCCGAAATCACGCGCGGCCTTTGCAACTGGGGCAGCAGGTTACGGGCCCGCTCGATCGGCCCGATGACCAGTTGGGGGAAGAAGGCGACAAACAGGGCGAAATCAACGATATTCTTGGTGGGCTGTTGCTGCCGCCGATACACGTCAATCGTGTAAGACATGGTCTGGAAGGTGTAGAAGGAGATGCCGACGGGCAGGACCACGTCCAAGGCTGGGTAGTGAACCGGCGGCATACCCAGCAGCGCCAGGACGCGGACGAAATTATCGGTGAAGAAGTTGAAGTATTTGAAGAAGCCCAGGATGGTGAGGTGGCAGAGGATACTCGTCCAGAGGAAGGCTTTCCGCTTTCGATCTTCCGTCGCAGCCTGGATCTTCAGGGCGACGGTGAAGTCTATCAGCGTGGAGATCCACAGCAATAAGAGAAAGCGCCAGTCCCAATAGCCGTAGAAAACGTAGCTGGCGACCAACAGGAAGCGGTTCTGCCAGCGGTGCGACAGGGCATAATAGATGACCAGCACCGGCGGCAGAAAGAGCAGGAATTCCCAGGAGTTGAACAGCATAGCCGTCGCCTATGGGCGAGCGATGGATGCAGCGGTCAAAATCAGGCCGATGGCGGTGTATTGATTCAGCGGCATAAAGGCCAAGAGGAATCCCCATAATTTGCGGTTTAGATTGGCGTGTCGGATTTCCATGAAGTGGCGGCTCCGGCGAGAGAATCCGACCTACACCTGCTCGCGTGTGCAGATTATGATCTGCCGATTGGACGTTGACTTGAAGGGTGTTTCGTCAAAATTGCCGAACTTGGCATCCACGCGAAAACCGTTATATTTGAGCAGCGCTTCCAATTCCTGCGGGTAATACATGCGGATACTGATTTCATCTAGAGTTTCATTCGTTTGGCCGGGGAATTTAAAAAATAACGTGACGCGGCTGACCTGTGTGGCGCTGTTGTAAGAGTTGCTCTCGGTGATGGTGATCACGCCGTCGCCGCTGGGTGCGGGGAACTGCGAGTGGGGGAAACGGTCCTGCGGATTGCGATTCAGGATATCCATCCGGGGATTAAGCGCGTCGAAGATAAAACGCCCACCCTTTTTCAGATGCCGTTTGACGCAGGCCAGGCAGGCCTCCAAATCAGCCGTTTTCAGCAGCACGCCGATCGTGGCAAAGGGAAAAATGATCAGAGGAAACTTCTGCTGCAATTCAAATTCACGAACATCGCCGCGGACCCATTTTACCTCCAGGTTTTGAGCGGCCGCCTTTTCCTTGGCCACGGCGAGCATGGAGTCGGATAGATCAATCCCCACCACTCGATAGCCCTTCTGCGCCAGCGGCAGGGTGATGCGCCCCGTTCCGCAGGCCAATTCCAGCACCGGATCGCCGTACTCTTTGGCCTGCTTCAGATAGAAGGCGAGGTCCTCGACCCGATCGCGAAAGATGGCGTCGTAGATGGGGCCGTGGAAGATGAGGTGGCCGGGGGGGGCAGATGTCATGGGTTGCCTCGATGGATTAGGGCAAAGGCGCCACTACCTAGGAGAATCCAACCTGCCTTACGAAAAAGGTCGGATTTTAGTTGACTTAGAGCTATTTATTTTGTATTATTAAGGCGTCCTTTACTTATAGTTTGGGACCTACAGAGGCCTGCCGCTGGGCCAGCTTAGCGAACCAGCGGCATTTTGATTTTTCCCACCTGGGCATGCTGCGGATTTTGCCTATGCTCTGCTCCGCCATGTAGGCAGTGACGAACTTAGCTTTCACAATGCCCTTGACACCCAAATACGTCCTTATCACAATCACAAAGTCCTCATAAGCCACTGCCACCCGGCAGTCTGGGTCAATCCTCCTCTTCTTTCGATCCCAACCCTGATACAAATCGGCCCTCGGGTTATTGAGTGTTTCGCGAATCCATTCCAGGCGCTCCGCTCGAGCAATTGAAAATGCGTCCTTTATCTCATTATGACTGGTGCTCTCGAACATACAATGGTCAAAGTCTCTCTTTCTAAAAATGACATGGATTCCATCGAACGTTTTTATAGATCTGCTACAATAGAGCTGTTCAAAGCGGGCTCTGTAGTCATCCTGCGATGGAAGATCTAGGCGAGGCGGTGGCAGCATCACCACCCCCCCCCGGAGCGAAATTTGAAGACATTAAATTTTTCTTCGCATTTATTGGTTGGCTGGATCGGTTTCCCAAGTTGAGCTTCAATGTCAGCGATAATCTCTAATTTTGCGGCGCTAGTCCGAAGCCCATGCATCTTATAGCTTACGGCCCCAATCAAGACATCCGCGAGCTGAATTAGATCCACCTGTTTCGAAGGGAGGGCTTGAAATGTAACCGACGACATAAGATTCGATGCGTTCAGGCAGTTCTGCAAGGTCTTTAATCGATTGTGAAGACGATTTGTGCGAGTATCCAGAAATATACGATATTGATTAAAATCCAATATCCAGTGATGAAGGAGTTGATAGTAAAACTTATAAAACATCAGCTCGTTATCGCTCTCATGGAATCGGACTGAATCCATCTCATCAGATCTAAGTACCAGCACGCGAAAACGCATGTCGTTCGCAAAGAAAGACTTTACCACCTCCCTGTAAAAACCGAGACGAGAGGGGCTGACATTTTTCCATTTAAATTCCCCAAGAAGATTAAATTTCTGGCGAATTCCTTTGATTTCGGATTTGAATTGATCCCGCAATTCGGCTTTTACCCATAGCCCACCGATCAGGGTATAATGTGACCCAGCCTGCGGATCCTTGAATTTCTCTTGTCCGCTTTCGTCGCAATAAATCTCAAAGTTCATATTTTCACCCTTTTCCCATTCCCTTACTCAGCGTTTATTGTCGATCCCATTCGGAGAATCCGACCTACACCATCTCCTTCCCCGCCTTCATCCTCCGGATCACCAAGCGATCATACAGCACCAGGGCGACGGCGGTGATGACGCCCAACGCTCCGAAGCTGAACCACATCAGGTCGGGGCGCTGCAGGTCGCGGGCCAGCCAGCCGTAGAGCTGGCCGGAGAGAACGCCGCCGAAGAGATTGCCCAACGCCACCGCCCAGAAATAGTAGCCCATGTAGAGCGCCTTCTTGTCGCCGGGAGCGATGCGACTGATATATTCCTGGCTCTTGGGCGACGCCATCATTTCGCCGAAGGCGAAGACCACGATGGCGATGACCACCATCCAGCCGCTGAACATGAAGGCGGCCAGCGAAAGCCCCAGCGACGCCATAAGAATCCCCCCCACCATGGAGGTAAACGGATTCCAGCGGCCGATGATCATCGAGACCAGCAACTGGAAGCAGACGATGGAGAAGGCGTCGAACTTGATGATATATTCGGGATTGACCTGCCGGCCCAAACGAATCAATTCTTGCGCGATGGCGGCCAACTGCGGCGGCGTGACGCTCTGGCCGAAAACAATGCCCTGTTCGATGAGTTGTTCGATCTGGAAGTCCTCAACCCGGATGCGCGCTGACAACAGCGCCTCTTTCAATTCCAAGAGCTGCGCCGATGACAGCATGGCTCCGACGTCCGGCAGATATTCCCCCAATATGCGCACCACATTTTCGACCCTAATGGGCGAGATCAGGCTGAAGAATCCGCCCACGCTGTGCAGCATATCGGAGGTGTTCACGAAGTCGCGGATGTATTCCGGCATGGTGATGAAGATCTGGTTGAATGAGGTCCAGAAGCCGGACAATATCAAGAGATAGAGCGCGAAGCGCCAGTTGCCGATCTTCATGGGCTTGAGAATGGCGCTCGATCCGGCCTTGCGCAGGGGGATGTCCACGATCAGGTTCAACACCAGCCAGAGCGGCACGATCATCGCCAGCAAGCTCCAGGGGATCCACCCCTTGCCGCCGATCATCAAGAGCACCAGAACGATAAAGACGGTGACGAAAAAGCGCGTATTGCCCAGCACTTCGACCATGTCGTTCAGAACTTTCTTGACGGTGCGCTTTTGCGCCGAGGAGGCTTCGGTGGTGGGCTCTTTATAAAAGATCAGCAGCCAGAAGAAGTTGACGGCGATCCAGAGCGACGAGGCGATGAAGACATAATGCCACGACCAGCCGCGGATGATGCCGGCAATCAGCGGGCCGATCAAGCTGCCGACGTTGACCATCATGTAGAAGATGGCGAAACCCAGATGGCTGTTGCTGTCGTCCGTCACTTTCGCGACGGTGCCGGTGACGACGGGCTTGAAAATGGCGGCGCCGATGGCCACCATCAGGAACGCCAGGAAGAAGGTTTCGTAGGATTTGAACTGCCCCAGCAGAAAGTAGGCGGGAACCATGACGGCGAATGCCAGAAAGAAGGTCTTTTTATAGCCGAACCGATCCGCCAGCGACCCGGCCAGCACCGGCAGCAGGTAGAGGATGAAGGTGATGATCCCCTGCAGCGTGCCGCGCTGTTCCGACGTGAATCCCAGCCCGCCTTCGGCCACGGCTCCGGTGATGTAGAGCGACGACACCGTGAAGAAGCCGTACCAGGCCATGCGCTCGAAGATCTCCATGGTATTGGCTACCCAGAAGGCGGCGGGGAAGCGGGAACGCTTGGATTTTTCTGCGATTGGAGACATTGAATGCATGCGGATTTGACGCCTATTCTTGTAGAAGTCTCTGTAATTCGTGCGCAAAGTAGATTCGATTGCGAGATTTGCCTGTAATCTCCTTTAGAATCCCTATGCTGACCATTTTGTCGATGTATGACTGAGCGGTAGGGTGCTTTACTCCGAGCATTTTTTCCACATTGGCGGTCTGCAGAAAAGGGTTTTCGAAAAGCGAATCCACAACTTTTAAAGCTCGGGCCGGAAGGGAAATAGATTCTGAACGGCGCCTATAATCTATTTGCAGGGCCAGTAATTTATGCGCGTTCTCTATGTTCATTCGACTCTGCTCCTCCACACCTCTCAGATAATAATTCAACCAACCATACCAGTCGGAAGCTTCACTGACTTTCTGCAAACGCAGGTAATATTCCTGTCTGGTTCTTTCAAAATATTTGCTAAGAAAGAGAAGCGGGCGTTTCATACAACCTCTGTGCAGCAAGAAAATGGAAATCAGCAACCGTCCAATCCGCCCGTTTCCATCATTGAACGGGTGTATGGCCTCGAATTGGTAGTGTATCAAAGCACTTTGAATGAGGGGTGGAAGCTGCGCTGAATAATGGAGGAAAACCTCCCATTGTTCGAGTGCGGATTTCATTTCAAGTACGGGAGGCGGAACATAGAGAGCCTTACGAATGTCCTGATCGGATCCAATGAACACTTGCCCATTTCGAAAGTCGCCCGGCCGCCGATCCTGGCCTCGCACATCTGATAAAAGGATGCGATGCAACTCGCGCACGAATCGCAAGGATAAGGGAGTATTTTCAATTTGGCTGAATCCATACTCCATCGCTCTCAAATAATTTCGAACTTCCCGGACATCGGGTGGTCGAGATTCCTCTGAATCATTCATCTCAAATAAGAACAGGTCGTCCAGCGTTGATCGGGTATTTTCGATTTTTGAGCTGAGAACGGCTTCCTGCCGCATATAAGGAATGATCAGAAGATTGGGATTTTGAAGTGTCTCACCCAATCCGGAAAGTTCACCCAGCGCCAAGCTGGCGCTCGCAGTCAAGCTAATTAAGGTATCATCGTAGGGGATTTTCGGGGGCAGAGAGTGAGGTACAAATGCGTATCCATCTCGCTCCGAAATCCTTACGAATTGTCCATTGGGATTTTTATAGGATTTTGGATCCATAATGCACCCAAATTTTAGATCACAATTTGTGCTATTTTATGTAAAAAAACAAGTAAAAATTTACATAAAATTTTTTGTATAAAAATTTCCTTACATTAGAACCTTTTCTAAGTTATTGATAATAAATAACAAAAAGAATACCATCGCGGTTTTGCGATTTTTGCCTTATTCTTGTTATTTTATAATTCCTTATTAATCAATGAATAAGCGAAACTACTCGCTACAAAAAGCGAATTCCAAACAAAAAAGGGCGCATCCACCGCGGCGGATGCGCCCCTACCAAAGACCAACGACCAACCGCAAACGCCTACTTCATCAGCACCAGCTTCTGCGCCGCCGACCATTCGCCTGCCGTGATCCGCGCCAGATAGATGCCGGAGGGCAGATCCGCGCCGTCGAAGGTGACTTCATGATGGCCCATTTCCCGCCAGCCATTCACCAAATTGGCCAGCAAACGCCCCTGCACGTCATAGACATTCAGGGTTACTCTGGAAGCCTCTGGCAACGCAAAGCTGATGGTTGTGGTGGGGTTGAAGGGATTGGGATGAATTGAGTTCAGCGCATAGCCTGCGGGTTGCACAGTAGCCCTAACGATAGGCTCAGGCTGACCAGAACCGGCCAGATCACCGTCGAAGTGCAGCGGATTGAAATTTGCCACTAAGCGATCTTGGCTGGAGTAATTGCCATCCCACAGGATTAGGCGCCGGAAAGGCGGCGACTGGAATGCAGGTGAATTGGCAATGGCGATACCAGGATCGAAATCGTTGGCGCAGGCATTCAGATCAACACGTCCCGTGGAACTTGTCAAATCCCAAGCTACTTGGAAGCACCAGATTTGGTATGAGCTGGTGGGGACATCATAATTGGTATAAGCCACGTCAACCTTTCCAGCATCACCGATACGGCTCGCAAGGCTTACATCGAAGAAACGGGGATCGATGTTTTCCGTCGGAGTGCCGGATGGCGCCGTTCGTATCCCGTCGGGCTCAGGATTCTGCCAGCCGGGTGGCGGAGGACTCGCGAGAGGGCTCGCAATTCGCAGAGCAACGATTTGATTCGTTATGGGATCTGTGGCTTGCTTGAATGCGCATACGAAATGCACATCGTTTGAAGAAACGTTTGCGCGCGCCAGCTCGGGTTTGGCGTTATCGGGATTCTGTGTAATCGGGTAATTCACCAATTCCCCAATGAATGGGTCTGGGGAAGTTGTGATCACCTGGCTGAAGTAAAGACCCTGATTGCCACCTGTCTGCAGATAAGAAATGACGAAGACGGGCTCGCTGGATCCTATTACTTTGCCGACGTATACAGCGTCGGGATATTTTCTTAAGGCCTCAGGCGAGATTCCGCCAACCAATTTGTCATTCATGCATCGGTTCCCATTTTGGTAAGCCGCCGCTCGAATGTGCCAGTCCCTTGGTGGATTGGAGGTCCGCTGCTGCCAAGTCACCACCAGCTTGCCGCCGCCCCAGGCCACGGCCGGGTGGGCAACTTCCCCGCTGTACTGGTTCACCACCACGGGATCTCCAATCGTCCATGATTTAGTCCCCAAATCGTAGTCCATGCGTATCAGACAAATTTCATTGGAGAGGGGTGCACCTATCGGCCCGCGCTCGCACACGACCCAGCAGTCGAGATAAAAAGGCGTATCCTCAGAACTGCTATCAATGGCCACCTCCGGATTACGATATTCGTGATCGGTGTCATCTGTGATGAAGGGAAGCGGCAGCCTTTCACAAAGCCCCATGGGATCCAGATAGTTATAGAAGATATTTCCGCCAGCTTCCCAAACGGCCACGAAGTCCGAATCAGGCCCCACAGTAATGGAGGCATCCGTTCCGATCATGGGGTTTCGGCCGTTGTAGGCGTATTCGCGGACATTGGCAGGGGGTGTCACTTCAATCAGAGGCGCAGGCCCTGCAGGACTTGACAGATTTGCCGCTATCTTAAACCACGTGCTATTGCCCATCGGCGTGAAATCGGCCCAATGATCCATATATAGTTCCGGATCCATGTATAGATTTGGATGGAGATCCGGACTGTTGTTTCCAGTAAGGATACAGCCCCAAGCGCGATTCGTGTTGTCGTTGAAGGAGTACCAGATTTGGTGATCGTCAAGTTGGTAGGACGGATAGGTTACCACTTTTCTAACGGCATAAATGTCCTCCTCATTGTAGAAGTATATATTCAAACTGGAATAAGAGATCGATCCATCAATTATTAGGTCAACGGTTCTCTCTATAGCCCAAAGATCTTCCAGCATGCCATAGTTGTCCCCCAGCAGTACATTCTTCATGAGAAGGATGCCATATTGTTCGCTATCATTATTAGGGTAGGGACGAGTGAAAAGAGACATGTCCAGATACTCAGGGCCGATAATGCCGTTTAGAGAACCGTATATAAGGCCATTATGCTGCATGGCTAGAGTGCGGCCGCCGATCCCGTAGATGAACGGGTGCGGATTCGGGAAATGCGATTCCGCCCCCGTGGCGCGGGAATGAGCCATCGCAAATTTCAAACGATATTCAGGGTATGGGGGTATGGGAAGCATAGTAGGCCACACTGGATCCATTCCTGGGATTGGATCGTCGCTCCACCAATAGGGGCAATAAACTTGGAGTGTTACTGGTGGCGGAGGTGGGTCTTCACCAATTTGCCGAAATATGACCGAGTCATATTCAATCGATTCACCAAAAATGGACCAACCATCTTCACAGGGAAGATCTCCCAATGGATGGTTTGGTATCGGATACTCTTGCACGCCTGTTGATATGGCTCGAAACCATTTGACACATTCCTTGTAGGCAATTGCGCCCGGGCTGTTTGGTTCAATATTTTCAGCCCCAGGGGCGATCCATGCCCACATGTCGCAATCGGCGCTGGCGTTTTGAGGGAGGGCAAATCCCAAAAGCGCAACGAGGAGAGCCGCGCAGACTGACTTCACAAATCTGTGTTCCATGACTTGCTCCTTTCACAAACTATTAATTTAATTGATTTTGAGGCTCCAGGGCACTGGAGCATTCAGATACCGCCGCATTCAGCGCGAGAAGGGAGTAGGTGATAAAGCAAACTGCAGCCGCCGAGGGAAAGTGCGATTTGGGCTTGCCTAAAACAATATGCCAGTTTCACTGCAAAAGCAAGAAATATTTGAGCCAAATTTTGTTTCCGGGAAGGCCCCTGAAATGGAGATTTTCGCAGTGGTACGACGATGCGCGTAGAAAGCCGGGTGGCGTTCAACGGTAGAGGCCTTACCTGTCGGGATTAACCACCTCAATACCATCGGAGCGAAGCAAGCCCGGCTTCCGCAAAATGAGAAGGGCGCACAGTTGTGCGCCCCTACACTGCCCCTTTGACTCTTTGTCCCTTTGCCTCTACTTCAGCAGCACCAGCTTCTGCACCGCCGACCAATCACCCGCGGTCAGCCGCGCCAGATAGATGCCCGACGGCAGATCCGAGCCGTCGAAAGTCGCTTTGTGAGTTCCCGCTTCACTCCAGCCATCCACCAGCGTCGCCACAAGACGGCCGGCGGTATCGTAAACTCCGAGATTTACATAACTCGCAACTCGCAGCTCGAAACTCGCGATGGTGGTGGGATTGAAGGGGTTGGGATGAGGGGGTAGGAAGACGAAGGAATACGGTTGGATAGAGGGCATGGGCCGGGTGACCGACGAGGTTGTGCCTTCCACGCAGACAAGCCACGCGTCGCTGCCGCCGGCGCCAAAAGAGAAGGTCACTCCGGCCAACAGAAAGTCGCCGTTACCGGAAGGGCCAATGGCATAAGCCCATTCATTGCTGCCTCCCCCATAGCTTCGCGCCCAGAGGGAATCCCCGTCCCCGTTCACTTTCACCAGCCAGACGTCTTCAAAGCCCGCGCCGAAGGAGGTAGTCCATCCTGCCAGCAGGTAGCCGTCGTCTCCCGTCGGCATGATGGAATAGGCCCATTCCGCATAACTTCCTCCGTAGGTATGCGAGTCCAAGGAATCGCCCTGAGAATTCACCCTCAGCAGCCACATATCGCCGCCGCCCGCGCCGAAAGAGGAAGATCCTCCCGCTAATAGGAAGTCATCGCCGGCAGGGATAATGGAAGAGGCCCAGTCATCTTCATCGCCCCCTTGCGTGCGCGACCAGACCGAATCTCCTTGAGCATTCACCTGCAGGAGCCACATATCGCCATCGCCCGCGCCGAAAGAGTAAGTGGCTCCCGCCAACAGAAAGCCTCCGCCGGAGGAGACCAGGGAAGAAGCCCACTCATCGCTGTATCCCCCATAAGCGCCCGACCAAAGGGAATCCCCCTGAGCATTCACCTTCACTAACCACCCATCCCAACTTCCCGCGCCGAACGACATGGTCTGACCGGCGAGCAGGAATCCGCCGTCTCCGGATGAAATAATGGCATTGGCCCAATCAAACGAACTTCCCCCATAGGTGCGCGACCAGATCGAATCTCCTTCTGAATTCACCTTAACCAGCCACATGTCATAACCGCCCGAGCCGAAAGAATAGGTCCCCCCCGCCAGCAAGAAACCGCCGTCGCCGGCCGGGACCATGGCCGAGACCCATTCATGACTGCTTCCTCCGTAGGTCCGCGACCACAGAGAATCTCCCTGTGAATTCACCTTGACCAGCCACATGTCGCCGTCGCCCGAGCCAAACGAATAGGTTGTCCCCGCCAGCAGGAAGCCGCCATCGCCGGTCGGGAGGATGCAATTAGCCCGCTCATCACCGTTTCCGCCATAAGTGCGCGTCCAGAGGGAATCGCCTTCGGCGCCATAAGCTGATTGAAATAGGAAAATGCCTGTCAATAGCAGCAAAAACTTTTTCATGCCGCCTCCTTTTTGATTAGGGGAATGATATGGTTGTTCACCTTGATTGATTTGAAGCAGAAGCAAGAACCTGCATGGAGGCTGCGAGTCTCCCGCGATGGCGCCAAAAGTGTTGGCAAAAGCTTCTCGCCTTCAGACGAGAAAATTTCGCACGTGAAAATATTACGCTGCTTCCAAAAAAGTGTTGGGATAAGATTCACCAGCTCGTTGTGGACAAAAACATAAGGCGCAAAGCCGTGCGCCCCTACCCAAAGATCCGCCCCGCGCCCCGCCCTAAAGGACGGGTCTACAAATAATTCAAGCCCGCTGAAGCGGGCTCGAAACTAATCCCTAAACCCTATGCCCTAATCCCTATCTGAGCAGCACCAGCTTCTGCGTCTGCTGAAAATCCTCTGCGGTAATTCTCGCCAAATAGATCCCCGACGGCAGACCGGAGCCGCATGCCCCTTTGGGGTCGAAGGGGATCTGGCGTGTTCCGGCGGGGAACCACATTTCCGTAGTCGGGGTTGCCGAGCGAAGCCCCCCTTCGAGGCCCGACCCCGACGGAACGGCTCGTCCATGAATATCAAACACCTCCAATTTCACCAAGCCCGCCACCGGCAGCTCGAAGCTGAGCACGGTGGTGGCATTGAAGGGATTGGGGTGGCAGGGATGAAGGCGGAAGGTTGACGGAGGAACAAGCTCTATTTCGGGCGCCACTGCTAAGGCGGCGGCACAGTCGTAGATGCCGAAATAATAATAATCGGCCACGAAGACATAAGGCTCGATGACTGCGACGCCGAAAGGCAAACCGAAGGTGCCGTAATAACCCACTTGTTCGGGCGCGGAGGGATTAGAAACCTCCACCACGTGCAAGCCTGACCAACCCGCCACAAAGGCATAGTCGCCGGCTACGGCCACGCCAAAGGCATCCGACGGGGTAATGTAATAGCCCGCTCCAAATGGCGAAACCGGATTCGAAACATTCACCACTCGCAAGCCCGCGGTTCCATCAGCCACGTAGGCATAGCTGCCAGAAACCGCCACGCCATAGGCCGCTCCCGGCGTATTAAAGGAGCCGGCAATACAAGGCCACGCCGGATCCGAAACGTCCACGATTCGCAAACCTGCAGAATCGTCCGCCACGTAGGCATAAACTCCTGAAACCACCACCTCAAAGGCAAATCCCGGGGTGTTATAAAAGCCTGCTTCAAACGGCGACGCCGGATTGGAGACGTCCACCACCCGCAGACCGGCGCCACCAACCGCTACATAGGCGTAATTCTCGGAGACCGCCACGCCATAGGCGTATCCCGGGGTGTCATAATAGCCCACTTCCTGAGGTGTCGAGGGATTCGAGATGTCCATGATTCTCAGGCCGGCTTGGTCAGCCGCCAGATAGGCGTAGTTCCCGGCGACCGCCACACCATAGGCATAATCCGGCGTGGGATAGGAACCCACTTCAACGGGCAAAGCCAGATTGGAGACGTCCACTACGCGCAGACCGGAAGACGCATCAGCAATATAGCCGTAGCTCCCGGAAATCGCCACGTCATGCGCATACCCGGGCGTGCTGTAGCGATCCGTTTCAAAGGGCGAAGCCGGATTTGAGACGTCTACCACCAGTGCGCCGGAATCATCGTCTGCTACATAGGCATAGCTTCCCGATACTGCCACGTCACGGACCCAATCCGGCAAGGCACATGAGCCCACCTCAATCGGTGAGGCTGGATTCGTTACGTCTACCACCCGCAGAGCCCAAGGTTCGATCGCAACGTAGGCGCAGTTTCCCGAAACTGCCACGACATTGGCAGATCCCGGCGTGACGCAGGAGCCCACTTCCAGCGGCGCCGCCGGATTCGACACATCCACTACCCGCAGACCGGAGTCGCTATCCGCTATATAGGCATAAATTCCTGAAATCGCTACATCCTTGGCATAGTCAGGTGAATTGTAGAGGCCGACTTCAAATGGCACGCTGGGATCCGAGACATCCACTATCCCCACACCAGTGGTGGTATGCGCCAGGTAAGCGTAATTGCCAGAAACCGTCATGCCATAAATCCCTACCACCGGATCGTAGAAGCCGACTTCCATCGGCGAGGCCGGGTGCGATACGTCTACTATCCGCAAACCGGAACCGTACACCACTTAGGCGTAGTTGCCGGAGACCTCCACGTCTGCGCCGCCATACGGCGTCGGGTAGATGCCCACTTCAAAGGGCGAGGCCGGATCTGAAACGTCCAACACTCGCACGCCGGCAAGAGTTTCCGAAACGTAGGCGTAGCGACCCGAAACCGCCACGGAAACAGCCACGTTCTGCACTGGATAGGACCCGATCACTTGCAACGGGGGAGAATCATTGGTGATGACGAGGCCGGATCCGCAAGCCCAATACGCAGTGCCGCCGGAAACGGCCACCTCAAACACCTCGCCGGTGTGCAGGATGAGTTCGCCAATTTTCGTAACATTCAGACTGTCCTGCCCTCGGCCGATGGTTGCTAAAAGCAACAACGTCGCCAGTCCCATTCCCCAGCTTCGCAATTTCTGCATTTTAGCCTCCAGCTATTTAAATGGTATTGTAGGTCGGATGCTCGAGTCCGACATCATCGTGACCTACCGCCGGCGGCGGGGCACGAATTCACTTCATCAACACCAGTTTCTGTGTCTGCTGCCAATCGCCGGCGGTCAACTTCGCCAAATAGATCCCCGACGGCAGACCGGAGCCGTCGAAGGGAATCTGGTGTGTGCCAGCGGGAAACCACGTCTCCGTAGTCGGGGTCGCCGAGCGAAGCCCCCCTTCGGGGCCCGACCCCGACAATACGGCGCGCCCATTGATATCAAACACCTCCAATTTCACGAAACTCGCCGCCGGCAGATCGAAGCTGAGCACGGTGGTGGGGTTGAAGGGATTCGGCGCGGGCGGATAAAAGGCGAATTCCCGCGGCTGGCTCGCATCGGGAAGGTCTTCCGCACCTTGCGAGTGATCGTAGGGCAGCGCTCCCATGTCGGCGCGGCTGCCGTCCGGATCCAGAGGATCCGACGGGCTGCCGGCATCAATGCAGGGCGAGCTTGAGGTGAGGTTTAGATTGAAGGTCGCCAACGACACAAAGGCTGGATTGCCGATGATGTTCCCGGTCCCCGCCATTGAGGTTGAAAAGCAGCTATAGGTGAAATTGGCGGTGCCGTAGCATTCTGGGTTGAGGTAGGATTGATTGAAGTAGATGATGTTGTTTCGGCCGGTCACGGTGCAGCCCTCATAGGCGTGCACTCCGGCGCCCAAAGCCAGCGTGCTGGCCTGTGAGTTCGTATTCTGGACAATGGTATTGTTGATCAGTTCCGGGCTGCAGTACAGGGCTATGACGCCGGCGCCGCGGTAGGCCGCGGTGTTGGCATAGATGAGATTCCGTTCGATGGTGACATTCGTCGAAGATTCGCAGCGGATCCCGCCGCCTCCGCACGTGCCTCACGTGCTGGTCGAGGAATTATTCTTGATGATGCAATTGGTGATCTGGACGTTGGAGGCATAGAAAAGATCAATGCCGCTGCCATTGCCGGAGGTGCAGTTCTGAATGATGCAATGATCAATCTCGAAGTTGGAAGCATTGCTGACCTCGATCCCGCCGCCGTAGGCGGCCTCGCAGTTGGAGATGGTGCAGTGGCGCAGAGTTAGGCCGTCACCGACCATGTAAATCGCGCCCCCCATGTAATTCGGCCAATCCACGTTCTTGCAGTGCGAGATTACGCACCATTCCAGCAAGCTGCTGGCGGAATGCCCCCAGTCAAAGTGCAGGCCGCCCCAGAGGTGATTTTCAATGGGATTCTGCCGGAGGAATTGGATGGGCTGGCTCTGCGTTCCTGCCGCGTTCAACTCTCCGGAGATGTCCCAGGTGTAATGACCGGTGTGCAGGAAGGTGGTGCCGGGCGCAATGGTCAGAGTATTGCCGGATAGGACCTGACAATCGCCGGCCACCAGATAGGTTCCGGGCCCCAGCGAGCCGCTCAAGGGGCCGGAAAGGCTCGGCTGAGCCGATGCGGCGAAGGGGTTCAGAGCGATCAGGCCGATCGCCGCCACAATCAAAGGATTTGATTTTTGCATGATAGATCCCCATTGAAGGCAGTATGCTACTCTTAAAACACTAACTGCTTCTGCAAAATCCAAGTTCCTCTCAAGCGGTGCTACCCCATCCGCCGCGGCGGACTGTCCGATACCCCTAATTCTCCCCACCGCAGAACGGCGGGGCACCACGACCCAAAAAGGGCGCATCCGTCAACTGACCGATGCGCCCCTACTCGAAACTAACAGCTCACAGCTCGCAACTATCCGCCAACGGGCGGATCGTCCTCCGCGGCGGACTCATTTCATTAGCACCAGTTTTTGAGTCTGCGAGAAATCACCCGCTTGCAGACGCGCGAGATACACGCCGCTGGTCAGGGTGTTGGCGTCAAAGGTGTTCTGATATTCGCCCGCCTCACGGAAACCATCCACCAGCGTGGCCACTGGGCGGCCCTGCAGATTGAAGACGGCCAATTTCACCTTGCCCGCCTCGGGCAGAGTGAAGCAGATAGTGGTGGTGGGATTGAAGGGGTTGGGCGAGGCGCCTACCAGAACGAATTTGTCGGGCGCCGTCGTCAAGAAGGCCTCCTGACCCGGTTCCGCATTGCCGTCCGCCAGCCAGTTTTCCATACCCGAACCGGTCTGATCGCCGAAGGGCGGCAGCTTGGTGAAGACAAAATTATCCAGTTCCACCAAATTCCCTCCGATCCGGACGTAGCCATTCAAGGAATAGTCCCCATCCGGCCAGGTGCTGGGCACGGTGAACGTGAAAAGGTTATTGTAGTTCCGGCCGGGCGTGAAGATCCGAGTGACCGGACCCCAGATCGGGCCGAAGGTGACGCCGGTCGGCCAGTAGATGTCCACCCAGGTTTCGATGGTAATGGTGGAGGCGCCGGTATTCTGCAGATTGAAGCGATAGGGGAAAGCTCCGCCCGTGAAGGGGACCAGAATCGGCGTCGTGTAGGGGGTGAGATTCAGGCTGATGCCTTCGTTCGAATTGCTATTCCAGCCGAAATAGCTGGTAGAACCCGAGCCGAAGCCGCTGCCCCAAGCGCCGCCGCGCAGCGGCGAAGTGCCGTCTTCGATGCAGGCGCTGCTGTACCAGTCATAGGGCGTTTCGGTATCCACCTCCTGCGTGCTCCATCCGGCGGATGACAGGTTCGTGTAGAGCGCGTAGGCGCTATACATGACCTGAGTGGTTCCATACGAATGGTAGAACAACATGGAGAAACGGCCATCATCATTGGAGGTGCAGGAAGGATATGTCCCGTCGCCGACGGCGCCGAAGGAATTCACACCGCTCCAGGAAGCACCCGCGTCGGCGCTGTAATTCCAGAGAATGTCATAACCGGTGGCGGGATAATTCGCATAGGCCGTGACCAGAATGTAGCCGAGGTAGTTGCTGGTGATGCCACCGCTTATGAAGTCGGTGCTGCCGGAGGTAAAGACATTGTCATAGCTCCAACTGGTGGGTGTGGCTCCGGTGCCTCGCGAAACCGTGCATTCCGTCACGTAAACTTCGTTCGAGAGGTTGGTATAGGCAATGTAAACGTGGTCGTTGCCGGGACAATAGCTGATGGCGTTGCCGCCGTACATGGAACTGGCATTGGCGGCCGAGAGCGCAAAGGGCGCATCCCAGCTTGTTCCCAGAGTCGTGCTGCGGTTGTAGTACAGCTCATTACTGACCCAATCGCGCACCCAACTGGCATAGAGGGTTACGCCGCTGTTGAATTCGATCTCATCCGAGGTCAGCGAGAGGCGGGCGCCGTCATCTTCGCAGGGTCCCACCGTGGAAAAGCCGTAATTGGCGGGATCTGAAAGCTGAAACCAGAAGCATTCCACGATATTCGCTCCCCTATCCTGGTAAGCTACGAAGCAACGATCTTCCGAAGAAACCACTTCGATATCGGACCAAACCAGATCTTCGCGGTTATAGAGGTTTAGGACGTTCACCCAGGCGGTGGCGGCCGGATTGCCGGTGTTGCGGTAAATCCGCAGCCCGGAGCTGAGGCCGGCGCTGCGACAGACCGCGTAATAGCTATTATCTTCGCCGCGACTGACTTTTGGAGCCCAGGTGTATTCGGCGATGCCGGATTCATAATCGGAGCCGGGCTGCGCAGGATCCGGAAAAACTACTTGAGTCCCGCCGGCACCTGTTTGATTAATTGTGTTCGCAGAAACGTTTTCGGCCAGAGCAAAGCAAGCAAGGATGGTGATTGCTGCCAGGATGGCAGGTAGACTATTCTTATTCATCTTTAACTCCTTATGATTACAATCTATACGACAGACTTTAATAGCAATGCGTGAAAACCGTTATATGACATACGCTCCATTTTTATAGATGTTGGAGGTTTAACAATTGGGAAGATTTTCCCGTATTTCGATTACAACGCGAGGCATTTTGAGGGTCACAGCGACATATTAGCGGAATGATGGGGCACAAATGCAGTCAAAAAAAAGCGCATCCGTCAGCGGATGGATGCGCCCTTTGGAGTGCAAATCCGCCCACCGCAGAGCGGTGGGGCATCAGTATCCTAAATCCTAAAGCAGCAGGGGCGCAGTGCTGTGCGCCCCTACTAATCCCTAAGCCCTAATCCCCAAATCCTACTTAAGCAGCACCAGTTTCTGCGTCTGCTGCCAGTCCCCGACCGTCAACCGCGCCAGATAGATCCCCGATGGCAGGCTGGAGCCGTCGAAGGGGATCTGGTGCGTGCCGGCCGGATACATCGTCGGGGTCGCCTCCGAAGCCGACGGGCGCACGCAGTGCGCCCCTACAGAGCGGCCGTTTGTATCAAACACCTCCAATTTCACCAAGCTCGCCAGCGGCAGATCGAAGCTCAAGATGGTGGTGGGGTTGAAGGGATTGGGGTGGCAAGGATGAAGGCGGAAGGAAGAAGGAGGAATAGGTTCTAGTCCAGGCGCGACCGGCACGGCTTCGCTGCAATCATAAATCACCAGCGAATGTTCTTGCGCAGTGAAGGCGAGGGTCCCACAGGCGGCTGCCGCCTGAATTTCATCCTCCATTACGTACCATCCCGTTTCCACCGGATTAGCGGGATCGCGAACATCTAAAATGCGCAGACCTTCACCCATAGTGGCGACGTAGAGATATTCCCACTGGAAGCAGATACTCCGGGGAAGGAACTCGGTCTGGTAGGTGCTCACAATTGCGGGACGAGTCGGATCGGATACATCCATAACTACCACGGATTGGTCGTCGCCCGTGGCGACGTATAAATAATTTCCGGAGATATCCATGCCATAAACCTTGATGTCCAGGGTGGACAGCAAGTGGGGCTGAGCGGGAGCAGACACATCCAGAATGTGCAATTGTTCCGTTTCACCGCCCCAGATGCCGGCATAAGCAATATCACCCGACAGGAGGATGTTGCAGCAGGCTATCTCTTCGCCCAGCCAGTAACTGCCCACCAGAACTGGCGCGGCAGGAATGGTTATATCATAGACGAGCAGTCCAGCCCAAACGGCTGCCAGCCCCAAGAGAGAACCAGAGGCAGAAAGGTCACTGACACCGTGAAGATCCAGAGTCAGGGTATTGACCAGAAGCGGGTCGGTAGGGTCAGATACGTCCACCGTCCAGATATGATGGGGCGGATCTTCATCGCCGCCCAAGGCATAGATGTAATTCTCCGATAACTCCAGATTCCATACTTCTGCGAGGGTATCAAACCGCCCAATTTCCTGCGGTTGTGCAGGATTGGAAACATCCACCACGCGCAGGCCGCTGAAGTAGTCGGCGAGGTAGAGAGTGCCATTGGAATAGATCACATGCTGGAGGCTGCCCCAATAGGAACATTCGCTCGCGGGGACGGGATTCCTTGGATCAGAGATGTCGAACAGCAGCAGGCCAGCCTCAATTCCATCTGCGATGAGGTAGCCCTGACAGATGCTCAAGCCCCAAATTCGGTCGTCTGTCTGGTAATAACCCACTTCTGCCGGTAGGGTTGGATTGCTGACGTCAACGACGCTCAAGCCGCCCCAAAACAAACCTCCGACGTAGGCGTAATTGCCCGCCAGCTCTAAGGCGCCACACTCCATCGGAAGCCCGCAGGTCCCGATCAGAATTGGAGCGGTTGGATTGCCAACATCGAAGATCATGAGGCTGTCGCTGGTCACATAAGCATAGACGCCTTGAACTATAATTTCATTTCCACTCCCCAGTTGGGCAGGTGCAATTCCAACCAGGAAGGGCTGTGAAGGATCGAATACATCAACGATTTTTAGACCGAACGAGCCGATGACATAGGCGTAGCGATCTGACACGTCCAGTCCATTGGCAAAGTATCCGAGGTTCAGCGATCCGGTCAATTGGGGTTGAGTAGGATCGGAGAGGTCGAAGATCTCCAGCGGGCCCGAGCGGTTGCAGACATAGAGAAAATCATCCTGGATATCCAATGTAAATTCTTCATACGTCGCTTGGCAAGACCCAAGCATGAGCGGCGCCGCCGGATTAGAAATGTCCAGGATGCGGATTTCAAAGGGAACGCCGCCGGTGCAGAGGAGAGCTGAGGCGACGGCCAGCTCGGTAATACAACCAGGTAGAGGCATACGAAGGAGCTGCTGCGGCGCTGTTGGCGTAGAGAAATCCAGGATCTGCAGACCCCTGTTTCCATCCGCGATATAAACATAGTTGCCACTGACCGCCAGGTCATACACCCACTCCCAGAAGTCGTACAACTGCGCCAAACGCGTCACATTCAAACTATCCTGCCCTCGGCTCACTCCCCCGAAAAGCAAAAACGCCGCCAACCCCATCCCCCAGAGTCGCCCGGCGCGCATAATGCCTCCTGCAATTGGATCAATTTGTTTTCAATTTACCTAATTTCGGCCTAAAAGTCAAGTGCAAATTAATGCAAAAACCGCTTGCTTTTTATCCCCTCTTGTTGTATATTATAGATAAACACCCTGCAATTCCCCTGAGAGCTCCAGCACGCTCACTGGGGGCTTAGGCTGCCCCTCCATTGCGCTGAATCCTCCGAAGGCCAGCAGTGCTTCCTCGGAAAGTCCCTCAGATCGAATCCCGTATCCCACTGACAATCCTGTCGCCGCCACTCCGGTTTCATGCTCAAGGCTGACGCCAAAGTCGGCGGACAGCCAACCCTGGCCGTCGCCCTTGTCGTCCGTCTTACTTCCCTCCCGCCGCAGGCAGTGGTGCACCGTTAAGGTTCACACCATCCGAATGTCCATCCTCTTCAGGTCCATCTCCCCCAATCCCATCTCATTGGCGTAGCGGATGTGGCCGACGTCGCCGGGCTCCAACTTGAAGAGCGTGGCGGCATAGGCGTCGGCGGCGACGAGATCGGGCGAGGCGATGATCTGATTGCACTGGCGCACGGTGCCGGGCCCGCCCGGGCCGTTTGTCAAGAGGATGCGGGTGCAGTCCACCACAGTCAAATCGGGCCGGCGCACGCTGACCAGGTCGGCGATGCATTGCTGCAAGTCGGTGTTGTGCATGATCAGCCGATCCCAGTTCAGTCCCATGTAATTCTTCATGCCGATGGTCAACCGCGATCCGGCGTGGTGCTTGGCGACGGGGATATTGATGAAGACGTCGGCTTCCAGAAGTTCCTTTATGACCGCCGTCTCGCGCAGGAGCAGCCCCAGCGGCAGCTTGACGGTCTGATAATCGGCCAGATCATTGGCGACGCGGTAGGTCGCTCCTTCGGCGGTCAGCGCCGCGCCGATGCCGTTGGCTTCCCAGGGGGATGCCTCGTCATGAGAAGCCGCAAATACCTTGGACGCCCCGGCCAGACGGCAGAGTTTGGCCACTTCGCGCACCACGGCGGGATTGGTGTTGATAGCAAACTCTTCGCCCAGATTGCTGATGCTGTTGGGTTTCAGAAAGACGGTACTCCCCTTCTTGATGAACTTCTCGATGCCGCCCAGAGCCTTGATGGCTCGCTGCACGTTGTCGGCGGGGGAATCGCCGGAGGCGACAGATAGCCGAGCGAGCCGGCCGGAAGCCTGAGCGGTTGACGTCATCCACGAAAAGATCGGCGCGGAGGCCAGCGACGCCGCCGACGCCAAGCCGATGCCTGATTTCAGGAAATCTCTGCGATTGAGGGACATGGATTCTCCGAAGGGATTATTTCATATATTTGTTGCGTCAGGTCTTTAGCGCAGCGGGACCTGACGCAGATTCTATTCTCATTTCAGCAACACCAATCCGCCAGCGGGCGGACTATTCTGCTGAATGACCGAATCATTTCAGCAGAATTAGCTTCTGCGTCTGCTGCCAATCCCCGGCGGTTAATCTCGCCAGATAGATCCCCGACGGCAAGCCGGAGCCGTCGAAAGCAATGTTATGCGTTCCAGAGGGATACATAGTCGGGGTCGCCTCTGACCCCGACAGTAGGGGCGAGGCGCGCCTCGCCCCTACATTGCGGCCATTGATATCAAACACCTCCAACTTCACCAAGCTCGCCACCGGCAGATCGAAGGTGAGGACGGTGGCGGGGTTGAAGGGATTGGGGTGACAAGGATGAAGGCGGAAGGATGAAGGATGAACGGGAGGGAATTCGGGATCAACAGCGACTCCGGGACCTTCAACACAGACCAGCCACATGTCTCGGCCGCCAGCGCCGAAGGAGCTGGTATATCCCGCCACTAGATATTCGCCGTCGGAATTTTGTATCAGAGAGTAGGCTTCATCAAGCTGTATCCCCCCGAAAGTATGACTCCGTAAGCTGTCGCCGACCGAGTCCGTTTTTCCTACCCACATGTCAAATCCGCCCGAGCCAAAAGACTCACTCTGTCCTGCCAGCAGAAATCCACCATCTGAGGTTTCGATCACGGAATAGGCCCAATCAGACTGAATGCCGCCAAAGGTGCGGCTCCACAGGCTGTCTCCCTGAGAATTGGTCTTAACAATCCACATGTCTATGAAGCCTGCGCCATAGGAGGTGCAATGACCTGCCAGCAGGTAGCCACCATCAGATGTTTCGATGACTTGGTGAGCCGACTCAGAGAATGTTCCCCCGAATGTGCGGCACCATAGACTATCACCTTGTGAATCTATTTTCAACAATAGCATGTCATATTGAATAGCACCAAATGACTCCGCTAACCCTGCGAGCATGTAGCCGCCATCTGACGTTTGAATTGCGGAATAAGCTCGATCCAAGCCTATTTCACCAAAGGTTCGGCTCCATACGCTATCCCCCAGAGAGTCGGTCTTCACTATCCATATGTTTATATTCGTCCAGGGTCCTCCGATGGTATCATTTCTGGTCCCTGCTAAGAGGTATCCTCCATCAGATGTTGAAATGACAGAAAGTGCCTCTTCCGGAACGTCTCCGCCGAATGTCGCACTCCAGAGACTGTCCCCCAAGGAATTGGTTTTCACCATCCACATGTCGGATTCTCCAGATCCAAAGGAGCGTGTCGATCCTGCCAGAAGATAGCCTCCATCGGCGGTCTTGATGAGGGAATAGGCGATCTCGTCGTCTGCGCCACCATAAGTGCGACTCCACAAACTATCGCCCTGTGAATTCGTCTTGACAATCCACATATCATAATCTCCTGATCCGAATGAGGTAGTACACCCGGCCAGCAGGTAGCCGCCGTCGCCGGAAGGGACGATGGAAGAAGCCGCATCCCAATCACTTCCTCCATAGGTGCGAGACCAGAGAGAATCGCCCTCATCGGCATCAGCTACGCCGACCAGCAGGACGAGGGACATTAGGAAAAGAGAAAATTGGCGCGCCATAGGAAGACCTCTTTTTAAATGTCTGAATGGTCGTTTGCCCACCGCAAAGCGGTGGGGCACCATTCTATTTCAGCAACACCAATCCGCCAGCGGGCGGACTATTCTGCTGATTACCAAATCATTTCAGCAGAATTAGTTTCTGCGTCTGCTGCCATGCTCCGGCCGTCAGCCGTGCCAGATAGATGCCCGACGGCAGGTCGGAGCCGTCGAAGGGGATCTGGTGAGTTCCGGCGGGGAACATAGTCGGGGTCGCCTCTGACCCCGACATGATCGGCCGCCCATTAATGTCAAATACCTCCAATTTCACCAGACTCGCCACCGGCAGATCGAAGGTGAGGATGGTGGCGGGGTTGAAGGGGTTGGGGTGACAGGGATGAAGGCAGAAGGATGAAGGATGAATGGGCTCGGATTCGGGGGGGACGTGTGTGCCCAGACCTTCAACGCACACCAGCCACATATCAGGTCCCCACGGTGCGGAACCCCCAAAGTATCCCGCCAACAGATAGTTTCCTTCCTCCGAAGGAATGACGGAAAAACCTGCCTCAGTGGTCCCGGCACCATAGGTGTGCGACCAGAGCGAATCTCCTTGCGAATTCACCTTCACCAGCCACATATCTTGACTACCCGCACCGAAGGAATCTGTTGACCCCGCCAAAAGAAAACAACCATCGCCCGTAGAGATTATGGTATTGGCATATTCCTCACCACCGCCATAAAACCGCGACCAAACTGAATCTCCGTCGGCGTTCACCTTCACCAACCACATATTCCGACTGCCCGGGCCGAAGGACCACGTGTCCCCTGCCAGCAGGAAGCCGCCATCGCCAGAGGGAACAATGGAATAGGCCGCATCCCAATCATTTCCTCCATAGATGTGCGACCAGATGGAATCCCCATTGGCGTTTGCTTTTAGCAGCCACATGTCTCGATTGACTGCACCGAATGAATAGGTTTCCCCGGCCAGCAGGAAACCGCCATCATTGGAAGGTATGATCGAATAGGCGGCATCCCATTCAGTGCCGCCATAGAATTGATGCCAAAGGAAGTTCCCCTGGGCATCCACTTTCATGAGCCATACGCCGCCATCACCGACGCTGAATGAATAGGTCTCGCCAAGCAGCAAAAAGCCGCCATCACCGGAAGGGATAATAGCATAAGCCCAATCGTCCAGACCCCCACCATAAGTATGTGACCAGAGGGAATCGCCCTGAGCATTCACTTTCACCAGCCACATATCGGCCTGACCTGCACCAAATGAATCTGTTCCTCCTGCCAGCAGGAAGCCACCGTCGCCCGAAGGGATGATCCCGCCGACATCTTCATAACTGCTTCCCCCATAGGTGCGCGACCAGAGAGAATCGCCCTGAGCATCCACTTTTATCAGCCATATATCAGACGGGCCCGCGCCGAATGATGCTGTCCTTCCTGCCAGCAGGTAGCCGCCGTCACCGGAAGGGATGATGGACCAGGCCACATCGTCATCAACTCCCCCATACGTGTGCGACCAGAGGGAATCGCCTTCGCTGGCGCATGCCGTCCCGGCCAGCAGGGCGAGGAACATTAGGAAAAGAGAAAATTGGCGTGGCATGGGGATATCTCCTCTTTTGATTATTGGATAGCTCACCGCAGAGCGGTGGGGCACCACTTTCATTTCTGCTGTTCTAGCGAATCCAACTGCGCGCGCGCCTGAGCGCTCAGCACGCCGTTGGGATCGAGTTCGAGATATTTTCCGAAGAATTCCTGGGCACTCTGAGCTTCGCCTTTAATGATGTAAATCTGCCCCAGCATGGCATAGAGATTGGTGAAGCCAGGATTCAGGCGGATGGCCTCTTTGTATTCGGCGATGGCTTCGTCCAGCTTGCCCGAATTCATCAGGCATTCGGCGTAGCTGTCGTGCGAATTGGGATTATTGGGTTCCAGATCCTTATAGCGGGCAAAGCACTCTTCGGCCTTCTCCAACTGCCCCGAACCCATGTAGGCGTAACCGATCAGGTTGTAGATGGTGCCATCGTCGGGGTGGTTCTTGAGATAGCACTCAAAATTCTCGATGGATTCTGGAGTCCGATTCAGGCGCATGTAGGTGTAGCCCAGCCCGAGATAGGCGTCTTCCGCGCCGGATCCGGCCTTGACCGTTTCAAAATGCTCGGCGGCCTGGTTGTAGAAACCGCTCTGCAGGAGCGAAAATCCCACCTGCTGGTGCGTGGGATAATCCTGCGGGTTATCCGCCAGATCGTCCAGCAGGCCGCTGATCTCGCGCCAGATGTCAATGCGGCGGCGGGCGTCGCGCTCTCGCAGGGCATTGGGGTATTTGTCGAGATAACCCTGCATCTGTTCTATGGCGCCGTTGAAATCGCTGGTCAGGTAAACATCCGAGGTGATCAGCGCGTAGGCGGCGTTTTCGCCCAGCGGGTCATTCGGGTGTTTGGGAGCGACCTCGACGGCAATGTCGCGCACCTGCTGATACGATCCGGCGCGGGATAGCCTCTGAATTTGGCTCATCTGTTCGACGTCTCCCCAGGTGAATGCGGCGGCCTGGCTGACGAATTCGCGCTCCTCGCGCAGCGTCCTGGCCGTCCAGCGGGAGAAGGGATAGGAGAGCATCAGCGCCGAAAAAGCCTGGGCGGCTTTGTCATTCTGGCCGGATGATTTCAAGGCTTGAGCCAGACTGAAATAGGTTTCGGCGGCCTCTTCGCCCGGAGGAATGTAGGCCAGCATCTCCTCATACATTTTCGCGGCCTGAGCGGGATCATCGCCGCCGGTCAGATGGCCGCGCCAGCCTTCCACCATCTCGGAATACCAGGCGTCGGGCATCTGAAATTCGGCATTCTGAGCGGCCAGCAGGCCCCGGCGATAGTTATCCGCGGCGTCGGCAGGCCTGTTCTGCTGAGCGGCGATTTGGGCCAGCAGGCGATAAGATTGCAGAGCGTATTTGCTCTGGGGATATTTCTCGACCAGCGAGAGGAAATCCTTTTGCGCGCCCGCCGGATCCCCCGCTTTTTCAAATAACAAACTCGCGGCGTTGAACAGCGCCGCCGGCGCGGATGGGTCGTCAGGATTCTCTTTGACGAATTTCTGATAGGCTTCGATGGCGCCTTTGAGATCGCCGCGCCAGGCTTGATCCCAGGCGTCCGGCAGCGAAATGTCGCTCGCCCAGGCGGACGCCACAGATGTTAGTGCTAAGAGGGTGATCCAAATGCTCCTCATTTCTGTCTCCGATGATCGAGTGTTTCGGTGTGCTGTCGGGTCTCTGTACCCGACAGCCATCCAATTTCCGCCGTCAGGTGCAGAGTCCTGACGGCACAACTACTTCCTGATTAGACTCCGCTGTGATAAAAATAGTCAAGGGCCGGTAGGAAAGCAAGTTATATACTTCACAAATGCAAACAAATTTGCCTAAACCCTAACTCCTAATCCCTAAGCCCTATTTCATTAACACCAATTTCTGCGTCTGCTGGAAGTCCCCGGCAGTCAGCCGCGCCAGATAGATCCCCGACGGCAGATCGGAGCCGTCGAAGGGGACCTGGTGCGATCCGGCATTGTATCGGGTCGGGTCAGGCCCGACCCCTACGCGTTGACCTTTTATGTCAAAAACTTCCAACTTGACGAGACTGGCAACTGGTAACTGGAAACTGAGAACTGTGGAGGAATTGAAAGGATTTGGATGCGGCGGCAGCAGGCGGAAAGATGTGGGAATGTGCGATGCGACCGGGGATTCGACGCCCACCCAGCTCACATGCAGGAAAATATCCTGCGGCACCAGCGGCGTCGTCGGGATGGAATCCACCGGCACTTTGTGGTAGATCACTGGATTTAAAGTCGCATTTCCTTCGGTAAAGATATAGTCTCCCGCGTCTTTGTCTAACACGTAGTGAAGATGGAGGTAGCCGTTGGTAATGCCCGTCGGGTAGGGGCAGACTTCCGACCAGCATTGACCGGAAGGAGCATTTTGCTGAGTAATGGTCTGCGTAATGTTGGTCCCCACTGACCAGTTCAGCCCGCCATCGGCGGAGACCGAGGCATAGACCTCGCCGGAGGGCATTCCCCAGCCGCTTGATCCGATGAAAGCGCTCAGGTGCGTAGTGTCGCAATCGTACACTTGATAGACGCAATAGAGATGGCCGGTTTCGGGATCCTGAGCCAGCGTGGGCCGCTGCGCCTTGACATTCCAGTCGCCGCAATAAACGTTGCTGAACATCTCATATTCCTCCCACCAATCATCGAAGGCGTTGTGAATCACACTCATATCGTAAGGGAACTGATCTGTCCAATGCCAGATAACGGAGGAGTGCCAATAACTGGTGCCTTGGATTTCAAAAAAGGATCGGGTCGTAAACACGACATGGAAGTAATTGTCATTGTCGAACATGACGGAAAAATCATGGACACGGAAGGTGTCCGTATTCGCCAGAGTCGTATCCGGAAGCCACATTGGATCGGGATCCAGGAAGCTGGTGAAATTGAACGCGTCATCGAAGTGCAGATCCTGTCCATCGTCATCTATCAGAATCATCAGATCATTATCAATCTGACTGGGTTCGTAGTTCCAATGGTCATCATGCGGAGTGGTCCAGCCAAAAGCCAAACGGTCAGATACCCGCGACGCAGCCAGTTCATAGGTCAAGCCGATAGTCGAATCCACGAAATCCCAGGTGGAATCGAAGTCAATGAAAAAGCTGAGGGAATCATAAACCGCCGAGATATAAGACAGCGCCTCCGGATCACCCGCCGAAGCGCTGTACGAGCGCGAAAAAACGTGAATACGATCCTGCTGATCCCATCGGAAACGCGGGGATATCAGGGCTTCACTGCCGTACCAGGGCATGGGTTGGACGATGGGATTTATGGTTCCTAGCGGATAAAAGTAAATGGCGCTGCCGAAATAACTCTCAATATAGCTGTGGCAGGCGATGGCCAGGGTAGTTTGGTGATAGAGGTCCAATACGGACGCTCCGGCGTGTTCCAGAATAATCTGCGTGCCGCCCGGGAAGATTACCGTGCCACCAGAGTCAACCGCATTGTACCAAACATGGGAGCCATCTTGCCAAACGAAGTGGATATTTCCATCTTGGCCAATATCGGCGGTTGGCGCAGGCGCACCGCGATGCTGGATTTCCCGCCAGGTATCGCCGATAACCAGAGTGTCGCCCAGAGGCTGGGCAACAGAAGGAAGCGCAAGAAGGATGAGCGCTATGGTCAGGCTTATCGTCGTTTTCATTTTTCACTCCTTGTCTGTTAAATCAATCAACGTAAGTAGGATTCCCCATAAGGGTGGCTTCGCCATCCGAATCCAACAGCATATAGAGACACGGCGCGCCATGTAATCCCCCCCACCCCCCTTTAGCAAAGGGGGGAGCCTAAATCCCACCGCCGACCGCCAGGGTCGAGCGAAGCCTCCCTTCGGGACCTTCGGGAGCGGTGGGACACAACGCCATCATGCGAAAAACGATTTGGCGTAGATCTTTAGTCCCAGCATTTTCAGGCGGCGGGCGCGCCGGAGGATGACGGCGGGCGCAACCGTATCCTCCATCAGCGCCGCGCGAGTGTGCGGGCGCGGCGAAAATTCATGCACCTTGAAGTGATCCACCCGAATCGCGGCGGCATAGTCCATCATCTCGCGAAAGTGCTCCTCCGTCTCGCCGGGGAAACCCACGATGAAGTGCGTCCGCAAGATCGTGTCGGGGACCTCTCGATGCAGCCGAGCCAGAGCCTCTGCCGCCTGCCGAGCGGTGTAGCCGCGATCCATCCGCTTCAGGATCGGCTCACTGCCGTGCTGAACGGGCGCGACGATATAGGGGAATTTCCCCGTCCTGAACAATGGGATCAGATGGTCGAGGTCCTTGATCAGCCATTCGGGATCGAGGTTGCGCAGGAAGATCTGATAGTTGCCTGAGCGCTGCAAGAACTCCGTCAGAAGGTGCGCCAGGGTCGTCCCCCGGTCGCGGCCGTAGCTGCCCACCTCGTCCGCCGAAAGGACAATGTCACGAAATCCTCCCGCCAGCCCCTGGTCGAAGTCCCGCAATACGTGCTGCGGATCGCGCGATAAGAGCTTGCCCTTGGCGCGCCGCACAGCGCAGAAACTGCAGCGACCCAGGCAGCCCACGCTGATCTTAATATAATAGGCGCGGTCATCGGCGATGTACCGAAACTGGCGTAAGCCGCGGGGCAGAGGGAAAGGAGCCAGGCGCTCGAGGAGATCTACGCCGCGTTTCAAATGGAGCATGGCCGTGCGGAAGCGATCTCGGTGTTCCTCGTCCTGTGGCAGAGTGTTCGCTTCCACTTCTTCAATGGGCACGTGCGCGTGGATCAGCTCATTTAGCGCGGCAAGATGGCGAGGAATGATTTTCATTCCGTCGCCGGAATCGGCGGCTTGGGGATGGATGGCTGGCAGGCACCCGACCAGATGAATGACGGCGCCAGGTTTTAGTATTTCTCTCAATTGCTCCAACGCCGCCAGGCTGCTGCTTTCCAGCTCTTGAGTGTAGCCGCAGGAGTTGACCAGCACCAGGTCGGCCTCTTGAGGCTTCTCGCTCAGACGCCAGCCATTGGCGGCGAAAAAGCGCTCCATGCGCACTCCATCGAGCTGGTTCTCGACGCAGCCCAGGGAACAGACGTGAACGATGGGATGGGGAGGAAAACCGTGCGTTTTTCCAGCGTGCCGCTCTTGATCTCGTTGCATCTCACGCCTCCGGAAGCGGATCTATTTCATTAGAACCATTTTGCGCACCGCCGACCAATCGCCCGCGGTGATCCGCGCCAGATAGATGCCCGACGGCAGATCGGAGCCGTCGAAGGGGATCTGGTGGGTGCCGGCGGGGAAATATTGTAGGTCGAATTCCCCGAATCCGACGCCATTTGCGGGCGCGGCGCGCCGTGCCCCTACGGAGCGGCCGTTTATATCAAACACCTCCAATTTCACCAGACTGGCAACAGGCAACTGGAAACTGAGAACTGTTCTGGCATTGAAGGGGTTAGGGTGAGGGGGGCGAAGGACGAAGGATGAAGGGGGCGCTAAGGGTTTCGACGGCTCTACCGGGAAAGCCAGATAACAATCGTAGATGCCGAAGTAGTCACCGTCAGCAACAAAAGCTTCAAAATCCCGCATTGCCACATCATTGGCGAATCCCGGTGTGTCGTAATAACCGACCATTTGAACATTATTGGGATTCATAACATCGAACACGCTAAAGCCACTTGCGCCGTGGCCGACCATGGCAAAGTTATACATGGCATCAATAGCCTGAGGCAAGCCGGTCAAAGGAAATGTTGCCAGGCTGACGGGTTGCAATGGATTGCTGACGTCGGCCACATGGACACCTCCAAAATTATTTGTAGTGAACGCGAAACCGCTGCTGATTGAGATGTCGCCAGGAGGTCCGCCGATGGCATAATTTCCGACAGTATAGGGAATGGCCGGATCGGCTACATCGAATATAACTACGCTCTGGGCAAAGCCAAATAGCAGGAAGGCATAGTTGTCTTGCAGGGCTATGCCTGCCAGGGCATCTACGGAATCATTTTGCCCGACTAGAAGGGGAAGAGCGGGATTCGAGACATTCACGATATAGAAAGCCGTGAAGTCGGTGACATAAGCCAACGTATCTCGCACCACGACCGACGTTGTGTAACCCGGGGAATCATATGAACCCGCTTCGGATGGATTATTGGGATTGCTGATGTCGACAATTCTCAATCCTGCAGGCCCTGCGGCCATATAAGCGTAGTCTCCCCAGATGGATATTCCTTCGGATGATCCTGGAATCCAACAGGAACCGGCGATTTCAGGATTGAAAGAGCTGCCGATATTCACGGCATACAATTCGAAGGCAGAATCCAGCGAGGCTACCGCCACAAAAGCGTAATCCCCTGTAAGGGCAAGATGAGTAGCCTGTCCAATTCCCCAGGCGATTTCTCCAGTTTTTGACACATTCAAACTATCCTGTCCGCGGCAGATCGCTCCCAAAAGCAAAAACGCCGCGAACCCCATCCCCCAGAGTCGTCCGGCGCGCATAAAGCCTCCTCTTTTTAGGCCGTCAGACAGGGACGCCTGACGGCACGCTGATAATTTGAATTCAATATACTAATCCCCATCCTGTGAGTCAAGTGCAAATTTCTGCATAAGCACATTTGGAGTGCGGCGGCTCGTGGCGAAGCCATCACTTACTTCGTGGCCGCCGCTTTATAAGCGGAGCCAAGGCTCCGCACTCCAAAGCTTCGGCATGTTTGATATTTCTAAAATCCTCCGAAGGAGTCCTTCGGACAAAATCGCCAATCCAAAATCATTTCAGGAGGTCTCATGTTCCGCAAATTGAAGAAACAGCAGCAGAATCATCGTCCTCGGCCGCTCATTACTCCACTTCCGCCCGCGCGGGCCCGAGCCGCGCCGTCGGGGGGCGCGGTTGGCAGCCCGCTGGCGGGATACGCCAGCCGCCGCGTGGCTCATCAAGGTTTATCCGGCGGCATCTTCGCCTACTCGCCTTCGGGACGGGCGGGATTATACCGCTACCTGCGCGATTCCATCCCCATCGTGTCGGCGGCGATCTGGGCGTGGGTCCGGCTCTGCGCCACGCCGCAGTCGGTCGAATTCAACGGATCCGAATCCGAGGTTGAGCGCGCCAAAAACATTCTCGATGATCTCGATCGCCGCATCTTGGAGAATCCCTACCTGCGCGGCAAGGGCGTCCACCGGTTGACGGAGGCCATGTTTCTGGATCTGTTCACTCTGGGACGCTTCGGCGGCGAAATCGCCCTGCTGCCCGACGGTTCGGGCTTGGACTATTTCCGCACGCTCGATCCCTTTCGCGTCAAGTGGGAGCGTGCCAGTCAGAACGGCCGCTGGAAGGCCGCCTATGAGGAGGAGAACGGATCCGAGCGCATTCTGCCGCGCGAGCGCACCTTCTATACGACGTTGGGAATAGATTCATCGAATCCCGCGGGGATTGAGCCGCTGGCCTGCATTCCGTTTGTTCTTGACATCGAGCAGAAGCTGTTGGAAGACATGGCGCGGTCATCTCACAACGCCGGCACGCCCAGATTGCAGATCAAGATTAATCCGCCCAAGCCGTTCGAGAATGAGAACGAAGAGGAGTATCTGGGCCGCATCAACGCCTACTTTGATCAGACGGTCGAGCAGTTTTCGAGCCTCGAAGCGGATCAGAATCTCTTCACCTGGTCGGACGTTGAGGTAACGGTGATCGGCGGAGAAAAGGGCCGTAGTTTCACCTGGAAGGTCAACCGCGAGCAGGTGTTGGAGGACGTCATCACCGGCCTGAAGCTCTTCCCCTGGGTGCTGGGACGGTCGCACGGCACGACCATGAATTGGGTGGGCGCGCAATATAACCTGCTCATGCAGGAGGTGGATTCCATCCAGGGATCAGGATCGGCGCTGGCGGATTGGCTGTATGCCACTGAGCTGAAACTGCGCGGATGTTCGGCAAAGGCCAAGCACGTTTTCGCCCCGAATCAAGATCCGTTCATCCTGGAACGCGCTCAGGCCGAAGAGATCCGCTTCCGCACTGTGGGGGGCATGGTGGAGAAGGGGTATGTGACAAAAGAGGAGGGGAAGAGGAAGCTGGGGATCTAAATAATTGCAGATTGCAAAATGCAGATTGCAAAATGGGGGGCGCACTCAGTGCGCCCCTACAAAAGATCCGCCCCGCGCCCCGCCCTAAAGGACGGGTCTACAAATAATTCAAGCCCGCTGAAGCGGGCTCGAAACTAATCCCTAAACCCTAATCCCTGATCCCTATTTGAGTAGCACCAACTTCTGCGTTTGCTGGAATTCCCCCGCGAACATCCGCGCCAGGTAGATGCCCGACGGCAGATCCGAGCCGTCGAAGGTGATCTGGTGGGTTCCGGCGGGAAGCCATGCCATAGTCGGGGTCGCCGAGCGAAGCCCCCCTTCGGGGCCCGACCCCGACAAGACGGCGCGCCCATTGATATCAAACACCTCCAACTTCACCAGACCCGCCACCGGCAGATCGAAACTGAGGATGGTGGTGGGGTTGAAGGGATTGGGGTGGCAAGGATGAAGGCGGAAAGATGAGGGAGTTGAGGGTGTGGTTTCCCAGGGATTGACGGGCAGGGCGGCGGAGATGTCATAGATTTCAAGGTAATTGTTTTCTACAACATAGGCACAACCACCAATCACGGAGACTCCCAAGGCGCCGGCTTCCGTCCAATGATACCCCGTTACAACCATTTGGGCGGGGTCGGATACATCAACAACGTAAAGGCGCTGCCAACCACTGCAGGCCACAACGGCGTAGCCATCGGCGTAGTCCACCCCATGGGCATAAAAAGCTTGGTTACAGGATCCTAACTCCACCGGAGCGAAGGGATCGGACACGTCAACGAGAACCATGCCATTGATATCATAGGCCATATAGGCTACATTCTGAGATACGCGGACGTCGAGGGCGGCGCCGGAGGGCTTCTGAAAGGACCCCACCTCTATTGGACTGGAAGGATCCGCGACCGAGATGACGCGCAGACCGGCGAAGCGGTCCGCCACATAGGCATATTCTCCGGCGACATCCACGCCCCAGGCGTGCTCTGGTGTGTCGCAGTGGCCGGTAATGATCGGATTTGAGGGATTGGCAATATCAATCACATAAAATCCGTTTTCTCCCGCTGTGAAGTAAGCGAAGTCCCCTTGAGTAACCACGCCGCGACCAGGATTGGCAACGTTGCAGAATCCCACCTCAAAGGGTGAAAGCGGATTGGATACATTGAGAATCAGCAAGCCATCATTGGCATCCACCACATATGCCAATGAATCCAAGATGGCAACATCATTTACACCGCCCGAGACGAAATAATAACCCACTTCTGCCGGATTGCTTGGCGCTGAGACATCTACAATCCGCAGGCCGCCCCCGCCTCCGGCCAGGTAAGCATAATTCCCCTCAACGGCAACTTCCCAGCCGGAAACATTGTCGCCGATGCATCCGATTTCTATGGGCGTCCCCGGATTGGCAATGCTGGCAATTTTGAGCCCTTTTGCATTCGAAGCCAAAAACGCCAGAGTATCCGCCAAGACGATGTCAAAACCATTGCCAGTGATATAGCCGATGCCGACCTGATACGGAGCCAAGGGATTTGAAACGTCAACGACAATCAACCCCGAATTATTGCCGACGTAGGCCAATCCCGACTGGACGGCAATGGAGCGATTATATTCTTGAATGGGCAGTGAACCGAGGTCTATAGGGAAAGCAGGGTTAGAAATGTCGAAAATGCCCAGCCCTAAAAAAAGGTCAATCACATACAGCAAGGTATCCTGAATCGCTACGCCCGTGGGAAGCCATCCCCATGGAATGGCACTAACCAATGCGGGAAGAGAGGGATTCGAAACGTCCACGATATACACTCCCTCCCATTCCACGCAAATGTAGGCATAATCGCCGCTCACCTGAACCGCGCCCACGGCATCTGTCGTTGCGAGGCTGCCGACTTGAATCGGATTGGTGGGATCGGATATATCAGCGATTATAAATCCCTGCCAGGAGGCGCCTATAAAGGCATAATTCCCCGAAACGGCAATGTCAACGGCGCTGCAAGGGCATGATCCCATGAGTGAAGGTGCTGTTGGATCTGAAGCATCCAGAATCATCAAGCCGGCCACGTCATCGGCCACATAGACCAGGCTATCACGCGCAGCGGCACTCCAGGCCCAACCCGGGGTGTCGTAACCGCCCAATTCTACCGGGTTGGTGGGATAAGAAATGTCTACGACCTTCAATCCTGTTTGACCGCTAGCTACAAAAGCATAGTTTCCTAAGACGGCCAATCCTCGCGAGTCATGCCAATAAATAATTTGTCCCAGCAGGTTGACATTCAAACTATCCTGCCCTTGGCTGGCACCGCCAAAAAGCAAAAACGCCGCCAACCCCATTCCCCCGAGTCGTCCGGCGCGCATAAAGCCTCCTGCAATTGGATCAATTTATTCTCAATAATACTAATTCCCAGCCTGAAAGTCAAGCGCAAATTACTGCATAATCACATTTGGAGTGCGGCGGCTTGCCGCCGCCCTTTAAAGCGGAAGCAAGCTTATGCACTTCAAAGAGGAGTACCCACCACAAGCGGTGGGACACCAACGCCAACTTGTTTCATTAGACTCCATATCATGCGGCATTCCGATGCAACAATTGACGGACAGACATCCTTGGCGGACAAAATGCTACGCTCGCACCTCACTCCTCACCTTGATCATCCCCTGATCCAACCACTTCTTGGCCAGCACCAGGCCGATGGGGGTGGCACAGGCGATGATGCTGTAAAGCAGCCAGAGAGTGGAGGTGTCGTGCGGGCCGCCGGCGGGGATGAACTTTTCCAGCAGCACGCCGGAATAGAGCCCCGTCGTGAACTTGGCCATGAACCAAGGGATGCCGGCCATGCCCATGTAGGAGCCGACTTTGCCGGGCGGCGCGATCTGGGCGACGTATTCATAAAACCTTGACGACCAGGTGGCTTCGCCCAGCGAAAAGATGACGGAGTAGATCAGCAGGCGCGCCAGGCCCGGGCCGGGGACGAGGACAAAAGTGATCACTGCCGATATGGTCGTGCCGATGATCATCATGTTCAGCACCCTGGCCTTGCGGGTCAAGGCCGAAATCAGCGGCACGAAGATGACGATGATGAAGGGATTGATGCCGGCGATCCATTCGTATTTGGCGCCCACGTCGGCGGGGTAGGCGCGCATGATGTAGTCGGGGATGGTCAGCCACTGGTGCGCGAAGAGCGTCTGCACCGGCAGGAGCATAAAGATGAAAAAGGCGAAGCGGGGATCGAAGAGCGGCAGTTCGCGGAATTTCTGCCAGAAGGTCTGATAAGGTTCGTCGGGATTTTTCTTTTCTTCCTTGAAGATGACCCGCTCGGCCGCATCCACTCGGCGCGTGAAGAGCAGCAGTTTCAGAATCAGGACGACAGCCGTCACCGCGACGCAGAACCAGAAGACTCCACTGATGCCCTTGCCCAGGCCGTTGATCTGCAGGCCGCCGACATGAATAAAAGGCGTATCCGTGCGGATGAAGGGCGACAGGAAATTTTCCGCCACAATGCCCAGGTTCATGATGGCGTAGATCAGGCTGAAGGTGACGGCGGCGGTGCGCGGGTCGGTGTACTCTTTGCCGCCGGCATAGAGCGTCGGCTGGATGATGCCGGAGCCGATGCCCATCAGCAGCAGGGAGAACCAGGCCAGCGCCTGCGCACCGGCTCCGGGACCGGCAGATGACGCAAAAAGTAGGACCAACCGCCCGCCCAGCAAGATCACCAGAGCGATGGTCAAAGCCCGCCGCACGCCCAGCTTGTCCGGGATGAAGCCTCCGGCCAGCATGAACAGCGTCACGGATCCGGTGAAAAACGAGACCGCCCGCCCCGCCCAGGCATCCGACATGTGGATGCTCTGGCCCAAGTAGAGCACCAGGAGCGTCAGGATGCCGAAATAGGCGACGCCGTCGGCGAAATTGACCATATTCACCAGCCAGAAACCGCGCGAGGCCCTCAGTAGCAGGCGGAAGGTCTCGCCCAGGCTGATATCTTCCTTTTTTTCTTCCGATGAAACTTCCGGAGTATCCGACATTTGGCTGATCCTTCCCGTGAAATTGCCGGAGCTAAAAATACGGAATCAAGATTGCCAAAACAAGGGATATCCTCGAACATGATTGAATTTAAGAGCGGGCGACTGCGCCGCGAATGGCACGGCGGGAAGTTGGATGAACGACTCTTAAACGTCTTGCGCATCCTGGCGGATAAATTCAGCGGGCTGCGAATTACCTGTTTGCTGCGAACGGTGGAGGAGAATTCCGCTTTGCCTGGAGCATCAGTGCATTCCAGACATATTCCAGACCCTCATTCGGGTCAATGTTCGGCGGCGGATTTCAATCCGCCCGAGCGCCTCTCAGATTTAAAGCAGCAGGTTGCTTGGCGGGAAAATGTGAGAGGATACGTCCAAGTACATTTCCGTGGGATTCGGTGCATCACCCGCGATCACGGCACGGCGCCGCACGTGCACCTGGAATTGACCGGTGAGGTAATCGTGCTGTTATAGGTGATCTTGCTGCTATAAAAGAAGTAGGGGCGTTGATGAAACGCCCCTACAACTCAGAACTTGCTGTTTGCAGAACGAGATTACTTCGTAAGCATCATCTTGCCGGTGGCGTGGAAATCGCCGGAGGTCAACTGGTAGATGTAGAGACCCGAAGCTAGGCCGGTAGCATCAAACGTGACTTCGTGGTTTCCAGCATCTCTCCAACCATTGACCAACGTGGCCACTTCCCGTCCGGTGACATTGTAAACCGACAGCTTCACCGATCCGGCCTGCGGCAGAGCGAAGCTCAGCGTGGTGGTCGGATTGAACGGATTGGGAGAAGCGCCGTGCACAGCGTATTCGGATGGGGTTGCCGTAGTGGACTGGCCGATGGCCCAGCCGTCTGCACCGACTGCCGACTTCGTGAAGGGGAAGGAGTCCGAATCCCAAACCACGGCCGGATGGTCGCCGATATTGGCGGTATAGGTGTACGCTCCGGCCGGAAAGCGGTCGGGAATATTCTGGCTGCGAATCCGATTGATGGTGGCGCCCGCCGGCATAGTCAGGTTTAAGAAGGGACCCCATCCTGGACGGGTGCTGCCACCGGGCATCGTGATGATGGTCCAGACGTCAATGGTCTGCGGAGTGGTTTCGCCATTGTGGAGGGTGATGTCCCATTCGAAGGTGCCGCCCTGCGGTGGGATGATAATCGGCGGATTAACCGGCAGCAGGGTGACGGTGACGTTCGGCACGGTACCAGCGATGCCATCGTCCAGCTTCCAGACCACGCCCAGGGAAGCATAGGCGCCGCAGTGCCACAGATATTCTCCGTCATGCGCTAATCCTTCCGCCACGTCCGGAGAAGCCGCCGGCGAGGCGACCGAAGCGTTGAGAGTAACGGTAGGGCCAATGACATTGAGACGCTTTAACGTGTTACCGACATTGTCCACAATGAAGATTTCCGAACCGGCCGGAGCCTGGGTATTCCATTCGCTGCCCATGTACCAACCAACAACGCTATTGGTAGACCACGTCTGCAGGATCGTGCCGGTGGTGCTCATCTTGTACAGGTTGGTGACGTTCGATCCCGCATTGGCGCCGACCCAGAGGTTCGTGCCGTCCCACATGACGGTCCGACAGGAGTAGCTCCCCGTTCCGGCAGGGAAGGAGCTGATGATGCCGCCGGTCGAGTTAAGGTGCCAGATTACGTTTGAGGTCGTGGGATACCACTGAGCCACCCAAAAACCGCCGGAGCCGTCAGCGGTGAGGCCCATAACGTAACCGGTGAAGGGGCAAGTGAACTCACTTACAATTGCACCCGTCGTTGGATTGACCTTGTAGATCTTCGCCGACTGGGGAGATGCGATATTCTTGGCCTGATACAAGAAACCATCGGCATAGGTCATTCCAACCCAGGCGTTGCTCGGGCCTGGATTCGCGCTGGGGATTGTGCCGATGATGTCCCCAAAGGCGTCGGTGCCCGAGTAGTAGGTGGCCTCGCTGCACGCGCCGCTGGGGTCAACATAAGTCTCGGCGACGCCGATCCCCATACAAATGAACAAAGCGATGACGCTAAAGCTGAGTAACCTTTTCATTGAAACCTCCTTGAGATGGTAGTTGTTGTTCCGGTTTAATCGCCGGATCTTTCAGGTGGTGCTGGCTTAATTTCTTGGTTAGCACTTGGCCATCCGTGCCGGGACGCAGCCGGCTGGGGCTGTAAAGAATCAAGCCGTATTCTTGTTACGGATGGCTACAGAAAATCTTTGGCTGCTTGTGCTCCTTAATTTAATAAAAAGTCACCCTGAAGTCAAGGACTTTTCGATAAAAAGAGGCTTTGTGCGTTCGATTCTCCCCGGGCAATTTATGCGCTCAAGCGGAAAAATGCGCCACCCCCCAAACCGTCAGGCCACTCGCAACACTTTCGCCCCCCGGATCTTCTTCTGTTTTAATTCCTGCAAGGCTTGATTGCCATCAGTCAGAGCGTATTCCTGGATTTCCGGCGTAATGGGTATGTCCGCCGCGATCTGCAGAAATTCAGCGACGTCTCGGCGAGTGACATTGGCCACGCTCTTTATTTCCTTCTCCAGCCAGAGGTGAGCCGGATAGTCCAATTGCGTAAGGCTATGTTTATCAACGTCTTCCTTGCGGATGGCGTTGATGACCAGGCGGCCGCCGCGCCCGAGATTCTTCAGGGCTTCCACAATCGGCTTCCAAACCGGGGTAGTGTCAATGATCGCATGCAGTAGGGGCGAGGCGCGCCTCGCCCCTGCCTCTTCTTCAAAATCCCCTGCCCAGGCCGCCCCCAGCTCGCGGGCAAAAGCCCGCTCGGCTTCGCCGCGGGCGAAGACGAAGATTTTCGATTGGGGATATTGATATCGGGCCATCTTGAGCACCAGGTGCGCCGAGGCCCCGAAGCCGGTCAATCCAAGGTTTTGGCCATCCTGAAGATTGCATAGCCGCAGCGACCGGTAGCCAATGGCTCCGGCGCACAGCAGGGGAGCAGCTTCGGCATCGCTAAAGATTTCAGGGATGGAATAGGCGAAATTCTCGTGAACCGTCATGTATTCGGCGTAGCCGCCGTTGGCGTCGCGGCCGGTGGCTTTGAAATCCGGGCAGAGGTTTTCGTCGCCGCGCCGGCAGTATTCGCATTTGCGGCAGGCCGAAAAAATCCAAGCCACGCCCACGCGGTCGCCTTCCTTAAATCGCTTCGCCTTTCGACCCCTCTGAGCAACCTTTCCCACCACCTGATGCCCCAACACCACCGGCAGTTTCGGTGGCGGAGTGCGCCCTTCGATTTCATCCAACTCCGTGTGGCAGACGCCGCAGGCGGAGACTTTGATCAGGATCTCGTTTTCGGCGGGGATGGGGGTGGGGATATCCGCCAGCTCCAGCGGCGCGGGATTGTCCTCCAATCGGCAGAGGGATTTGAGGAGGAGGGCTTGCATGATGATATTGCGCGCAACAGAGACTTATTTAAATGAATTACGAGCCAGACGCGCGGAAGTTTCAGGGAAAAGGCCGCACGGTGGTGCGCCCTTACATGTCGTCTGAATCGCTGATTCCCACTGATTCTTTTTATTCCGCTGATTATTTCAGCAACACCAGCTTCTGCACCGCCGAATAATCTCCAGCCGTGAGTTTGGCCAGATAGATGCCGGAGGGCAGGTCGGAGTCATTGAAGGTGATCTGGTAAGCGCCGGCGGGGTACCAGGATTGTAAGGACAAAGCCATGCCTCGTCCTTACTCCATCTTTTTCTCCACCAAATAGATTTTATTGCCCTTAAAGGCCAGGTAATGAAGGCGGTCTGAGGAGTCAAAAATAATTTTTCCTCCTCCCGTGGTCACAATGCCATCGTAGTGCGGCCCCGCTTCTCTATTCACGATGACACACACTTTATTTCCTTTAAGGGTCACCCAAGCCACCCGCCGTCCATCGGGGCTTACTGTGAAACTTTCTTGTATCCATGAAGCATGATCAATCTTAGCGATCAGCCTTAGCGATCAGCGTTTCGGATACTACCTTTTGGGGAGATTATTCTGCACCCCCCTTGCTGCAGCGGCGAAGGCGAAAAAGATGCTCAGATATAAGGCTATTGATTTCCCGGACATTTCGGTATACCTCCTTTTAGACATTATGGGTTGAATATTCCGAATCTGACAGTTTGAAGGGCCTGGTGCCCCGCCGCTCTGCGGTGGGGGTGGCGCAGATCACTTGCTTGGCTTAAATCCGATCTTCAGTTTCTTCGGTTGCGGCGGCTGCATCAATTCGCGAATGGCGGCCACCAGAGTCTTGATTGCCTCGTCATGCCCTTCCAACCGGCGCTCCAGTTCAGCCAATTTGTGAGCCACTTCCTTGTGAGTGGAGAGCATCTCTCGCATCTTTACAAAAGCCCGAACGACGAAGACGCTGACCTCGATGGCGCGTTTCGTGTTTAAAACGCTGGCGGCCATAATGGCGCCGTGCTCGGTGAAAGCAAACGGTGGATTCGTGGCAAATTTCAATCTTGATAAGCGATCACAAATTGTGATCACCTCATGCTTTTCTTTATCGGACAATTGAAACATGAAATCAGGCGGGAAGCGATCGAGGTTGCGTTTGACCGCTTGATTTAAAGCGCGGGTTGTCGTTCCGTACAGGACTGCTAAATCCCTGTCCAAAATGATGTTACATCCTCTGATCTGGAATATTGTGTTTTCAACACGCTCCAATGGGATGATGGCGCGTTTGTTCTCCATCAAATTTCTCTCCTCTGATTTTATTTCAGATCTGATCACAATTTGTAATCGCATTTGAGGCTGCAATTTGCAACCTCAAGTTTCCCTCTTGAGGTGCCACTTTGGCACTTCAAGGTGAATAAAGCGAAAGGGTCGGCATGAAGCCGACCCCTACGCGATTCTCACTGCCTAATGTGCATCCTCCGCTTTGGCCTTGCGCGAATCCCAATACAGGAATACGGCCAGTGCGAGGAAGACGAACAGACCCAGCCAGTTCTTGAAGTTCTCGCCCAGGTGCAGGTCGGGATCAAAACTGAGCGTCTTGGACAGGGCGTCCAAAACTCCAGCGAGCGCTCCTCCGGCGATGAAGCCCGAGGCGATCAGGATGCTCTTGTCGCCGCGCGCTTTGTTGAGTTTTTCCTTCTCCTCCTTGCCGCCTTTCTTGGCCGAATGGGTGATCAGCCAGCCGACGCAGGCGCCCAGGAGGATGGGGCTGTTCAGTTCGATGGGCAGGTACATGCCCAGAGCGAAAGCCAGCGGCGACACGCCCACCAGCGACACGGCGATGGCGATGAAGGCTCCGGTAGTGTAGAGGATCCAGGGCACCGCCTGCCCGCCCATGAAGGTATTGGCTACGGCGGCCATGGCGGAAGCCTGCGGAGCCGGCAGGGGATTGGGGTGCGCCTCCGACGGCGTGCCGAAACCATACACACTGGCGAACAGCATAATGACGGCGGTGACAGTCAGGCTGGCCAGCGCCGATCCGGCGATGTTCGACCACTGGATCGTCTTGGGCGTCGAACCCAGCCAGTAGCCGATCTTGAACTGCGTCACCAGCGACCCGGCCATGGAGAGCGCCGTGCAGACCACGCCGCCGATCAAGAGGATGGCCAGCATTCCGGAGGCGCCTTTCAGGCCCAGCAGAGCCAAAATGACGGCGGCCAGAATCAGCGTGGTGATGGTCATGCCGGAAATCGGCGTCACCGAAATCATGGCGATAGCCCAGGCGGATACCGCCGAGAAGAGGAAGACGATCAGGAAGGTCAGCACCAGCGCGATCAGCGAAATGCCGGTAGCGCTGGGTTCGCTGGCGACGGCCACGAAGCGGAAGTAAACGAAGATCACCACGGCCAGTGCAATGCCCAGGGCGAAGACGACGGTCATCTTCATGTCCTTGTCCAGGCGCGATCCGCCCTCCAGGCTCCCCTGCTTCTTGAAAATCTGAGAAATGACCTGCTGGATGGCCTGCTTGATGACCGGCGACATCTTCAAGATGGAAATCACGCCCGCCGCGAAGATGCCTCCGATGCCGATGTAGCGCACGCCCGGAATGAAGGTGCCGGCGTCATTCGTGAAGCCGTAGAAAATCTCGCGGAAAGTGTGCGCTCCATAGACCGGGCTGACAAAAGCGAACAGCGGGATCAATCCCAGGAAGGCGACCAGCGATCCCGCCATGATGATGGAGGCGTATTTGACGCCGATGATCATGCCCATGCCCAAGACGGCGGCCGAGGTGTTCATCTGGAAGACCATCTTGGCCTTGTCGGTAAGTGTGTGCAGCGCCGGGACCGCGGCGGTGGTGAAAACGTCGCTCCAGGCTCGAAAGGCCAGCGCCAGGTAGTCCAGCACGATGCCGATCCCCAGCGAATAAACCAACACTTTGGCGGAACTGCCGCCCTTCTCGCCCGCCACCAGGATCTCCGTCGTGGCCGTGGCTTCGGGGTAGGGCAGCTTCCCGTGCATCTCCGCAACGAAGTACTTCCGGAAGGGAATCAAGAAGAGGACTCCGAGCACGGCTCCCAGAAACGGCACCAGGAAGATCTGGAAGAAGGTGCCGAGGAAGCTCGTGCCTTGCAGGTTCAGCATGAAGATGGCAGGCATGACGAAGACGGCTCCGCCCACCAGGATCCCGGACGTGCAGCCGACCGCCAGGATGTTGACGTTTTCGATCAGATTGCTCTTGCGCGCCACCATAGCCGAGAAGCCCACCGCCAGAATGCTGATGGGAATCGCGGTCTCGATCCCCTGACCCAGCTTCAAGGCGATGTAAGACGCGGCAGCGGCGAAGAGGATGATCATGGCGATGCCAAAAATAATAGACCGGCTGGTGACTTCGGGCACGCCGGTCTCTTGAGGGATGCTGGGGACGAATTTTTCGCCGGGTTTTAATTCGCGGAAGGCATTTTCAGGCAGACCCAGAGGAGCTTTTGCTTCATTCATAGCGGATCTCCGGAATTATGAGTGATGAGCGATGAATTATGAATTTTTCTTGCGCCCAAAATAGCAAATCCCCTCGAAAAATGCAAGGGGAAAAGCAGGGATTAGGGTTTAAGGATTAATTGCGTAGGGGTCGGGCTTGTCCCGACCCGAATCGAAAGGGAGTCCGCCGCGGCGGACTGTGCGCCCCTACAAGGATGGGGGAGGTCAGACATTCTTGTCTGACGGATGAGTGTTCCTTCGCCTGACAGGCAGGAATGCCTGTCCTCCCCACTATTTTAGCAGCACCAGTTTCTGCACCTGTGAATGGTCCCCGGCGGTCAGCTTGGCCAAATAGATGCCGGAAGGCAGGTCGGAGCCACCTGCCCCTTTGGGGTCGAAGATCGCTTGATGCTTCCCGGCTGCTTTCCATCCATCCACCAGCGTGGCTACCAGGCGACCGGAGGTATCGTATATTCGCAGGTCCACATGACTCGCGACGGGCAGCTCGAAACTCGCAACGGTCGTGGCGTTGAATGGGTTGGGGTGGGGAGGATGAAGAATGAAAGATGAAGGATGGAGGAAGGTGGCCTTCGGTTCGACGGACGTTCCCGGGCCCTCTGCGCAGACCAGCCACATGTCGTACTCCCCTGCACTGAAGGAATCAGTCCAGCCCGCCAGCAGGTATGCGCCATCGCTGGTTTGAACAACCGAAAAGGCTCGATCGTAGCCAACTCCCCCATAAGTCTTGGACCAGAGCGAATCACCAGCGGCATTCGTCTTGACCAGCCAAATGTCTCGAAAACCTGAGCCGAAGGAATTAGTCCCTCCCGCCAGTAGGTATCCACCATCGCTGGTAGAGATGACTGAATTGGCCGCATCGTAATCATATCCGCCGTAGGTTCTGGACCAGAGTGAATCTCCCCAGGCGTTTGTCTTAACCAGCCACAGGTTTTCCCCACCTGCACCAAAAGAAAGAGTCCATCCCGCAATTAGATATCCGCCATCGCTGGTTTGGATAAGGCAATTGGCGCCATCGTTGTAAATTCCCCCATAGGTCTTGGACCAGAGCGAATCGCCCAAAGCGTTCGTTTTGACCACCCACATGTCACTGTAACCTGTGCCAAAGGAACCAGTCCCGCCCGCCAGCAGGTAGCCGCCGTCATTGGTTTGTATGACTGAATTGGCGCCTTCGGATTCTGATCCCCCATAGGTCTTGGACCAGAGCGAATCGCCTGAAGCGTTTGTTTTGACCAGCCACATGTCACCGTCACCTGTGCCGAAGGAAACAGTCCCGCCCGCCAGCAGGTAGCCGCCATCGCCGGTCTGGATGACCGAACTAGCCAAATCGTCTCCATACCCACCGTAAGTCCTGGACCAAAGGGAATCGCCGAGGCTATTTGTCTTGACCAGCCACATGTCAATGTCACCTGCGCCGAAGGAATCAGTCCCGCCCGCCAGCAGGTAGCCGCCGTCATTGGTCTGGATAACCGAGTTGACCCCTTCGAAAGCTGATCCCCCGTAGGTCTTGGACCAGAGTGAGTCGCCTGAAGCGTCCGTTTTGACAAGCCACATGTCGGATTCCCCGGCGCCGAAGGAATAGGTCCATCCTGCTAACAGATAGCCGCCATCGTTGGTCTGGATGACCGAATTGGCCCAATCGTTGCCAATTCCTCCATAGACGCAACTCCAGAGGCTGTCGCCTTCGGCAGCGGCAATCGGGCCAGCTATCATTAGCCCCAGCAATGTGAAACCTAAGAGCCGCTTCATCGCGCCTCCATCTGCAGTTTGATCTCCATCCCCAATATCTTCCCCTTACCAGACAATATACAAAGAAAATCGGCCCAAAGTCAACACCTCAATCGAAAAAAAACTGAAAAATCCTAGGGAGTAGCCGGGCGATGACGGTCAGCGTTTGGTTTCTGCTTCCCCTTGAATCCAATCCTGCCCTTGGGCTTCTGTTCAGGGAGCGTCATCAAGGCGCGGATGGCTTCAAACACGACCTTGAATTGGGAATCATACTTTTTCTCCATTTCATCCAATTTGCGGGCCAAATCTTTATGCGCCGCCAGGATTTCACGCAGTTTGACGAAGGCTCGCATGATGGCGACGTTTACCTGAATGGCTCGGCGGCTGCGCAAAACGCCCGAGAGCATTGCGACACCCTGTTCGGTGAAGGCGTAGGGCAAGTACTTCACATTTTTGCCACTTGCCAAGGTCACAATTTGTGATCTTGGATTGCCTGTCTGATCGGAGTGATCGGAATCCAAGCTCACAAAATGTGATCTTAGAGCATTCCGTAGTCTGCGCCGTCGAGCGAAGCTCCCCTTCGGGGCCTGACCCCGACACCGCCAAGCAAAAAGGAGTTGCTAATGATCCACCAACCCCTATCCAGTCCGTTAATCATTGACGCCGAAATCCCCGCGTACGCGGGGACAACGGACAAGCACGCCCGTTGCATCAATTCCGTTGGGAGTTTCCTCTACCTTTCCGCTTCCGAGCGGATCAAGCGGAGGCGTTTGAGCAGGCGGTAGACGAAAAAGGAGAGCAGAGTGAAGCAACCCTCGATGAGGACTCTGAGGGTTAATCCCAGCCGGCTGGGATCTGAGATGGCCAGGCGGAGCAGTTGAAAGGGATACGACGGCCGGAAATAGAATTCGCGATAGGCGCGGCTGACCAGCTTGATCAGGACGTCCTTGGGAATGAGATCATATTCCGGTCCGGTCTTCCGATCAATGACGATCTCTTGATGGAATCGGCTGCCGGGAAAGAGGTAGAAAGGGGCGAAGGAGACCAGATCCGGTGAGGTCTCCTTGGCGAAGGCGATGGTTTCCTCGCAGTCCACCACGGTTTCGGAAGGGATGCCCATCATGAAGTTGCCCTTCACCATGATCCCTATTCCTTTGGTCATCGCCACGACCTCTCGAGCTTGATCCAGAGTCGTGCGCCGATTGGTGCGTTGAATGGAGCTCTCCGTGCCGAATTCAATCCCATACTTTATGTGAAAACAGCCGGCCCGCTTCAGCAGTTGGAGCAGTTCGCGGGTAATGAGGTTCACGCGGCTGTAGCAAGTGAAAGAGACCTTCAAGCCGCGATCGAGAATCAACTGGCACAGTTCTTTCGCCGGCCCACTCGGCAAGGTCAGGATATCGTCGTAAAACCGAAAATCTCGAATGCCGTATTGTTGGACGCACTGAGACATCTCCTGAAAGATATTCTCGGCGCTGCGATATCGTGTGGACCTTCCCCAGGCGCCCTTGCTGCAGTGATAGCAGTCATAAGGACAACCCCGACCGGCAATGATGCCGGTGGTGGGCAAATGGAGGTAATTGAAGGTCACGGCACTCGGCCGGTACATTTTATCCATGACGGAGGAGCGATCGGGGAAGGGGAGCACATCCAGGTTCTCAACGAACTTGCGGGGAGGGGTTATCTGCACCGCTCCGCCATTGCGGAAGGCCAAGCCATGGACCGCCTGCAGATCCTTCCCAGTTTGCAGGGCAATTACCAATTCGGCCAAAGTCAATTCGCCTTCCCCGTAAACGACAAAATCCAAACAGGGATTTTCCTGAAGCGTCTGTTCCGGAATGGCCGAAACATGGATCCCGCCGATGACGGTGATGATCGAATCGTCGAACTCCTTGACCGTCCTGGCGATCTCATGAGCTCCCTTGATCTCGGCTTCAAAGGCGGTGATGCCCACAACCTGCGGATGGAATTCCTCCAGTTCATGCCTCAACTTATCAAAGGCATTGTCATGGAGACGGAGATCGAAGATTCTGCTTCTGTGACCTTGTTGCTCCAGATAAGCTTCAAGGTATAGGAGGGCTAAGGGGATTTCAATGCCCATGTGGAAGGCGCCTCTGGTAGGTCCCCCTGGACCGAACAATACGATCGGTTGGGCCAGAAGCACTTGCATCGGGGATCCCTGAGCTGGATGGGTTCTAACCTGCGGGATTTTGGGGGCATCAGTCATTCCGGAACTCCTAACATATTATATCTATTGGATTAGAGAGCATTCAAGCTGGAAAGCCTATCAGCCATAAGGGGGCGCCAAATTTAGAATGCCCCAATTAGCAAGCATAATATAAGCAACTTTATAAAAGGAGTCAAGAAGATTTTGAATATACTCCAGAATTTTCTCCATTTGATGCTCCCGAATAGATCGAGACATTGGGATTCGCTCCTTTATCATCTCAGGGCTTTCTGTAAATACAAGACGTTAGCTAATAGACAAGATGGTTTGCCATGCAAAATTAATCATAGGAGATTATCCATGATCCATCAAATCCTCTCCGGCCCGTTAGTGAAGGAAGCCGGAATCATCACGGACGAAGACGTCCGCAGCATCAATTCGCTTCACAATCCGCCGCCGGTGCCGGTGTCGCAGAAGGACGTCTATGTGCGCCGCTGCCGCCTGGCGGGCGACGCCGTGGACGCCTATCACGGCCGCTTTCGCACGGCCGATCTGCCCAGGCTCTTGGCGATGGTTCAGGGCGCGCCGCTCCTGGTCGGGCATGATAAGCGCTCGCTCGGCGTGGCGCGCTTCTTCGGCGGAGCGATCGAAGAGCACACTGCCGGCGGACAGAGGCACAATTACATCGCGCCCAAGTTCTACTGGCTGCGCGGGCATTCGTCCGCCGATGACCTGCGCGTGGCCATTGACGGCGGGCTGTACAACGAAGCCTCTATCTCGTTTGCCTACCTGAAGCCGACCTGCTCGGTTTGCGGAGAAGACGTCCGCACCTGCCATCATTTGCCCGGAACGCCCATGCCGGAGGGCAAAGGCACGGTCTTCTATTACTATGATGACGTGGTGGCAGTTCTGGAGGGTTCGCTGGTCTATCGCGGGGCGGAACCGGGGACGGGATTTTCGCTGTCACGAAGGTTTGCGGCGTCGGATTCAGAAAATCCGACCTACGCTTTCAGAGTAAGGCGAGACGGGCAGTGGTATCGAGCGGCGTTGGTCAGTGAACAGTAAAAAGTGGACAGTAAACTGGGAACGGGGAACAGTAAGGGGCGCATAGCTGTGCGCCCCTGCAATACTAATGACCAATCCCTAATTCCTATTTGAGAAGCACCAGCTTTTGCACAGCGGAGTAGTCTGCGGCAGTCACCTTGGCGAGATAGATGCCCGACGGCAGATGGGCGCCGTCGAAGATTGCCTGATGCCTCCCTGCATGCATCCATTCATCCATCAGTGTGGTCACCAACCTTCCGGCAGTATCATACACTCGTAGTCTGACGTGGCTGTTGTTTGGAAGCTGAATGCTGAGAGCTGTACTGGCATTGAACGAATTGGGAAAGGCCGGCATCAGTTCGAAGCTGGCGATGACCTCGGAACGGCTGAAGGGCTCTACCGGCACAGCGGCAGAGCAGTCGTAGATGCTCAGGAAATTGCCTTCGACAACGAAGGCGTAGTTGCCGGCGACGGCCAGGGCATCGGCATAGCCGGACGCTTCGTGCGTCCCCACGAGGTAAGGATAGTCGGGATTGGCGATGTTGACCACCGACAAGCCCTGATCGCCGGAAACTACGAAGGCATGCTGCCCCACCACTTCCAAGCTTACCGCCGGATCCGGCAGATTCAGATGTCCCCGTAGGACAGGCACGGTTGGATTGGAAATATCCGCAACTCGGAAACCGTCGTAGTAGCAGGCCATATAGGCATAGTCGCCTGCGATGGCCACATCCTTCGCCTCGTCAGGCGTATAGCAGTTTCCCGCTTCAACCAGGCTGTCAGGATTGGAAATGTCGAGAATTCGCAGGCCGTAGGCGCCGTTGGCGATGAAGGCATAGTTTCCGGCCAGATCCAATCCCTCTGCTGGGCCGGATAGTACAAGATCGGATGTGACATTGGGCGTCATCGGATCGGATACGTCCCAGGCCGTGATGACGAAGCCGCCGGTTAAAGTATAGCAGAAATTCCCTGAGAGTCTGATATCCTGTCCCCAGTAGCCTCCCCAGCCCGGGTATGATGTGTCAATCCTGGTCGGATTTATTGGATCGGAAATATCTATTACCTTAAGTTCGTTTCCGCCAGCGAGATAGGCATAGCTGTCCGCAACCGCCACAACGCATGGTGGCGCTTCGCCGCTATCCCAGAAGCCAACCTGCTGTGGAGATGAGGGATCAGCGATATTTAGAATCTGCAAGCCATCGCCCGTTGCCACGTAGGCATAGTCATCCTGAAGCGCCACAAAATTCGGATCTCGCAAGGAGAGATAGGATCCGATTATCTCCGGTTGTGTGGGCACGGTTAGGCTCAGCGCGCTAAGACCGGGGAGCATGCTTGGCACCACATAGGCGGTTCCCGCGGCGATAGTCAGGTTTTGTGCTCCGTTTTCCAGGGGCAGATAAGTCACGAGCGAAGGCGATTGTGGATTGGAGACGTCCAGAATCGCCAGTTCTTCGCCGCCCATGGTCACGTAGGCGTAATTCCCCCACAAGGCGATGGCCCACCCGCCATCAATCAGCACGTGATATCCGACTTCCATCGGATTTTCCGGATCGCTGATGTCAATGATGCGCAGCCCCCAGCCTCCTGCCGTATAGGCGTAATCGCCGCTGATGACCAGATCGTACACATTAGAGAAAACGGAGCAGTAGCCCACCTCTTCGCAGGCTGTCGGATTGCTTACGTCAATAACCGAAAGTCCGCCGTAGCCGCCCACATAGGCGAAATTTCCTGCCACAACGATGCTTTGCCCATAGACGGTCACACCGCAAGTATCAACCACCTGCGGTGTGGTTGGATCAGCAACGTTCACAGTTAATAATCCAACTCCGGCCGTCAGATAGGCATAATTGCCCGCTTTGGCAATGCAAACGACATCATCGCCGAGGCTGCACGCGGCCGCCACAGCCAGTTCGATGGGATTGCTGATATCCACAATCAGCAAGCCATCATAATCCGCTGCCAGATAAGCATAGTCGCCGTCCACGGCGATATCGTTCAAATAGGCGTCCAGGCTGATAAAAGCGATCTCCTGCATCGCCTGAGGATCGGAAACGTCCATGATGTACATGATGCCGGTGTAATAGGAATACTGAGACAGCAGGTAGGCATAATCGCCTCCCACGGCAATCCTATTCACGGCATCCCAGTAGGAGAGCTGCCCCACGCGGGTGACATTCCAGCCGTCCTGGCCTAAGGCGGCAAGAGGAACGAAAAGGCAAAATAAAAAGGCTACCGCAAACGGCGCCCGCAATTGCGATCTGATTCTTGAAGACATCTTAACCTCCAGTCTTTCTTTAAGGATGCCTTCACCTAATATATAGCTTTTGCCATTAAAAGTCAAGAGGAAAGACCATGGAACTTCGTGACGTGATCACCATCGGCGGAATCGTCACTTCCGCCGTGGGATCGTATGCGGCGGCAATGACTCGCACCCGATTGAAACTGCAGCACCTGGAAGATATCAAGGCTGACCGCGATGAGCTATCGCAGTTCGTCTCCGGTATCAAGGACGATCTGCATTCGCTGGATCGCAAGATTACGGAGATGGACACCAAAATATCACTCCTACTGATCAAGAACTGCCCGGTCGAGCATTCCCCAACTGCCTCGACTTAATTCAGAGCTCCCGTCGGATTGCGGAATGTCATTCCAGCGAACGTTGGAATCCATATATGAAATGAAATTACTGGACTCCGGCTTTCGCCGGAGTGACAATGGATCCCAACTGCGAATCTTCCCACTTTCAAACTCCCGAGTGGCCATCATTCGCCGCTCGAACGCCCGGAATGGCCCCGACCGGTGGCGGCCTTCATCCACTTCTCTAAGTCCCGCCTCGCACGGCTCCAGGTTTCCTTGAGTTGAAACTTCGACTATTTCGAAGGAATCGCTCAAAATCTTCGTCCGGGCACAGCTTTTGCTGAATTGGGAGCAAACGAAATCGCACCGTCCATCCCATGAGGTCCATGTGAGCGCCAAACCCATCATCCAGATCTTTTTGCAGAGCTTGCACGACGAGAAAGCCAACGAGACCGCCCGCCGTATGCCCTACATCAAGCGGGATTTCAAGGTGCGGGTGTGTTACCAGAGATCGCCTACGCCAATCGCTGAATCGGCTGTGGGGGGCGAAGAGGGATTTTTCAAGGACAGCGGCGTCGAGCTGATTCCCGTAGAAATCCCGCCGCTGCCGCCCGATGACCGCTTGAAACCCATGGAAGCCTTCGTCGAAGTTTTGAAAAAAGATCCGCCGGATCTCGCCTTGGCCGCCGTGCCGGATCCCACCGGAGCGGCTTTCCTGATCGCCGCCCGCGCCGCCGGCGTGCCGCTGGTTCTGGCTGAGCTGGACGACAATCCCTCCCTGATTTCGACTCTGGAAGAGCTGACGGCTCTCCATTTCAGCGATATGATCCTGCCCGAGACGCGGCAACTGCAGCGAGCCTTGAACCATGCCCTGCCGTCGCTCGCGGATCGTCCGCAAATCCTGTCGCCGCATTCGGCGGATACGACCTACATTCAACTCACCAAAGAAGATCGCATCCGGCTGCGCCAGAATCTGCGCGTGGACGAAGAGCGAAAGATGATCACTATGATTGCGCCTCTGGATCACCGCCGCGACCATGCGACCCTCCTGCAGGCCTGCGCGCTCCTGCGCGAACGCGGTAACGATTTCATCCTCCTGTTGGTGGGGGATGGTCCTGAGCGCCAGCACATCGCGGATCAGATTTGCTCGCTGCAACTTCAGGACCAGGTCTTCATGATGGAAGACCCGGGGGAGCACCAGGACATCCTGCTGGCGACGGACATCTTCGCGCTCAGCAGCCATTTCGAGGGCAACAATCCACCGCTGTTGGAAGCCATGGCCATTGGTTTAGCCATCGCCGGGACGGACATCCCGGGCATCGGCGATTGGATCCGCGATAAGCGCAGCGGCCGCCTGGCGGCGCCGGATAATCCAGAATCTATGGCCGAGGCGCTGACAGACCTCCTGGCGCAGGAGAAGATCCGCAAGAAGCTCGGTTCGGTGGCGCGCAAATGCGTAGAAAATCGTGGGAATTTGGGCTACTTCATGCCCATCCTGACGAAAGCTCTGAAGAGCGCCCTCAAGGAACTTGAAGAAAAAGGCAAAGCCAAGAAGAGCCGAGCCAAGGACTGCAACCTGGCGAAACAATACCTGAGCCTGCAGCGCAAGATTCGCGGCCTGTGGGCCGATGTGGCTCCCTCCTTGAGCATCAGCCAGGCGGCGCAGATGTTGGATGGCTTCGCCATCCACACGCAGGTGGATCTGTTGGAAAAGCTCTGCGACGTGCGCGTCGAGTCCGGCCCGCTGGCGCTGTTGGTGCGACCCATCGAGAAGGTGCTGGGCGACCGTCTCTATAAACATCTGCCGCTGTTGGAGATGCGGCTGTTGGAAAAGCTGTCGGACTTCTACATGCAATTGAGCTATGCGGAAGGCGTCGAGAAGCTGATCGAGCGGCTGGAGCAGAACATGAATGGCAGCATTCTGCTCTACCAGCTCTCTCGGGATCGCTTCGCCGGGCTGCGCGCCCATGAAAAACTCTCCCGCCTGTATGAGTTTCTCGGCAAAGCCGACCAGCGCGAATTCTATCGCTTAGAGATGTGGGATTACATGCGGCTTCGCGAGGGCCAGGAAGAGGACGCTTATTTCCATCAGCAGAATGCCGCCTTTCTGGAGAGCCTGGGGGAGATGAAGCTCGCCGCGCGCGAATTGCAGAGGGATACGCTGGGCGAAGTTCGCATGCTGGAGTCGGTGCCCATCGCCCGGTTGGCTCCGGAGGTTCCGCCGCCGGAAATCAAATCCGCCGCCAAACCGTCTCGACCTGCTCCACACCGCGATCGCGCCGAGGCGCCGGCCGAGCGCAAACGCGAAAAGCAGTTAGAGAAAGTCTGAGCGGGGCGGAGGGAGATGATGGGGGAAATCTCAGGGGGCAATTGTCCCCTTTGCGGCAACGGAAATTGTCACGCTCGACTGATAGATGGCCCGGTACGAGTGGTAAAGTGCGCAGATTGCGGCGTGGCCTGGCGGGAGGGGGAACCGCCGGTCACGCCGTCTGCGTTTGCCGGATCGCGCTTCGATTTTGGCCGGATCACGTCCGCTCCCGGCTGCGACGGGCCGCCGCTGACCTGTTCAGGTCTCAGTCCAAATCCGCCCTTTTCGCCCCACATCGGCCTATTGGAAATCGAGCTGACCAATGAGTTGAAAAGGCCTCCGGGAATGTTGCTGAACGTCGGGCTGGATACCGTTGATTTTCTGGAAAATGCCAAAATCTGCGGCTGGAACGCCGTCTCGGTTTCGGATCTCGCCGCCCTCCCGCAGTGTGCGGCCTTGACACAACAGGATGTTGCAGGCCTTCAGGAAGAATCCGAGCAGGGAGGCTTTGACATTGTTCGATTGGAGGGGATCCTTGAGCGCGCCAGTGATCCCGTCGTTTTCCTGAAACGCGCCATACAGCTTCAGAATCAGAATGGCCTCCTCGTCATCAGCACGGTGGGTTTCGGCGCTCTTGATTTTGCACTCTACGGGGAGGGCGCCATGCTATCCCGCTCTGATCTGCCGCGCTGGTTTTTCACCTCGAAGGCATTGGGATTGATCCTCAGACGAGCCGGTCTGGCCATCGTTCGGCTGAAAGAACTGCAAAATCCTCCACGCCTGAGCGCTTTCGCCCGCCGCTCCATGCATCAGCAATACCGGGGCTTGCGGCGCTGGATAGATCCCGATATCCACGTGCCGCTTCCCCACCTGAAACACCCGATGCCAGCCTGAGTCGGGCCGTCATTTAACCTTCCAACAATCCCAGCGCATTCGCCTCCGATCCACTCGCCCAAGCCGAAGCAATCTCAGCCCATGTGAACTTTGTCCTAATAAAATCAATCGGTTAAGTTTGAGTTGCTTACGTCAAACGTCCCACAATCATCTTCGTATTTTTTCCTACATGAGCGAAGCGCCCCTATAATTTGCGGAACGTGTCTGCCTCCGCCATGAAAAAGGGCGCAACGCAAATCATCAGTTATCAAGTTCACCCTGAAAGGAGCAAGTATGTTGAACCTGAGAGATATCCGGGGATTTTATCTGGCCACAGCCCTGTCGCTGATTCTGCTGTTCGCCTTGACGGCATCGGCGGGCGACGACCAAAAGAGCGCCTATTCCAAGCCCAAGGCGACGCCGACCCAGTATCTGGTCGAAATACCTCATACGGTCGAGGAGTGCTTGGCCTCATTGGATGAGACCAAGGCGTTGGGGCAGGAGAAGCTGAATCAGTGGACCTGGGGTTGCGTGTTCGGAAATCATACCGCTTACTGCATCGTCAACGCCAAGAGTGAAACCGAGGCGCTGGCCAACGTTCCTTCCGCGGAGCGCGCCAAGGCCAAGGTGTTTCCGCTGACCAAATTCACGGTGCAGCAGATCGAATCCTTCCACGCCGCGCACGAATAACGTGGACCACCACCAAGCGGCGGGGGCTTCGGCCTTCGCCGCTTCACTATCTTTAGAGACAAAAGACAAGTGCTTATTCAAAAAATGAGAGCCAAGGAGGAAGCCATAATGACCAAGAAGCAAGTTTATCACGAGATCGAAGAGATGATGGGGCTGGTGCCCACGTTTATCAAGCAGATCCCGGATTCGCAATTGGAACTGGAATGGAAGCTGATGAAAGCGGTGCAGATGGACGACGGCCCGATCCCGCAGAAGTATCGCGAACTGATCGGCATCGGCATATCGGCGGTGACGAAGTGCCGCTACTGCGCCTTCTTCCACACCGAGATGGCGAAGCTGTTCGGCGCCACCGAAGAAGAGATCGAAAGCGCCGTGCACTACGCCAAATCCAGCGCCGGTTGGAGCGCCTACCTGAACGGCCTGCAGTTCGACTTCGACGAATTCAAGGAAGAGATCCAGCAGGTCTGCGAGCACGTGAAAGCGGGACAGGAGGCGATGGCTTAGGTTGGGATGCGAGTTGCCCCAAAGGGGCCACTTCGTGGCGAGTGGCGAGTGATTGGGGCGCGTGGTTATGCGCCCCTCTCTACGCGGCCCGACTCACCTGGCCAGGCCGAAGCCGTGCGGGGCGAGAACTCGGCGCGCAAACGGGATAAGAAGTTGGCGGGGGGACGAGAAGTCGGAGGGCGGCTGAGGAAAGAATAAATGCAGAATGGAGAATGAAGAATGCAGAAGGCAGAATCAAAAATAAATAAATATGGTAACTGCGCCGCGATGACGGGTGTGCCACGAAGTGGCCGCTTCGCGGGAGAGCCGACAGCACATTAATGTTTCACGCAGATCCGCCACGGGCGGACCTTGGGGGGACGCAAAGACGCAGAGGGGAAAAGACACCCAAAGAGGGCGGGCGATTTATAATAAACCCGACCCTAACCACTAAAGGGTGCCTACGGCAAAGGGTTGGGCCACCCAGCCATGATCAACCCGGCCATATCATTCATCCTCACTATCCACCTCATCATCATCTGGTCTCAAGCCCAGTTCCAGATCATCATGTGAATTATCGTTAACCTTGGAACCATAGATGGATGGTTCACGGGCCAATTTCTTGCGGAGTAATGCCATAGATCCGCCTGGCGTTAAAACCGATTCAGGCAGTCCTAAAACCTCGCGCCCAAAGCGTTTATCCAATTCAGCACGTACAAGGTCGTGGTCTATCTCATTTACAGGAAAGAGAGTTGACATACTCATTTCGTCGAAGATCTTCACCGCGGCTTTTAGCTTAATACGTGCAAGAGCCGTTATGTCCAAAACAGGCATTGTTCTAAGCGAATTTACGCCCATTCTTCCACGACCGGATTGCTGCTTATTGGAAACCCACCAACGGGACAGTAAACCCAAAGTAGTATTAGACCATACTACAAGCGCCTTTTCTTGTTCAACAGATGGTAACTGAATCGAAGGCCATGCACAACCGCCGATAGTTCTGATTTTGGTAAATTGCATTCCTGTTGATTGGCTGTTAAACCGAAAATCGCGATTAAAATGGCAGTGTGAGGCACTACCCCAAACCTTTTCTATTTTTTGATCAATCATAGAATTTTCCAGCCTATTCGTCCCCTGGCGAGGAAGACCTTCGTGGTCAGCCACAAACATCATCGTTCTTTGCCTAGGTGCATTGTGCGCCCAAAGAACAGGATAAGTTGGTGCTGCACCTGGCTTTATCAGCTCGACATCAAATGGGCCACGTATTCCCCCAGAAGATGTACGACCATTAATATCAGCATGATAAGGGCCAACAGTACCAATGGATTTGACCGTTGTAATAGGAATAGCTTTAATATCCGACTTATTCATGCCCGGCAACCAAATACGATTTTCTCTCACCAGTTGATAAGCTGTCTGAGCAAGGTACATGTCCGCTATTCGAGCCAAATACCAACCACCTGACACTGGTAAAGGCGCATTTAAAACTTGACCGATTTTATCATCCCCAAAGCGCAACCGAGTCCCCCCAACCGGCCCATCTTCAAGGCATCGAATATTCTTACTCTCAATCAAATGACGTATTTGCGCAGCGATGCTTTCTCCAACCAATGTATTTTCCGGTCGTTTATCAAGCACTACAAAGATCGCTCGTTTACTTCCAGCAGGAGAATTACAACCAGTCACAAGGCATTCACCCATTCCTGTATCTGAAGAAAAGGACAAATCAGAATCCTCAGTGCCAGCTATTGAGACAACTACAAGATTAGCATATTTTTTCGCTAACAGCAGCCTTGATTTTTCCCAAGCGTCACCTGAAACAAGACTCAAAGGCATAACCAAGGCAAGCGTACCATTTGGTTTAATCATTCTATCCGCAAGAACCAAAAATATCGAAGCCTCCCCTGCGTTACCATGCGCACTCGTCCCTTTGATCAAATTATCTGTAGCTTTAGACATTTTACTTTGTAATTCCTTATCGGAACCAAAAGCGGCAAACATAGGATTAGGCACACCAATCTTTTTACCCTCATGTCCGGTTGGACGGGTAAAAGGAGGATTCATAATTACAATATCAAAGGTTCTATGAGGAAGAGTTAGCCAAACATTTCTTGCCGTTGCACCATTGCTTTCGATAGCTTGAGAAGTGATAGATATGATCCCCAAGCTACTTTGAGGACTTAATAAATCGAGTGATCCTAACGCAAGTTTGTGCTCTGGATCCATTCCATATGACACTGTGTAAATAGAACTCTTGTCGTATTTTATAGTTGGATGGGCGCCAGCCAACATGGAGGCTGTTAAATGGGTAGCGGCAGGCAATATATCACAACCAACCAGCGAGTTTGCCATCATATCAGCGTGAAGATTTTGGGAATCACCGCCGGCAATTTCATGTAACTGACCTATACGATGATAAGCGGTAGATAAAAGTGTTCCTGTACCGCAAGCGAAATCTCCCATGCGGAGGTTCTTTATATCTTCCGCATTTGACCAAGATCCGCCATTAGTAAATTTGTCCGGTTGAATTGCCAAACCAACCAATAAAGCAGCAGAAGCTGGAGTAGTGTAGAAAGCAGCCAAGAATTTACGATCTGCAATCAGGCGCTGGAATATCGCACCGGTCAAGTCATGGGAACGCATTAACCGATTTTCGATCAGGTTGGAAGCAGTTTTAGCCAAAGTTTCGACTATTGATAGACTTACAATTTTCGGTATCACTTCGAATATCCGGCAGGCTATGTCAAAAATAGGCCAATAATTAACCTTAAGAATTTTCTGCCACTCGCTTATCACATCGTCCTGTCTTAGCCTTCGCTGTGCTCTAAGTTCCGTAAGAGAAAGAACTTCACTAAGTCCTCCAGGGCCACCTGCCAAAACATCGTGAAATATAAACGCATTAGCTAAAATCGTCATTGCCATACGTCTTGTTTGAACCCCATCCTCCTGCTGTAACCTAACGCTTATTTCGTGGAGTTTTTGCGGATTAGTTTTCTTTAAAGATTCAATCAAACAAGCTGCCTCGCTAATACCAAAAATTAATTGATCGGCTGCAATATCAACCATTTCGGGAGGAACTGATGCTGCTTGAATTAGAATAGATAGATCTGAAATATTGCCACTTATCCAACCATTTGCAGGCCATCTTTTACCAAGATCCTCGTTAAGGCCTGTGTAGAGGGCCATTTCAAGATCACAGGCTGTTGATAATTCGTTGTGCAAGGGCAAACCCTGTATCTGTTTCATTCTAAGAGGTACTCGCAAGGCAATAGAAGATACTATTTTGTCATTGTTACTCCGAAGATGGCGGCCTAACCGAGACAATGCTTCGGATTCCACCGTGATCGCAGGCAAGAACTCAGTCTCCACTACCACCGGAGATACGAAAGGCTCCATAACAAGCATATCCGGTTGAGCTTGAGTTCCCTTTAACATGCTGGTCTGTTCAGAAGTTACAATTGTCGATTCCCGCCACGCCTGCCGAGATCTTCGCAGTAAAGCGGCTAAAGCGTCATTAATTGTAGGCTCCCACGTTGGCATCTATCTCTCCAATTATCCGTGATTAAGCGATCATATTATCGTAGTCAACCGAAAGTAATGTAGTAATGTAGTCAAGCACAGCGCGACCCGACAATCCGCGATATCCCCAATATACACCGCCCGCCCCTCGCCAGTCAACCGAAAGTTAAATAATTCATCATGGGAACGGCGTTTGAAGGGGGGGGATTTAATTTGAGATTGGAGATTGACGGTTTAAGATTTTCTGGATTCCCGCTTTCGCGGGAATGACATAGACAGGAGGAGACAGATGCCAAAGCATGCGAAAATCAGGGACGGCAAGGAGATTTTTTACACCAAGCTGGCCGTCTATCTGCACATTTTCAAGCACAAAAGCCGGGAGAACGTGGGGGAAATCTTCGGCGTACCCAAAAGCACATTGCAGAATTGGGTGAAGGAATACAGCCGCTCGCGCTTAGAGTGCATACTGAAAAACTTCCAGCTCGGGGTAGGCGGGGAGGGGGAGACGCCTGAGGCGGGCGGGGACACGCTGGGCGAAATGCGCCAAGTGCTGATGAGGCAAGCCCGGAGTGGAAGCGTGGCCGCGGCCAAAATGGTGATGGAATTAGAACGGGAGGAGGGGAAGAGCGACGACCCGGAGCTGACGGTCGAGGGGGCCATTGAGCTGCTGCGCCAATGGGACGCGCCGCGCGCCTGTCCGCAGTGCGGGCATGTGGATGAATTCAAGTATGAAGCCCTCGCCCCGCCCTAAAGAACGGGGCTACAAACTATACAAGCCCGCTAAAGCGGGCTCACTGGGCGCACGCAGTGCGCCCCTACAAAAAAGGGTCGGCATCCGCCGCGACGGATCCGGAATGACAAATGAAGCATGCCACCCCCGCGCTGGATGGCGGACTATCCGCCACGGCGGACCACTTCGTGGCGCTGCGCTAGTCCACCCTACACTCCGCGCGGCCCCTCGGGAACCCTTGCGCGCGTCCAATCGTCCTATCTGCGTGAATCGCAGAGAATCCGCATGAGCCCGCCGCTGCGCCTGTTCGACCGCTACGTGCTGGGCCGCTTCATCCGCTACACGCTGTTCTCGCTGGCGGCGGCCATGCTAATCTTCATCATCGTGGATCTGGTCGAACGGCTCGATACCTTTGTGGACAAGAAGGCTCCCGTGGCGGCGGTGACGATGTATTACGGCTATCTGCTGCCGTATATCGTCTATCTCGTGCTGCCGGTGGCGGCGCTGTTGGGGGCGCTGTTCACGGTGGGCAGCCTGTCGCGCACGCATGAACTGATGGCGGCCAAGGCGTCCGGCATCGGGCTTTACCGCATCCTGGGGCATCTGTTGGCGGTGGGGATGCTGCTGTCGGGAATCAACTTCCTCTTCGGCGAAACCATCGTCCCCTACGCCAACAAGCGCAGCAAGGACATCTACCGCTATGAAGTCAAGGGGATTTCCCGCGATCAGGCGGAGCGCCAGGGGCGCATCTACCTGCGCAACAAGACCGGCGAGATGGTGCACATTGACCATTTCGATCCCAAAACCGGCGCCGTGTATGACCTGAATTGGGAGCGGTTTTCCGGCGTCATCCTGAAGCAGCGGCTGACCGCTCGGCAGGCCACCTGGCGGGATTGCACCTGGGTCGTGGAGAAGGGGCAGCTCTGGACCTTTAATGCGGACAGCTCTTTCAGCCGCAACGTGCAGCAGCGCGCCTTCGGCGACCTCGGCTTTTCGCCGACCGATCTGGTCAAGGTGCAGACTTCGCCCGATGAGATGGGTTACTGGCAATTGCGCGGTTTCGTCAGCCGGCTGAAGACCATGGGCGGCGATCCTTCGCGCTGGCTGGTGGAACTGGCCTTCAAGACTTCGATGCCCTTCACCTGCGCCATCGTGATTCTGCTGGGCGTGCCTATCGCGGCGCAATACCGCCGTTCCGGGATGGTGCTGGGCATGGGGATCGGCTTGCTCATCAGCTTCATCTATTTCGCTCTGCAGCAATTCGGCAAGGTGGCGGGGCTGAACGGAGACTTATCTCCGCAAGCAGCGGCGTGGATTGGGAATGGGGTGTTTATCATCGTGGGATTCGTGCTATACCTCCGTGTGGGGAAATAGGAGTCGGGGAGTAGGGGTTAGAGATTTGTGGGGCGGGGGTTTTTCCCCGCCTCATTATTTTGGCGAGCATATTCCTTGACCAAGGGGGGAAGGTATTGTATATTATCAGGATCGCATGGCGAGGCCGCCTTCGCCAGGCATTCATAATTCATAATTCATCATTCATAACTTATATTCGGGGTGTAGTCCGCCACGGCGGATAGACTTCGCCTGGTAGCGCGTTTTGGGATAACTTGTCTTCGGGGCGTAGTCCGCCACGGCGGATAGACTTCGCCTGGTAGCGCGTTTTGGGATAACTTTTTTTCGGGG
>Ga0299915_10000034_pt1 | contig 98354 bp, 73 predicted proteins | sample RVTome_13_FD_200263 | JGI IMG/M metagenome (GOLD analysis project Ga0299915, IMG submission 200263) | Soil microbial communities from uranium-contaminated site in the Upper Colorado River Basin, Wyoming, United States - RVT92D227 (version 2) ...
AGCACGATGAACGCAGTTCCGTCAAACGGGTCGTTTGACGGCACACCTTTGCAGGCGTTTGAAGTGGTGTCAGACGACTCGTCTGACACCTTACCGGACCGCTCCCCTGCTGTCACGTGAGGACACATGACAGCACGATGAACGCAGTTCCGTCAAACGGGTCGTTTGACGGCACATTGCGGGGGAACAGCGGGCAACCCCCCCTTCTTTTCCCCCCTTCAATAGAAGAGGGGAGGCGTAGGCGATGTCGGGTTTCTTTGGAACCCGACCTACTTGCCACTTGCCAACTTGCAACTTGCTACTTTTCCTAAATATCCTCCACCATGATCAACTTCACCACGCTGGTTAGCACGGTCAGCTTATGTTTGCACTTTTCGCCTGCGGGAATAAGCAAACCATCACCAGACATGAACGTCACAGCAGTCCCGTTGAAATCGACCTCCATTTGCCCTTCCAGCACGTACCCGATATGCCCTTTCCGGCACCAGTCCGATTCCACGAAATCCTTGGAAAATTCCACCAGCCGGATTTGCCGCCCGCCTTGCTTCTGCACCTTATACCGCGCTCCGGCAGCCGCCGCCACCCAGGGGGTTGCGTGAAAATCCACTCGATACATCGCCGGTTTGTCCATTCTCGTATCTCCTCAAGACATGATTAGTATTGTCAGCCGTGTCGTTGACGGTCCTTATGCCATGTCCGACAAATGACTGGAATCTCCTCCCGTAATGTACGAAATTGCAGCACGAATGTCAATATGGATTATGGCTTATGATGACCGACGTAATCGAATCAGCTGCATCCGTGTCGTCAATCACTTTCCATGATTTCTGCAGGGCATATCTGCGCAATCCCTTGTCCGGATGCACTGCGATTGCTGTCCGGGCTCGATCCAGCAGAAAATGATCCAACCATCGATTACCCAAAGCACAAACGCCATCCCACGAATAGCCATTTTCCGTGAGCCACTTGTCGGCGGCAAAGAGCTTCCTTTCGCCCACCGGATGGGGCTCGGTCAGCGCCCCGGTGTATTTCCCGTCCTGTATTTCCGGTTCCCCTGCGATTAGATCGTCGATTCCAAGGTAATCCGCCAGGGGCTGAGCTAGCAGCCGCATCGTGCCACTGATCAACACCTGTCGAACGCCGTTATCATGTAGCCCGCGGATTGCCTCCACACACCCTCGGTAGAGATTGAGCCGAATCCGGTTTTCCCAACAGTCTTCAATCCATTTCTCCACATCGGATGCCGGCTTTCCCCGCAGATACGCCAATTTAATCAGATACCATCTCGGGGGGAAGCGCTTGATCGACAATGCCGCCAGATTGATCGCAATCTCCCGGGGATGCGTCAGCTTGCGTTTGATCAGGTATTTGAGAAAATGCCGTTCCAAGCTCGATGACACAATCGTTCCATCGATATCCCAGAATATCAGTGGATTAGCCATCCGGATTTGCCCTCCGAATTAGCCCGATCCCTTCCACGATGACAGGGATTCCCCGGACGACGCAGATGACTGCCGCCAGCACTGCCGCCCAGTATCCCACTGCAAACCCGTCATGAATGAATGCCGCCCCATCACTTGCCAAGCTTACTCTGGACACCGCAATTGCCCACCACAGCAACAGCCAGCCAAAAGAAAACCCCTTGATCAATGCATATCCGGTTCGCATTACCGGTGATCCTGTAATGAACTGTCCAATCACGGATCGATGCAGGGAACGTTCCCCAAAACCCCAACGTCCGAGCGATAGTGCATAATTCCTGATTCCGTCAGTCAATATGCCTCGCGACACCACCACAATCGGAATCCAGATCGGGATCAATTGTAAACTGGCAAGCAGAATCCACAACACATTCTCGATGATCCGATCCGCCGCCAGATCCAGGATACTCCCGATGGTAGTAGATTGGTGGAGCTTTCGCGCCAGATACCCGTCCAACCAATCCCCCACAACGGTCAATACCGCAAGAAACGCTGCCAGAAGCCGACCAAACATCGCCGGGCTAAATGCCAAAATCACCACCACAAACACTAGTAGCATCCGGATCACGGTGACCGAATTCGGCAGGGAAATCACCCTGTGCATGTTTCCCTCCCATGTGACAGATTGTGCCGAAATCTCCTGATCTAAATAATAGCCGCCGGTCGCTGCCTGTGAGACCTGATCGGATTCGACTATTGAACTCGCAAAGCTATTTCTTGATTCCCATCACATCGAACACAAACGCATATTCCAATGCGATTTCCCTAATGAAATCGTATCGTCCCGAAGCGCCGCCATGACCGGATTCCATGTTGGTTTTCAACAGCAGCAAGTTGTGATCGGTCTTCAGCGCCCGAAGCTTTGCCACCCATTTCGCCGGTTCCCAATAATGCACCCGGGTGTCGTTCAATCCCGCCATGACGAAGACATTCGGGTAATTCTGGGCTTTGACATTGTCGTACGGCGAATAGGACATCATGTATTCGAAATACTCCTTCTCATGCGGATTGCCCCATTCGTCGTACTCGATCACGGTCAATGGAATGGACGGATCCAGCATGGTATTGATCAAATCCACAAACGGCACATCCGCGATCGCCACCTTGAACAACTCCGGTCGCATATTCAACACCGATCCGATCAGTAATCCTCCGGCACTGCCCCCGTAAATCGCCAGCTTGTCTGGTGACGTATAGCCTTGCGAGATCACGTACTCCGCGCAATCGATAAAGTCGTAGAACGTATTCTTCTTCTTAAGCAGCCTGCCGTCCTCATACCACTGCCTGCCCATTTCGCCGCCCCCTCGGATGTGTGCAATGGCGTAGATGAATCCCCGGTCGATCATGCTGAATCGGTACGGTCGGAAACCGGCATCTGTGCTGCTTTCGTACGCCCCGTAACCATACAAATACAGAAGATTAGCCCCCGGTGTGAATTTGTCCTTTCTATAAACCAGCGAGATCGGGACCTTTGTCCCATCGCGAGCCGTGGCAATAATCCTCTTGATTTCGTATTTGGTGGGATCATAACCGCCCAGGACTTCCTCCTGCTTCTTTAATTCCCGTTCCCGGGTTCTCATATCATAATCGTATACTGATGCAGACGTCACAAAGGACGAGTAACCATAACGCAGCTTCTGCCCGTTGTAATCCGGATTCCATGCACCATCCACGTCATAAACCGGCTCCGGAAATTCCATCAAGTAGTCCGTGTTAGATCCGAATTCCTTGATCCGGATCTGCTTCAACCCGTCCTGCCGCTCGTACAACACCATGAAATCCTTGAACATCTCCACGCCATTGAGCTTGACAGCCTCGTTTTCCGGAATCGCCTCAACCCAGCGCTCCTTCGACGGTGCAGACACCGGAGCCTGCATCAGCTTGAAATTTCTGGCATGATCGTTGGTTCGGATGAAGAACGAATCCCCATGATGATACAGGTAGTACTCCACATCCTTAATCCTGGGCTGCGCCAACCGAAAATCCCCATCAGGCTTGTTGGCGTTGATGATATGCACCTCGGAGCTTGTTTCGCTGGCAGACTCCACAAAAATATATTCCTGGCTCTTGGACTTCCGCAGATCCAGCCAATACGAGTCGTCTTGCTCATGGTACATCATCTTGTCCGTGGACACCGTATCCCCCAGCCGGTGCCGGAACAACTTGTACGGTCGCCACGCCTCATCAGGCACCGTGTAGTAGAACGTCTTGTTATCGTTCGCCCATTCAAATCCGGCAGTGATGCTGTCGATTACATCCGGCAACATTTCGCCCGTGTCCAGGTTTTTGACCCCTAATGTGTACAGCTCGTTCCCCAACGTATCCACCGCAAATGCCAGAAGCTGATGATTGGGACTGATTCGGAAGACTCCCAAATCCCAGAATTCCTTGCCTTCGGCTTCTCGATTGCCATCCAACAGCACTTCCTCCGGAGCGTCCAGGCTTTTGAATTTCCGGCATTCCACGCTGTATTGTTTCCCCTGCAAAGTGCGGGAATAATAGTAATAGTCGTCCCATTTGGTGGCAGCGGTGGTGTCGGTTTCCTTGATGCGCCCCACCATTTCCTGGAACAGGGTTTCCTGGAATGCCTCAGTAGGCTCCATCACCGCGTCGGTGTAAGCGTTTTCCGCTTCCAGGTATTTCATGACCTCGGGGTTGTCGCGGTCTCGCAGCCAAAAATAATTGTCAATCCGTTCCTTGCCGAATTCGGTCATGATCTTCAGTTCCATTTTGGCGACCGGTGGTGTGATTTCGCCTTTCGGGCTGTACGACACCACCAGGAAGCTCAGCGCCAGAACCGTCAGCAAACTGAAATAGACATGAATTTTCCGCATGGTTTTTCCTTATATTTTATAAATTGTTTCTGACAGACCTTTCTTGTCATTCCTGATTCCCTTGTGTCATCCCGATTCCCTTATGTCATCCCGCACTTGATGCGGGATCCAGTTCCTTTCCCCTCTGGTTTCCGGGGAGAAACTGAAAGGGGGCAATCTCCTTTTATTTTGCTTGCTTTTTTTTTAGTATTGTGGATATGAGCAAGCCTCATGATCTTCGAGCAAACCGATTCGACAGCACTGAAATCAACATCCCCAACATCATGAATCCAAGCACAGATTCAGACAATATTAGAATTACCCCCAACGGATTCTGTGGATGCGTGCTTCGTATTCCTAAGTTTGAGAATATATCAAACGATACAAATAACCATTTCCAAAATCCTCCAAGAGAATTACCCACCTCATTGAAAACCGTTGGATTAACCGGTTTCTCAGCGACAAACATCCAATTGGGTAATATCGATTTCAGGAATTCTGGTGCTTGGCATGGTAAAGTCATATAAAGCACAGCGAATATCAAAACAAAAACAATACTCCAAAAAGCAACTATAGAGAGTTTTCCCCCACAATCCGAGAATAATTTCCAAATACGATAAATCCAGGGGTGATTGATCTTAAAAAGATACAAAAATTGCTGGTCATTAACGTACCTATATAAGTCCTTTGCCATAATCGTGTCTGCATCATCTATATTAACAAGTAAAAATTTGGTATAGAACCAGCGACTAAAAATATGTCTGCCTAGATCCTTCCAATAAATTCTCTTGAATTTGACATTTTCGCGGATATTAGAAAGTATAGAAAGTGTTTTTTTCCTTTTCCATAACCTCTTCAAATCAATTTTTTCAAAAACATGTTCACGCCATAGAGGAAGATATTTTGTGTCTTTAAATATAGTTTTAATCGGCAATTTTGTCATATTTTCCTTATCCTCAGGCGATAGTTTGCAGTCTTCAGAGAAATGGTCAAGGGTCAAAGTGCTTACCGATACATTTGAAAGCTTTGCCCCCTTCAATGATGCTCCTGTTAGATTAGCACCTTGCAAGTATGCATGAAACAAATCCGCATGATCTAAATTGGTCATATAAAGAAATGATCCCTCAAGGTGACAGTGGCGCAGTTTTGCATATTCTAAATTAGCACCATCCAGAAGTGCATTTTCCAAGTGGGCAGATATTAGATATGTGTACTCCATATGTGCATTGGTAAGGTAAGAATTCTCCAGATGAGCACTACCCAATTTTGCGTGTTCGAGATGTGCACCAGTTAGGTCCGCATCTATCAAAATAGTATACAACAGATTCGCATACTCGAAATGAGATTGTTTTAATTTCGATGATGATAGCTCTGCTTCATACAAGATAGCGCGCTCAAATCTAGCTTCCTTTAGCTCGCAATGATCAAATAATGATTTCTGCAGCTTTGCTTCCGTAAGGATCGCACCATTCAGATGACATCCCACCCATTTGGAGCCTTCGAGATGTGCCCCCACCATAGTTATTCCGATACATTGTTTCTGTAGTACGGTTATTCCCCTAAGATCAAGACCGGGTACACATATTGATTTTCCATCAAGAAAATCCAGAAGAATTTCCACCTTATCTTCTAGTGGCGGGAGACCGATGTTTTTCAGAATATCATTCGCTGTATTAATTCGTTTCTCTATTTCTCTCTCATTTAAGACATCCTGCAATTTCAGGGCTTGAATAATATTTTCTACAACATTCTCTTTTCCTGACCAGCGGTTGCGCAGGTCTCCCACTTCCTTGTCGCTGGGACACTCAGTTCCGGGCGGTTCTTCATGTATAAAAATCCCTAAAAGATCATCCATTGAGTCATGCATGATTTACACCTCGATAAATGTTGCAATACTTTTCATTTTTCCTGTACTATCAAGTGTCCCCACCTGACACCATAACTTACTTAAGTTCCACCCATGAAATAATGCTTCTTGTAATGCACGATGTCTCCGAACTTCCGCATGAATTCCAAATCCTCTTCGTTCAGGGGTCCCTTTTGAATCTCCTGCAGGTTGCTCTCGAATTGCCTTATATTCATTGGTGCCGTCATGCAAACATGAACCTGAGGATTGGACAGCACAAACCGGTAGCATTCCCCCGCAGTGGGAATCCTGCCGTCTTTCGGATACCCTTTCGGTCGTCGCAGCAAATACCGCCAACGGGTGGCAGTGAAACTGATTACCCCCGGATGATGCGCCTCCAAATAAGGGGAAATATCCTGCTCGGCGCCTCGATGCGCCGCATTATACCGCATCATCACGGTGTCCAGCTTTCCTTCCGCGCACATCTTCCCCGCAAATTTCCGGTCATGGGTGGACATTCCGGTGGCACGGATTTTCCCTTCTTCCCTGAAACGTGCGAACTGCTCCAAAATATCATCCGTCAACTGCTTGCCTTTCGTCACTCCAAGATACTGGAATATATCGATATAATCGGTGCGAAACTGCCGCAGCCTCTTCTCCAGCGACCGGCGCAAATTCGGATGACCTAACACCAGATTGTACGCTCCGGTGGCGATGACATACTTATCCCTTCCTTGTTGCAGCACATCCCGCATGACATGGATCACTTGCGTATCGATCCCGAAACCGAAGAAGTAGTTGATTCCGGCATCCAACGCCCGATACACCATCTTCTTGCCAGGCAGGTAGGTGGTTGACAATCCCAGCCGATGCACTTTCAAATCGGTGTTTCCTAAAGTCGTATGAAGAAAATCTTGTTCCATCCTTGCTTCAATTCAATGTGGCGTCAGGCGTCCGCCTGACACTTCAATGTCGCTTATTCCCCCCTTCTATTGAAGGGGGAAAAAGAAGGGGGGTTGCAATGCTTCTATCTCACCCGAATAAATTCGGGTGTTGTCCTAATTCGCGTCGGCGCCGACTTGTCGTGCGCCAGACGTGGTGCACGGCGTAGCTGGCACCTACCTGTGTCATTCCCGCGAAAGCGGGAAGCCAGCTCCCTCCCCCCTGCTATGCAGGGGGGAATTGCAGTGGGGGTCACGATCCTTGTGATCCTGACATTTCCTCTAACGTCCCTTCTTCATCATTCCCAAAAACCTTGACCGCAGCGCATCGCTCATGAGCGCTTTCTTGACTGGCGGCAGCTTCAAAAATCCGCCCACCACGCCGCGCATGAACTTGTGATCCAGCCGCCCGGGATCGGTGAACATCTGATTCTGCAACGTCCCACGCTCCAGACATTGCAAGATCACGCGTTCCATCGTATCTTCGGGATGCAGAACCCTTTGTTCGCGTTTGATTAACCTCATCGCGCCGGTGGTGCATTGCAGCCCGCATACTCCGCATCCGATACAAATCGAGGTATCGATAATCGGTGTCCCTTCCTCAGGAATTTCAATCGCATGGATCGGGCACGCCTCGGCGCAATCCCCGCATTCCGCGCACTTTTCGGCGCTGCAATCGGCGATGAAGGTGGACGTGACGACCGTGTTCGGATACCCGAACTTGCTGATCCCCAACAAGATATTGCAGCAGCATCCGCAGCAATGGCAGAAAAATGCCGGCTGGTCTTTGATGTTGTCGGTGCAGATCACCAGCCCCAATTCCTTCGAACGCGCCAGATTTTCCAGCATTTCTTCTTTGGCGACCAATTTGCCGAAGCCGTGTTCCACCATCCAGACCCCTCCCTGTCCGAATGTCGAGCACGTCTCCAATGGCACGTCGCATTTCTTGACGCCGGCATGCAGCTTCTCATGGCGGCACGAGCAAATGCCTATCGCAAATTTGTCGTAACGATCAATGATCGCGCTGGCTTTTTCGTAATCCAGCACTTCCACATATCCTTGGTCATCGATGGCATCTTCCCAGGGCAGTGTTCGGAGTGCGGAGGTCTTTTCCCCATGGGCGAAATTTGACCGATAAAACGTGTCCTTGTCGGACAAATATTGGTGGAACAGTTCCCCCCACTCTTTGAAGTGCAATTCCCCTCTGGTGCGCATCATGGTGAATTCGAAAATACCGATCACCAAAGGCGACACCATGTACCGATATCCGCCCATGAGCCAGATGTCCATCACCAAGCCGCGTTCAGCAAGGGTCTCCAGGACGTTCTGCAACCTGACGGGGTCGGACTTGGTGGTTTTCTGGATTTGCTCCAGGGTTGCCATCCCATACGGCATTTTGGCGACGATTTCCGCTTCTTCCTCGGTGTACAGATGCTTGAGGATCTGATAGAACGTGTCATTCCACGGTGCCCGGACCGTCAACCCGTCGATCTTCTTCCCCAACTTCCGGTAAACATCTTTTCCAACCAAATGTCCCATGATTTCCTCCTGTCATTACGAGGTCGCGTAGGGGCTGTTCCCGACGAGTCGGGAACATGCCCTTCGTGGCACTTCCCCCCTTCTATTGTCCGAATGGACGCCTACGGCGAAGGGGGGAACAAAAGGGGGGTTGCGTGTGCTTCTCTATCACCCGAATGAATTCGGGTGTTGTCCCAATGTATCGTAACCGTCGACTTGTCCGCCCATTAGGCGGATTTATCGTGCGCCCCGTCATCTAATTCAGTAATCTATCTCATCAAACTCCAGAGCGAATTTTCCGAATGCTTTTCTTGCCTCTAATAATTCAATTCTGTCTTTTCGATTCCTGAGAACATCCATGATTCCCTGCCTATCCTTATCTGCCATCATGCATCCTAATATGACCTTTGCGATTACACCTTCCTGCAGACAAACCGGACGATCGGTATCTTTGAGTATTTCGTCAGCCATCATTAGAAATCGATATTCCTTTTCATAAGACCATTTTCTGGATTTGAATGTTAGTGATTTAATAATGGTTTCAATTCCATCCATAGTGAACGGATTTAAAATAGGGTAATCCAATTCATATTTAACCTTAAAAGGTATAATATACTGATTGATTCCTATCTCGAACAAGTCACCAAAAGTATTCAGCAACTCAATGACATTAAATCCTACACAGAAGCCCTTATGTTTATTCGAATAGTGAGACCACATTAAGATATCATCCGGTTTCTCGGTGACAGAGAATACTCCATATAGGTCATTCTCTCTGTCCTCGGTGTATTTTTGTTCTTCGTGAAAATAGGGATCTCTTTTTAACTTTTCCCCTAACCACTCCTTTGCCATAGTTTCAACTCCTTTCTCATCAATGCCGGGATTAAGCTCTCTTAAGTCTACTTTACGTAACTCCAGAATTTGTTGCTCATTTCCCAGGTCATATCTGACTGGGATTTTTGAATCGAAAGGGTCGTTAAATTCCTTGGCTGATGTGAAAAAGATTTCATCATGGGTTAACATTCGTCTGTGTTCTGGACATTTCCAATCTCTGTATTTATATAGATATTTGTGTTTAAGAACATCTTTCCAACCTCTGCGGAGTATGTAAGGCATCTCTTTGTTGTTCATTATGATCTTGATAATCTCCGGGATTTCGAGATCATTGATATTCTTGAATTGTTCTTTCTTATCCATGACTGATCAATTCCCCTTATATGTTTTCCTAACCTAATCTTTTCTTGATTTTCCCCGCCATCTCATCCAGTTTCCCCCTTGATGGCATCGGAAGGCTGCCGCTCCAGCGTTTGAAGATAAATCCGTCCCTAAGGTTTAGATCAGAATCACTTCGACCCTGACACCTTTTTTAGCATATCGATATATGATTTTTCGAGCAGGTCGGTTTCCTTAATGCCCAATTTTTCCACGAACTGTTTGGCTGATTTCTCCCCTTGAAGTCTGTCATGGCACGACAGCAGCACTACTTCAATCTCCACAAATCTCCCCAAACCCTCCACCTCATCCAAATGTATCCTTACATTTTCTTTCTTATAGACGGTTCTTGATTTAATTACGGTTCCTCGGATTCCCAATGCCTTGCTTAACATCGCCTTAACCTTTGCCGGAGACTTGATGGGGACAATCTGATAATCCGACCGCTTCGGACCTGGAATATCCTCCTTCCGGTAGTAAATCAGTTCCCCCTTGTCGTCGCTGAATACCCGAAGTTTCAGCCTGCGTGGTTTGGTTTCGAAAAAGGTATCTTCCTGTTTCAGCACCTCGGCAGGCGAACCGCAGATTTCCTCTGCCTTCTTTTTCAATGATTCCCAATCCCGAACCCTGGCTTTGATTTCGATGTTTTCCGGCATTAGAACGACACTTTGTTCTTTATTATTTCCGCCATATCATCCAATTCCCTCCGTGGTGGTGTTGGAATACTGCCGCTCCAGCGTTTGAAGCCGAAGCCATCGCCTGCAAATCTTGGCAGGACATGCAAATGCACATGGAAAATCTGCTGGCCGGCGACCGCCCCATCCGCCACGAACAAATTAATCCCTTCGCATTTCACCCCGCTCTTGCGCAGCGATGCTGCAATCTTCTGCCCCATACGGAACATCTGCGCCCCCACCTCAGGGTGGAGGTCCTTCAAATACGCAGCATGCTTGTTCGGAATCACCAATACATGCCCCGGATTGACCGGTTGGATGTCCATGAAGGCGCTGACCAATTCATCCCGATACACAAAGCTGGCAGGCGCTTTCCCCTCTATGATATCGCAGAAGACGCATTCGCTCATGTTTTCTCTCGGTTCTACCCCCCCCTTTAATTCCCCCCCGCAGAGCAGGGGGGAGGTTGGATTATCTCACGCAGAGGCGCAGAGAACGCGGAGCAGATTTCTCAGGGGTGGCATGGTCCATACTATGCCACAACACTGAAATTGTCATCCGTCATGGTTTGGACCATGACAGCCTGGAACGACGCGGCTTAGCTTAGCGCCCGAATTTATTCGGGCGCTAACGAAGAGCATACAACCCCCCTTGTGTTCCTCCCTTCAATAGAAGGGGGGAAGAAGACTGGATCCCGCTGCAAGTGCGGGATGACACAAGACAGGATACCGGAGTGTCGGGTGGGGACGCCCGACACCACACGAATCCGTTCGAGAGCGTTCGATCCGCTGAATCGCTGTCACACGAGTCGTGTGACAGCACACTATTACCTTCCTATGGTCCGCCCAAGCCCGTCCGGGGCAAAGGTGTCTCAATCTTCGGTCCCGGAAACGGCGTCTTGGCGCTGTTGATGAACGCTACCTCGGACAACGGTTTCCGTGCCGTCACTGCCGGTTGTTGACCTGATTGGTCGTCGGTCTGGTAATAGCCAAACGGGATCAGCGAGACGATGATCCAATGCTTCGGAATATCCAGAAGTTTGCGGATGGTCCTTTTGCTGCAGCTCAGCACCCATACGCCGCCCAACCCAAGATCCTGAATCGCCAGCAGCATATTCTCGATTGCCGCCGCCGCATCGAACAGATAGAAATGGTCATCCTCATCGTAGGATTCCCAGGTGGCATGGGGATCGACACACACCACAATCATCGCCGGCGCATGTTCGACCCATGACTGATGGAATTCCGGATCGAACCTCGCCATTTTGGCTCGATCTGTGACTACGACAAACCGCCACGGTTGCGTGTTTCCCCCCGAAGGCGCTCGGATCGCAGCTTCCAAAATCTGCGTGATTACCTCGTGCGGAACTTCCCTGTGAATGAATTCCCGCACACTTTTTCGAGCGTGTATGGTTTCCAATGTCTCCATTGTCGCAACCTCTCATCGAATATGGCTGGCAGACACGGGCGTCTGCCAGTGAACCTACGACTATCCTGTCGTGTCAGGTGGGGACACCTGACACCACATCTATTGTGTCAGGCGAGGGCGCCTAACACCACCCCCAAGGTGCAGTCACACGCCCTCGTGTGACTGTAACTGGTGTCAGGCGATGGCGTCTTCCACTTGACGCCGCAGTGAATCACAAAATCTCTTGGAGAATCTCGGCAATGTCCCTGATCAATTTGGGACATACGATCATATGCCGTCCGGTCTCCTTCAGAAATGCCTGTCCTTCAGGCGAACCCGGATCGCAGCCCAGCAAATCCCGGCACATGATCGATTCGTTTCGGGCTTTGAACTTAGTGACTAATTCATCCACCAGTCGGTATGTGTTCTCACGGGCGTCCGTATCCTCGACCCGCGTCCGACCGTATTTCAACCCAAGCACCATCATGGCGCCGGTTACCGCTCCGCACGTGTCACCTATCCGAGCCATGCCGCTGCCGAAAGCGGTCCCGAGCCTCAGAGCGGAGTCGCGATCCAGTCCTAACTCGCCGCCATACGTTGACAGCACCGACTGGCAGCAATTGAATCCCAATCCCTCGAAGCATCGCACTGCCTCATCAACCTTGCTCATTTTGCCTCCATATCGCGTGACCGATATGTGTCAGGTGGGGGCACCTGACAACACGCAAATCAGATGTGTCAGGCGAAGACGCCCGACACCACCTTAACGGCGTCATTGGTGCTGTCACACGAGGGCGTATGACAGCACGTATTCGACGTCAGGCGGGAACCTCTGACACCACAATTTACAGGTTCATTAGGTGGTGCCAGGTATCCTCACCTGACGCAGATGAGCTCCCTTGACTATTCCTTGACCAACAGCACGTTGACCGCTTTGACGATGATCCTGACCCTGTCGCCCTTCTTGATCGCCAGTTCATCCAGCGATTCAATGGTCATCACCGAGCTCATGGTCGCGCCGGCTGCCACCTCGACCTTTACCTTGCACATCAATGTCCCCTTGGTGATTTCCGTTACCGTCCCCGTCAACTGGTTTCTGGCGCCGTACTTCATAATGGATTCCTTTCCGTAATGTCCTGTACGTTGACTCCGCTTATTCTCCTGTCGTTGCCCAAACCTCGGATCAGAGTCTTAAAATATAATAGATAACATATCAAAAGTCCAGAACTTTTTGGTGATTATCCCCGAAATTCGATCAAATCTAATTATCAGCATTCGGAAAATGTCCTTGATTCTTTATGAAAAATTTGGTAAATTACTAAGTTGGGAATCATGCGCTTGCAAGCAAAGACCTGATCGCATTCCATCACATAACCACAGGTATATTGATGGAACTGATATTTGGTACCAAGCGGCTCTGCCTGCTGGTCGCACTCTGTGCCTTGTCGGCAAATCAATTAGCGGCGCAGACCATCCATGAGACCGGCACGCTTCGAGACTTCTTGGGCGGAGCCTGCCCGAATTGCGAATATGATAACTGGATCAGCCACATCTCGGAAGGGATTGCCAATCCGGGCTACAACAACTATGGTCCCACCCAACTTGACCCTCAAACGAACGGCTTCGGTCTCTATCTGCAAATTCCGAGCAACGCGTCTGGCGATTCGCTGATCGCAATCTGGTATTCCATCTTCGATAGTTTCCTGATGGGTGACACCACTTCGGTGCAATTGCGACTCACCGACACCGGGCTGGATTCCATCTATCAATTGGTCATCTTATCGGATCCCTCGAGACAGTACTACATCCTGCGGGAAATCCTGAATCCAGCGTTCTACGACAGCCAGCTAACCCCTCTCGACACTACCGACGATGTTCGGGGCAGTTTCACTCACGGCTGGGGCGTATACGTGTTCGCTCCGTCAGCCTCCCTGCCCGATGTGCTCGTTGAAGCGCCCCATCCTGAGGACGACTACGTCAGCGTCTTCGTGGCGGTTGATGTATTCGAGACGTATGATGCGGGATTGTTGATGATTGCCGGCGCCGGTCGCGAAGTCCTCTGGACGAACCAGGGCGAGTATAACAATAGCAAATCCCTGTCCGACCCGTCCCGAGTATATAACTCCGTGTTCAACACCGCTCATCGCTCCTTCGTGGATCATCATGCCGATCATTTCTGCTTGCAACTCCACAGCTACGATTCCGATGCGCACCAGGGTCAGCGTTCGCTGGTCATCTCGTCTGGTTCCGACGATGATTTCCCCAATGAGCCAGTCCTGGACCGGTGCGCGCTTGACGACATGATCAGCTTCACGCCTTTCGTGTGCGTGCCCGCCAATAGCTGCGGCAATCATCCCGATGTGACCATTAGTCAGTACTACCAATTGTTCTACGAAGGCGGATATGCCTATCGTGGAGAAGCGCCGATCATTCCGACCACCAATGACCTCTACGGCTTCGCTCAGAATCAACAAGCTCTATATTCGAATGCGGGCACGCGGAAATATCAGGATCCCGAGGATTTCCTGCATATCGAAATGGACGAGATGCCGGATCCAATACTGGATACGATCACGGTGTACTACCAAACTGAACTGCCAGGGCAGGTGACTTTTGAGAACTACTCTAATGCCATCGCCTACTTCCACCCTGCGTTCCAGGCACTTCAGCGCGCCCTGCCGCATGTGGCGATGGCACAAGTGATCGGAGCTGTTCCCGATCCCCTGGCATTTCCGCAGACCCTGGTGTACGCTGTGGATACCCTGGTCGTACGATTTCGAAATCAGTCTGCGACCGAGATGCTATATCTGACTGACGTCTATACCAACGACCAGGTTTTCATAATAGAGTCGGCGCCCATCGGATCGTTGATCGATCCCGGACGGGAGTGCCCTGTCACCGTCCTGTTCAATCCCCAGGGTGCTTACACTTATCAGCGAGTTCTCACGTTCTCCACAGAGATCGGCTGCCGGCACGTGCCATTAGTGGGAACCGGCTTGGGCGGTGTCGCGCAACTGGCGCCGTCGTCAGTCAACTTCGGACCCGTGTCCCTGACCGAAACCGATACCACTACCGTGCTGCTGCAAAACATCGGCAATTTCCCCATGAGTCTTTCTGCTGTGATCAACGCACCTCCACACTTCTCTTTCGAGCCTTTCGCGATTCCGGACAGCCTGATTGCCGATGGGCAGCAACTGCCTCTCCGCATCCGGTTCGATCCCCTGGATATCGGAAGTTATCAGGACACGATGTACATCATCGTCCAGACCTACTCCACCGACACTCTCGCCCTGGAAGTCAAAGGAGAAGGTGCGATCGTTGTGGATATCTTTTCCGACGACTTCTCCTTGGATCATGGCTGGACCGGTTACGGCTTGGCTGGCGAATGGGCTCGCGGTGTTGCCATGGGTGGACTCGGGGACGACAACTACGGTGGTCCCGATCCTGCATTCGACCATACGCCCAGTATTGACAACATATTGATCGGAAACGACTTAACCGCCATCGACGGGGACTATGAAGCCAACCTGGCATCTCCTTATTGGCTGACCTCGCCCGTGATTAATTGCTCCTCCTATGTCAACGTGCAGTTGAAATTCTGGCAATGGTTGGGCGTGGAGCGGAATCAATATGATCACGCCTTCATCCAGGCTTTCAACGGCACCGATTGGGTCACCAAATGGCAGAATTCCACCGAAACCATCGATGAGGACACCTGGACCCAACACCTCATCAATGTCTCTCACGAAGCCGATCAGAATCCCGTATTCCGAATTCGATTCGGAATCGGCACGACCGATGGCAGTTGGCAATATTGCGGCTGGAACATCGATGACCTCCGCGTCATCGGCGTCGAGCCCACCCTTGCCGCCATCACCAGTCTGTGCGTGATGCCCTATGAGGAAACTTCGATATTCCTCTGTTGGAATCGTGTGCTCTATGCTCAACACTATAACGTGTATCGCGGGAGTTCCCCTGATTTCGCAATAAGCCCCGAGTACATGATTGCCGAGATTCCGGCGAACGATACAACATACGTGGATACCGATGTCCTGGATCAGATGCCAAACGCATTCTATAAGGTCACCTCGCTGGATCAATGATCATATGCCTTGAAAAAGCAATCGTATTGCCTGTTCCGAGATGAGATCGTTCGTCAAATACGCCATGATTCTGGTGCCGCTTCTGTTTCCGGCGCTGTGTGCAAATCTCAGAGCCGAGATATTGCACGAAACCGGAACGCTTCGCGGATTCCTAGGGGGAAGCTGCCCCGATTGTGCCTACGACAATTGGATCAGTCACATCGTGGAAGGGATAGCCAATCCCGGATTGAATGACTACGGACCTATCGAACTCGACCCCCAGACCAATGGATTCGGTCACTATATCCTGATATCCAATGATTCTGCAGGCAACCAGCTTATTGAGACCTGGTATGATATCTTTTGGGCACTTTTTCAAAATGACACGTTAGCGGTGGACGACCGCCTTGTTTCTTCCGGACTGGATTCTATCTACCAATTCGTCGTATTGTCTGATGATAGTGCGGAGTACCTCATTCTCAGAGAAATGTTGAATCTGGGATATTTCGACGATCAATTGACTCCGGAGGACACCATAGATGACGTCCGGGGCAGTTTCGATTGCGGCTGGGGAGTGTACGTGTACTGCCCATCCGCTTCCAGACCCGATGTGATCATCGAAATGCCGCACCCGACCGATGACTACATCAGCCCCTTCGTTGGCACCGGCGTATTTGAACTGTACGACGCCGGAGTGCTGATGATTGCAGGTGCCGGACGCGAAGTCCAATGGACCAACGAAGGGGAATATAACAACAACAAGTCCCTGTCCGATCCATCCCGAAACCCCCAGTCTGTGTTCCATGCCGCTCATCGAGCCTTTGTGGACCACGCGTTCGATCACCTGACCATCCAGGTGCATAGTTTCGATACCGTGCTGCATCAGGGCATGCTCTCGGTGGCGTTGTCAGCCGGTCCCGATGATTCCTTTCCGAACGAACCGATCCTGGACCGATGTGCCTATGACGACATGATCAGCCTGACCCCATACCTGGTCGTGCCCGCCAATACCTGCGGGAATCATCCCGACGTCACCATCCGCAACTACTATCAATTATACTACGAAGGGGGATATGCCTATCAAGGGAGCGCCCCCATAATCCCGATCAATAGTCAACTCCCCGGCTACGGCTTAAATCAGCAGATACTGTATTCCCATCAGGAGCATGAGACGAGCGATGATCCGGAGAACTTTGTGCACATCGAACTGGACGAACTGCCGGACCTGATCCAGGACACCATCACCGTGTACTACAACACTGCTCTCTCAGGAGGCGTGACTTTCGACAATTTCGCGAATGCCCTCCTGTATTACCGTCCCGCCTTTGAAGCGTTAGAGCTTGCAATGGCGCAGATTCCCATGTCCGAGCTCGTTAGCCACCATCCGCCGGTGTTGAATTTCCCCGACTTGCCGGTATTCGATTCCGACACCCTATCTGTGTTCTTTGAGAACATCTCCTCATCGTCGGAATTGGTGGTCCAGGGGGCTTCCACGAATGATCCGGCATTTTCGGTGGTGTGGGCGCCCGCCAACCAGGTCTTGCAAGCCGGCGAAATGTGCTCGGTTTCCGTGGCGTTCAACCCACTGGCAGCCATAGTGTATGACCAGGTTCTTACTCTGATTACCGACGAAGGTTGCAATTATGCCCCCATGACGGGAACCGGCTTGGGCGCCTCGGCTGTCCTGGTGCCTCCTACCCTCAACTTCGGTCCTGTGCCCATTGATTCCTCGTTTTCCCTGCCCGTGTACATCAGAAACGTCGGAACCTATGTCATGCATCTACTGTCGATCAATCCCAGACCACCGCATTTCCTGACTTCTCCACCCACCGACAGTACCTGCATGCCCGGGCAGCAGATCCGATTCATGGTCAGCTATTTTCCGCTGGAAGAAGGTTTCCATCAAGACACGATCCAGGTCATCACTGATGCGTTCTGCAATGATACCCTATCCCTGAGAGTGCAGGGTGAAGGTGGCATACTGCCAGCTTCGCCGGAAGACCTCTGCATCTTGAAGAGTGGCGCTGAGGTGCGACTTTCCTGGAAAGAAGTCAGCACCACGGCTTATGGATCGCCAATCCACGTCGATGGCTATTCCGTATTTTCTGCCTCGTCACCAGCAGACACTTTTCGACAGATCGATAGAACTGCGTTGACCGAATATGTCCTGCATCTGCAGCTGCCGGAACCGCCACAGACATACTATCAAGTCCGTGCCTATTCGGAAGCCGTCCGGATCCCCATGGAACCCAACCGCAGCGAATAGGCATTCCAGAAGGCAGAAATGATCGAATCTCGACTAACGTCTTGTGCAGCATTGATTGGATTGTCGATTGCCACGGTTGCGTATTCCGTCACTCTTCGTGTTCCCTCCGAGTATTCGACGATCCAGGACGCTATCAACGTATCTCAGAATGGTGACACTGTTCTTGTGGCACCCATGACCTACGCCGGTCCCGGTAACTATGCCCTGGATTTCCTGGGGAAGCGGATTGTGGTAAGATCGGAAACGGGTGCCGGGGAAACCATTATTGACTGCAGGAATCTTGGTCGCGGTGTGTACTTCCACAATGGGGAAGACACACTATCCGTCCTGGAAGGATTTTCGATCACAAACGGTTATCTTGAGGGGGAATCTTTCGGCGGAGGAATTCTCTGCGCAGGGTCATCGCCGACGATCCGACATAATGTGATCACATCATGCCACGCCTATTGGGGAGGCGGAATCTGCCTCACGTATTCCGACCCTGTAATCGTGGACAACTCCATAGTCGGAAACGACGGCGATAGGGGAGGAGGCTTGGCAATTCTGGCTTTTTCTGATCCAGTGGTCAAAGGAAATATCATCCAGGACAACACTTCTCCCGGGGGCTGAGGTGGCTGTGGCGGCGGCGGGATCCGCTGCGACGATTCCAATCCGGTGATCGAAGGAAATATCATCGTCGGAAATTCCACCAATTACGCCGGTGGTGGGATCTGCGCCTTTTCCGGGCACATGACCTTACGCCATAACCGCATCGAAGCCAACTTCGCCCTCGTCAAAGGGGGAGGCGTTGCCCTATTCAACGGCTCCGGCTCGGAATTGCTCAATAATCTGATCGCGGGGAACAGTACCGACATCGGCGGCGGAATATACATCGAAAGCTCTCCGGGCTGCGAAATCGTGAATTGCTCGGTTGCCGGGAACGCCGCCACCTTGATCGTGGGCGGAGTTGCTGCCTATCAATTCAGCTATCCCGTGATCCGAAATTGTATCGTGTACGGCAACGTCGCTCCCCTGCACCTGTCGCTATTTTCCGCCTTCGACGATTCCTTTGATGTGTCCCATTCGGATATCGAAGACGGCTGGCAAGGGACCGAAATCCTGAACGATCCCCCTCTATTCGTATCGGGATCAAGCGGCGACTATTACTTGAGCCAGATTGAATCCGGGCAAGCTGCTCAAAGCCCGGTCGTCGATCGAGGCGGCGACTCCGCTGCCGTGATGCATCTGGACACCATGACCACCCGGACCGACCAAATTGGCGATGACGGCATGGTCGATCAAGGCTTCCATTATTATCAGACTACATCGTCCGGGGGAATTGAGCGCCCCAACAATCCAAGCCAGCCGTCATCTTTCGGACTAGCCATATTCCCCAATCCATTTAACGCGACCGCAACGATTGACGTGACCCTGCCGATAACATCTCCCTTGCGGATGGCGGTGTACGATATCCTCGGTCGCCGAGTCTTTTCAACGAACCTCGGCATCCGTCCCCCAGGGAATCACTTGATTTCTTGGTCAGGAAACGACAGCCATGGCACGCCTCTTGCCACCGGTTCCTACTTTCTCACTCTGAGCACACCTTCCTATTCTCAGACCAAGAAAATCATCGTTCTCAAATAAGAAATCCCCCCTTCCATGGAAGGGGGGATAAGACCGTGCTGTCATGCGCCCTCGCTTGACAGCTATGGCTCTCAAGCCGACCCACGCATTGTCATCCCGCACTTGATGCGGGATCAAGTCTTGTAGGTCAGGATCCCCGTGATCCTGACATCTTTCTTTCCGTGCTGTCAGGCGACTGAAGCGCTCAAGCCGTGTCCCCACCTGACAGCCTTCTATTTCAACAACACCATCTTCTTCGCAGCAACAAAATCACCCGCACTCAGCTGATAGAAATATACTCCCGCTGCGCACAGCTCCCCATTCCGATCCCGACCGTCCCAGACAATCTGATGATATCCTGCCTCCTGACGCTCATCAACCAGGGTCGCGACTCGCTGCCCAAGAATATTGAATAGCGTCAATCTCACTGCGCTCGGTTCTGGCAACCCGAACCGGATGACAGTGACGGGATTGAACGGATTGGGATAATTCTGGTCTAGCACATACTCCCTTGGAACCAACTGCCCCTGGGAAGGTTGAGGGACGCTGGTAATCAACTCTGGCGGATCGGTGGTGAACTTGATGACCAGCTCATCATGCAGTGCGTACCCACTCGCCGGATACTCCCCATTGTAGTTGTATTGAATCCCGTTCCGTTCCGCCGGACTCTCAATTCCGGCGGTCGAATAGTCGATGCCATTCTGAGTCAATTCCCGGTACACGAACAGGATTTCCCCATCGCCGGTCACCGTTTCGTACACCGCAGGATCGAAAAATACCACCTCAAAAGTCTCCTGCTGATTGGCATTGCTGTAATGTCCCACTCTCGAATATTCCACCAAAAAGATGTCCTGGTCGCTATCATAGTACGTGCAAATCTGCCCCTGCTCGTTGGAATAATGCCACAGATCATCCCAGAACGGTGCGAGCATCGCATGAATGCCGTCTGGTGATGGCAAAGTCCGGTTGCTGTAATTCGTCATCGTGGTGCTGCCCATCGCCAGCCACCCGTCCGTGGAAACGCTGACGTGGTCGTACATCAATCCATAATACTCGAATTCGAACGGGAGCGCCACGGGAATGGTCTGATCCGTCTGGACGAAGGGCAGCGCTTGTCCCGGACCGCCCTGAGATGGTGCGATCTCCCGCCATGGGAAACTGGGGCATTCCGTGTACAGCGTGTCATGGGAATCATAGGCGAAGTAGTACAAACTGTCATCAGGAGTGGGGCTTTCCGGAGTGATCAGTCCAACCAGGATGCTCGCCGGCGAACTCTGATTGAACAAGTATGTCTGGAACTGATGCGACGACACGACCGAGAAATCGATCACCGTTTCCGGGATAGTGTTCCCGGTACTCTCCACTCGGAACCGATCGACGGAGGTCTCTACCGTGTCACCGGGATCTGTCGCCGGCAGAGTCGCAATGGAATCGTGGACGATGACGTGTGGATCGCCCGTTCGGAAAAATATCTGAGACTCAGGCATCCCCTGAATTCCATTATTCGTCATTGTCACGACTAAATCCACCGTTTCCCCCACGTCCCACCGACCGTTATTCCCATCGTCGACCACAACTGCAACCAATCCCAAATCCGGCGTTGCCACCGGGATTTCGAAATTGTCGTCCCACGAAATCGATCCGGTATCAGAAATGCTCAGATCGAATTCGAGAACATCGCCGATGCTATATTCCGTCGCCAGGTTGACCGCATAGTCCGGCACGGATCCTGCCGTGTCCTCCGGCGCGATATTGCCAAATCCGGCTTCGCTCTGAGTAATCGTCACCGTCGGTTCCTCGGTGGACAACGTCGCGTGGACGTCCATCGCCGTGGCATTTCCCAGATTGACCACGATCTCGTGCAAGGCAACCTGCTCGCCGGGATTCAAGTATCCATCCCCATTTCCTTGCGCTTGGTCACGAACCAAGACCGAATCGTGCAGCACCAAAACGCCGGACGGACTGACCGGAATACTGACCTGTGCAGGGAATACTCCGGAGTTACTCGCCGTGACCAAGACCGAATCCTCAACTGACAGCACCGTCACGTCCAACGTCGCTTGCCCTTCCGAATCGGTTACTCCCACCCTGAAATTCGACGTGTCGATGAATGCGCATACCCGTACTCCACCAACCCCTTGACCTGCGCCATCGGTCACTGTGAAAGTCATAGGATGGGTGCCCAGAATCGCATAGATCGGGTGCTCGATCTGCACTCTCACCGGCATGCCGATGAACAGGTCCAACTCCGGATCACTCAGATTGGTGTACTGATTGAATAGCGTGCGGATGATCTCGATGATATTGGGATCCTGGACGAAGTAGGGCTGATAGTGGCTGTAGGTGAACATCTTGCCCGACACCAGAATCGGCGACAATTCCAGCGTCAATGAGTCCAGCAACGCATGGTATATCCCCTTGTCCAAAACATCATTGTAATAGGTGTGCGTGTTCCAGGTCGGTCCAATGAAACCGGCGGCGCCCCGAGGACTGCTGGTGGTTCCCAACGTCATCCACCGCTCGCCGAAACAGCCGTTGTCGGAGACGTCGAATTTCGCAACCCCGCATCCGATCCCTGTCACTATTGGCAGCTTGAAATAGTTAGTCAATCCTTCCACATTCTCCACATAGAATGGAATCCCCGCCCAGCCGTAATACCATCCTGATCCTCGGTAATTGACGTAGCTGCGCCCTTGATTGATAAAATTTGACAATGTCCCCGACCCCCCGTAAAACACACTGTCAACTTGAGAAAAACCGTGGGTCAACAGCAAATACTTGACATACGACTTGGTTTCCCGCATGGAGGGCTCAGTATAGTCCGCCGCCACCACTCCTCGGCTGAACCAGGTGGAATCCTGCATGAACAAGTCCCGCTCGTGCAGCAAGTCTTTCCGCACCAGTAATTGCGCTTCCGAAGGCGAATTGATCACCCAGCGTCCCATGAAATACTCCGGAAAATAATCACTGCCTTCGACGCATACGAACCAGTTCTCATCCACGAAATTGCCCGGATACGAATAGTAAGAAAACATCGTTACCGGATCCGGCGTGTAAGTATTATGAATCGGAAATTGCGTTTCGTCGCCGATGAATAGCACAAAATCAGGAACATCGGTCCACTGATTGTACACATTCAACAAGTAGTCGCGGATAACGTTTGGAGTGCCGGGATTGGCGCCGATCTCTGAAAACCGCACCAGGCTGACCTTGACACCTTTCTGCATCTTCCATAGGATCAACGGCTCCAACTCATCTGTATACGTGTCCGGAGTAATAATCATCAAATGATCGCCGCTGATCGTCTGGCTCTCATCCAACGGACTCAGTAGCATCTGATTGTACAGCCGCGCAAATCCGAGCGGGATTGGTCGGTCAGGACTGGTTTTGGGATTAGTTCCTGCTCCAGGAATCAGGTCGATCCGAATCAGCATCCGCGATGTGATTTCCAGGGTACCGTCTGACGTACCGGCTCGCACCGGACACACTACCAGCGACGCCATCCGAATATCGCGCAGGATCTCCGGAGGCCCCAGCGAGACTTGCTCCTGTGGAAACCATTGCTCCTGGGTCAAACCCTCTTCGGTGTCATTCCTGCGAAGGCAGGAATCCAGAGCAAAGGAATGGAGCTTGTCCAACGGATAGCCGCTCACCACGCGCTGATCCTGCTCTACGACGGTCACCTGTGCCGCATCATCCCTGCCCAGATCGATCCAGGTGCTCCATTGCGGCAGCCTCGGCAAATCGCCGACCTGAATCTGATGCTCGCCATCCCCCAACACCCAATATGTCCCCGTACCTGTCGATTCCAATGCCAGCCCGGAAAACAGAATCTCCACGGACATACCGGAGGCGTCCTGATCCACCACCCGCACCTCAAACGGACTACCGGAGCGGGTCGGCGTTGATGATTGACCGCTGATCCAGACTGGCTCCGCCCAGGCTATCCCTATCCCAAACACCCCCACCAAGACCGCAAACCAGATCGCCTTGTTGCGCATAGATCACCTGCTCTGTGATGTAATTCTGTTAATCCCTGTGCAAACCATGCACGAAATCGTTACCGTCAAAACAGAGAATCCCGCACTATTCCAATGATAACGCCACTTCCTACCGCAATCGGTGTGCCAATCAAAACTTGAATTCCAACCGACCAACTATGCAAAAAATCACGGTCGATCCGTCACGACCGAGAACATCGGTTACCGGTCAGATTTCTATAACCCTAAACATACGAAAAAGCATGGACATTTGCAAGCTCGATTTTCGTCCGCGTGCATTTTCTTGTACCCTCGCAAGGCGTCAATCGTGTGCTGTCATGCGCCCTCCCTTGACAGCACGTAGGTCAGGATCCCCGTGATCCTGACAGAGTTTTGTCATCCCGCACTTGCCTGCCCTGGACTTGATCCGGGGATGTGGAATCCAGGACCGATCGGGCGGTCAAGCCCATCATTGCGAGCCTTGCCCGCCTTAGGCGGGCTTGCCCGGACACCGATCCGGGGGCAGCGAAGCAATCTCCTCCCGAAATCTCTTTGCGCCCTTTGCGCCTCTGCGTGAGCCAAACTCTGCTGATTCGCTCACTTTCCTCTTGACATTCACACCTGTCCATATTATATTTAGCGGATAGGAACCTCTGTATCCGATTCCATCAAGAACAACTGGGTATCCTCATATGGATACTCCTTTTAAGTCTGGGATCGCCATCTTGCTACATCCCAACAAAGTGGTTAATAGGTTATCATGAATTCTAATGTTGCAGAGACGAAAAACTGTCTGCATGACATCGAACCCAATCTTTATTCTCAGTTCGACGGCCCATATGCAACAGGAGAAATCTTCCTGGGAGAAGCTCTTTTATTCCTCGGCAAAATGAAAGCTGAGACGGCGAGTATTGTGTTTCTGGACCCCCCGTTCAACCTGGGAAAAGACTATGGCAATGGCAAGAAACAAGACCTCAGACCTCAAGACAAATATCAAGCTTGGTTGTATTCCCTCATCAGAGAAAGCGAACGTGTGTTGAAGCCTGGAGGAGCCTTATATGTTTATCACCTCCCAAGTGTGGCAACCCAACTTACTAGCCTGCTTAATGAGCTCCTTGATTTTCGCCACTGGATAGCTGTTTCCATGAAAAGTACATTTGCCCGAGGTAGACGACTATATCCCGCTCATTACGCTCTTCTATATTATTCAAAGGGCACTCCGGCGCATTTTTCCAGACCAAAGCTTGAACCTCAGAAATGCAGGCAATGTGGCTCGTACATAAAGGATTACGGCGGTTATAAGCATATTATCGAGAAGAAGGGAATAAATCTCTGTGATATTTGGGATGATATAAGTCCGGTCCGACATAATAATCACAAATCTCGCGTACCTAACGAGCTCCCCATGAAATTGATGGAGCGGGTCATTGCCGTAAGTGGTTCTCCAGAACAGCTTTATGTTGACCCTTTCGCCGGGGGGGGTAATGGTGTATTGGCTGCACTGAAAGCAGGAATGCACTTTATGGCGTGCGATATTGAAGAAAATTTTTGCCATCTTGTCTCAGATAGAATCGAGGAAGTAACAAAGCAGGGGACTCAGAGGTAACCATGGAATATGCCAATGCCAAGCCGGAGAAGAGGTTTTTTGTCGACCTGGTGACAAGGGACATTTCATTGGTAGATGCTATTTTGGATCTCATTGATAACGCAGTCGACTCACTTGTGCGTACAAGGGAAATTGACTTATATAGAGATTTCCTAAAAGGAGGCGATGAGTTGCCAGCGAGGCCCCCAGCGAAGATCGAAATAAGCTACTCCAACAAACATTTTCAGATTGTGGATAATTGTGGTGGAATATCATTCGAGCGCGCCAAAGAGGAAGTATTTCGTTTTGGACACCCCGACCCCCATGCAGGTGCAAGTCTTAGTGTGTTTGGTATTGGCATGAAGCGAGCGCTATTTAAGATCGGGCGCCAAATCAGTATTGAGTCCCGTTCATCAGCTAGCGGCTTCCAAATGGAATTGGATGTAAACGAGTGGATGGATAAAAAAGACCCGGATTGGCAAATTGCGATCACGAATGTAGCGGGGGAAACAGACATTGAAAAGGCAGGAACCCGCATATCAATCAATAGGCTAAGAGAGGAAATCGCTGAACTTGCCCGAAATCCTAAATACTTGAATAGGATAATTGAGACTATACAGGAAACTTATCCCTTTTTTCTTGGAAAACACGTCGATATCTCCGTAAATGATAAAGAGATTAAGGGTGAGGACATATCTTTTGGTACCTCGCCCAGTATAAGACCTGCGGAAGAATCTTGGGAAGATGGAAATGTGAAATCGACTTTGCTTTGCGGATTGCTGCCGCGCCAGGATACCAAGTGGACCTATGATAAATCGGGTTGGTATCTTGTATGTAATGGTCGTGTCATCGTTTACGCGGACAAGACCCAGCTAACTGGGTGGGGCGCAGGGCTACCTCAGTTCATGCCAAAGAACAGAGGTTTCCTTGGAGTTGTTTTCTTCAGATCAGAGCACCCCGAAGAGCTGCCATGGAATACTACTAAACGTGGTATCAATAGCGACTCCGCAGTATTTATCCGCACTTTGAAGAGGATGGTAACTGCAGCAAGACCGGTTATACAGTTCCAGAACAAGAGCTACGACTCTGCCGATGCCGACGAACTGAGAGAGGAATACAGACAATCCGTAAGAGATCTGGAGGGCGCTAGCGCAACGCAACGCGCGGCAGAAGAAGGTACTTCCGATCAATCAAGTGCACCTCAGTCATTTCAGTACCCGACACCAACGCCTCATCGTGAATGGACGTCTATACAGTTTGAGGTTAAGATTGCCGACATGGACCGCGTGAAAAAGCGTTTGGGGAGCACCAGCATGTCGAACAGGAAAGTGGGGAGCATTATCTTCAAATACTACTTGGATAGGGAGTGCGCGCTATGACATCGACGGATAGCAGTTCTGCCAAAGTTCCCTATGATCTCCGTCCTCGGAAACAGGTGGAGCGCCGGATGATGCTTCGCGTATTTCAACAGATGGCAGAATCTGGTTTTCAAATCTCTACTTATCGCTACGCCGGTTTTGGGGGATTCTTTTTTATCGATTTCATTCTCTTCCGCAGGTTTCTTGGTATAAATGACATGGTTAGCATCGAACATGACACGCGCTACGAAAAACGTGTTATGTTCAATCTTCCATTCAAAAATATCGAAATTGTAATGCAGCCGTCAGGCGCCTATATACCCACTCTGAATCGTGATAAGCCTCACATTCTATGGCTCGACTATGATAAGCCAATCGCAGAAGATAGACTCAATGACATAGATTCAGCCGCCTTCATACTCTCGCGAGGTTCAATATTGATTGCGACCTTTGATGTTGATTTCGATAAGGCACAGGATGTGAGATTAGATGGATTATCAAGTGATAAACGTGCAGAAGCGTGGTTTGGTTTGTTCAGAGATGAATGTGGCCACTTTCTTGACCCTACATTGAGCTTAGGTGATTTCCATGCGGGGTCCATCTGTTCAAGGACTATTGAGGTTGCCAACAACGCTATCTTGTCCGGAATAAATATGCGTCGTGGGTTCAGTTTCGAACCACTGTTCTGTTTTCGCTATGCCGACGGTCATGAAATGCTCACGATTGGTGGGATCATCTGTTCCAAGATTGAGAAGAAGAAGCTCCGGCAGATTGACTGGAAAGAGCTAGATTTCGTTAGGCGTGACTTTTCAAAAGATGCTTTTCAGATTGATGTTCCTGTTTTCACCCCAAAGGAACGACTTCACATTGATTCTAACATGCCTTGCGATTCTAATTGGCTGCCCTCAGAGTTTGAAATAGACCCAAATGAAATTCAAAAATACCTGAAGGTTTTCAAATATTGTCCACTGTATGCTGAGTTACTCATAAGATAGATCCCTGACAAGCAACGTCCTGAACCGCCCTCTATACCCCACCGTGACAATATCCACCACACTGCTGTATTTCATCACTTCGTCCCAATTATCCCGAATCCTGATATGGACCGCCTACTGCACTGCATTCCTGCCACCGAACCGCCAACACCTGCCATTATGGCATAAGTTTGCAAATATGGCAGACCGACCCAAATCCCTATCCCCTTCATGTGACCGAATATCAATATCTTACAAAATTGGCACAACCCTTGCCTTAACCATGAGCAGAACGCGAAAAGCAGCAATTGAAATTCATTCGGTCTTTTACAATTCGTAATTCCTAATTCCTAATTCGTAATTATTCATGATTCGCAATTCCTAATTCGTAATTCTCCATAGGAGTCCTTTCGGACCTAATTCGTAATTATTCATGATTCGTAATTCTCCATTGGAGTCCTTTCGGACAACATTCAACATTCATAATTCAACATTCTTTTCAGGAGGTAGTAACCATGACACTCGTACGTTGGCAACCAAGAACGGCATTATCGCCGTGGAGGGGAATCTGGAATATGCAGCATCACATGAACCGCATGTTCGATGAATACTTCGACGGCGATGAAGATGCCACCGTGATCCGCTGGCGTCCCGCCGCGGATATTGCGGAAACCGATAACGAATTCACCGTTTCCGCCGAATTGCCCGGCATGACCAGGGATGACATCGAACTGACCATCAAAGACAACGTCCTGACCCTGAAGGGCGAGAAGAAGATCGATACCGAGAAGAAAGACGGCGACGTGTACCTGTCCGAACGGTGCTTCGGATCTTTCCAACGGTCCTTCAACTTGAGCAACCGGGTGGACGCCGGCAAGGTCAAGGCTGAGTTCAAGGACGGCATCTTGACCATCCACATGCCGAAAGTGGAAGAAGCCAAGCCCAAAGCCGTCGAAATCGCGGTGAAATAACCGCGAAAGCCTCAATCGCTGCAGGATAACGTTGGCAATCTGAAACGCATGACCTTACGATGACAATTGCTTAGACATACGATGCTAAAGTCGCTGTGAAACAAAACAACGCAGCGCAACACAAGGGAACCCCGAACTTCGGGGTTCCCTTTTTTCGTGTCATTGCGAGCGGTGCGAAGCAATCTTCTTGTGCTTCCAGGTATCCCCACCTGGCAGCGCGTAGGTCAGGATCCCTGTGATCCTGACGATAATTCCCATATTCCGCGCAGTCATTCTGAACGAAGCATGTAGGTCGGGTTCCGAAGAAACCCGACATCGTCTTCTGACAATAATCCGTCATTGCGACCGCAGCGAAGCAATCCCCTTTTCCTCTCCAAGCTTCCGATTTTTCCCTTGACATCCACCAAATCGAACCGTATATTGAGGTGAGATTTCGGCAAGTCAACTCATAATTGGGGCGAATATTATCATGGTACCGAATCCGCCGGATCGACCGTTTACCCGCCAGGTTGCGCTTGGGTACCAGGTCTCGTGCTCCGTGGTATTGGATGACGTGACCTATCTGGATTCCGTGATCCTGGGACAGGATAATATCGACCAATGCCGCCAAGCATATATCGACACACAGAAAGCCCACCTGCCATTGCGCACTGATTTCACCAATCGGTGGTCGGCGCACTTCTCCTATGGCGAGTTGCGGTCAAGCGACTACCCTGATTATATCATTCACCAGGATCTTCTGGACCGCCTGGAAGCCACCCGGGTTCAATTTGGACGTCCCATGACAGTCTTGCGCGGCTACTCTTCGCCCTTTCGCCTCTTCACCCGCATTCCTTCTGGCCCGAATTATGTCGGCTTGCCCACTTACTGGGAAGGCAGCCCGGAGTCCCCACATCTTTACGGAATCGCGGTGGATATCGCGGTTCAAGATTGGAATGAGAGTGGCGAAGTGGATGATGCAGATTGGCTGATGCTGGCGGATGCCTTCACCGGTAACAACTTGGCGGTTGACGAGACTTTGGGTCGCCCCACTCACGTCCACGCCTACCTTGCGCAGCCCGCCCCCGAACCCATGGTTGAGGTCACGATGACACCCGTGACTGCGGAACCCGGGTGGGGATCGAGCAGGTCATGGCAAGTTCAGGAGGATCCGAGCGGTGTGAGGTACTGTAATTGCACTCAGGAAAGGAACTTCGCTATTTCGGGACAAGTCGATCCGAGCTTGGCTGGGGAACAAGGATACACTGGGTATGTTTCGCTTCGAGTTGATGAGGTTGCTTTCTCAGGAGGGTGGGGCGTCGTCGGTCGTCCCTTGATTCATAATCCTATTCCAAGCGTGATTTCCGGAACATCCTTGACCGCCAACGGCGGGCATTTCCAGAATATAACATACACCGATACGTGCGAATGGGGAGGCAAGATCCAGGTGCGCGCATACTATCTGGATGGGCAATCTTCGCACAACAGCGCGGATACTTGTTCGCTGACCCTGGCATTTCTTGAAAACTTGGAGGTGGTCTATCAGCCGAGCTCCTCCATCTTCATGTATAGAGGTTCAAACGACCCTGTGTTTCTTCATAACCATTACATCGATGCGGACTATGCCGATGATTATCAGCAAATTGTGGCTGATTTTAGGACTAGGGTTCAGGGTGCGGGTTTGCCCGTGCCAGTGGTGTGGGGGAATGACATTTCATTACAGGATGGCGGACGGTTTGACTGCTTTGAATCATGGTGGGGACAGGACGGAGAGCTGAGTCATCATTTCCACAGATGGGGATGCGATGGGGACATGAAATATGATCCCGGGTGGCGGCGCTATACTGACACATGGTGGATCATGCAAAGGGTAATAAGAGACGTTAGCCATCATGATCCGCAACCGGAACCTCGCACTTTCCACATATATTTTGATTGCGGAGCCGGATGTAATGCACAATAGAAAATTTGGAGGTCACTAATGAAATCACTGATCGCGCTGATCTGCGTCATTTCTTTTTCTTTCTATACTGATTCTTTATCAAAAGGGAAATCCTTGTCCGGTGAAATACCCAAAGGGAACCGGATAGTGGATGGCGTCCAATACATAGCCAAGGGTTCACCATATCTTGACCTATATCAAGCTTCGATAGTTGCGGAATTGGACCCCAGTGATCACTCCATCACTTTGTATGCTCCCCTTATCGCGCCGCCCGAGTCTCTGTACATCCGCTTCATACCCAGTAGCCTATTCTCAGCTAGCCTGTCGGCAGGAGCGTCCTGGGATGCGCAGACACAAGCCTATTCATACCAGTATTCCATAACTTCAGATTCTGGGTCAGTTACGCCCATTGGGCATCTCGAAATCGAATGGTGGAACGACTACAAAAGAGTTTTCGTGCCAAGAGGGTGGATAGGAGGGAGGGTATTATCCAGACGCGTCAACTACTGGTCGGATATTCTATACGCAAGAATATGTGCGGGGGATAGCCTGTCGGGAATAGGTTATGAATCTTATGGTCCTCCGGTCTTGACGAAGTTCGAGTTATGGGGTGAACTCAAGGTGTTAGATGCCAAAGGCAGCGACGAGATGTTCGGTTCCATCTATAGCGGGATTTCCGAAAAATTTCGCGGTGTGAAAGGAATCACGATTGCGGCATGGGTCAGTCCCGAATCTATCGAGCCAGTTGATTGGTTCATGCGAGTCTGCACTGGGGTGCCGATACTAAAGAATTCCGGCTACTTAGATAGACAAATCCAGAGTGCAATATACCCATCGCTATATGCTTTGCAGGAGGAGTTTCAACTCAAAGAGAGCCAATCTCTCGACAAACTCGGGCAGGAAATCAACACTGCCCTTGCCGCTTTGGAGCCTTATCACAACCAGATGGAGCCGGAAGCCTGGGCGTTCATCACCGAAAACCTGAAATATGTCCTCCGGCATCTGGACATCGTCACATTCAAAGAATATCCTTAGCAGGTAGGTTTCAGGAATCGCTGCCCGTTCAGAATACGCCATGGCAGTCCTGCGCGCTTATTCCTCGCCGTTTCGCCTATTTACCCGCACTCCTTCCGGCCCCAACTACATCGGATTGCCTACTTATTGGGAAGGCAGCCCGGAGTCCCCACATCTTTACGGAATCGCGGTGGATATTGAGGTCGACGGACAATGGGTTCCTCCCCCTACCTTAGATGACAATGACTGGCAATTATTGGCTGATGCCTTTGGAAACAACAATTTAGCGGTTGATTCCACCTTGGGTCGCCCGAACCATGTTCACGCGTATCTTGACATCATACCCTCCGATACTCTGGTTCAGGTTTCGATAGATCCGGACAACGTCATGCCAGGACGACAGGATACTTACACAGGTCACCCTCCAGACATCATAAGGCAATTCAGCATACACGGACAGGTCAATCAGGCGTTAGCACCCTACACGGACGGATACCTCGCTCTTCGGGTGGATGAGGTGCTCTGGTCCGGTGGTCATTTGCATCCCAATCGCCCGATGAGCCATGAACCCGTGCCTAAGATTATCACAGGATTGCAGTTACAACAGACCAGTGGTGAATACCAGGCTGCCTATACTGATCCCTGCCAGTGGGGCGGGCAGTACAGAGCCCGCGCATGGTTCGTGAAGAACGGCGAACCACATCTCGCCTTTGATACCACCGCCGTCAAAGTTAGTGGTCTCGAGGAGTTGAGCGCAAATCCCAATTATGATCTGACTGGAAACTGGCGTCCGCAGCATCCGGGAACCCATTTTCTCGTCGAGGATTACTCAGGAATCCCGGAATTAATTGCATTGAGATTCGACTCAATAATGGCGGATAGCTTTCCAGGCGATCCGATTCCAAGGATCGAGGTCAATGATATGTCTCTTACGTGGGGCGGCAGATATGATATTGGACCACCAAGACCTGCCGGCGCTCCAGTCACTGAATATCTTCATTGGAGCTACCCTCACAGGACACACAGGATCGGATGTGGTATGGATATCAACTATCACGGTCAAAACCAGAATCTTACCTACTATGACGAATTTCTCCAAGCTTGCCTGGAAGTGTGGGAGGAGATGAGCCCGATTCCCCCCCGCCCACACGAACACCCTGAATTGAATTATAACCACATTCACTTTTGGTTTTGTCAAGACTCATGGGAGTAACTATGAGGACACAGATAGTACCTATGTCGCTACTCTTGCTAGTCATTTCTGCGAATTCGTTCGCGGTCAGCAGAGTCTACTCGGGCAAAGCGATTTCAACCCACGTGGTCAGGGACCGTTGTCAATTCATCAAAACGGGTGCGCCCCTGGTCGCTGATCTGTCAGAAGCGCCAATAGTGGTCTACATTAATGAGGATGATAATTCGGTCGAATTCACCATCCATGGGTCAACTCATCCAGATTCTGTGCTTTATCGTTTCGTGCCAGGAGACCTTTTTTCGGCCCGCCTTATCACTCACCTGACATGGGACGAAAACAATGGCTATTACTCCTATGATTATCAAGTGATATCTATGCAAGAATCAAAGATACCCATCAAGCGGTTCACGGTTCGATTGGCTTTCGAACCTCTGGAATCAAATACTCCTGAAGGATGGGGTCTGTATAAGACTTTAGGATTCCACACATGGTACGGTGCCATAATGCCCGGGGACTCGGCTAGTGGACTTGGGTTTATAAGCTCATCTCCACCAACGATCTTGGATGGCGAGTTGACCGGTGAGACAAGAGCCATTGGTGGGGGGACTGATTCCGAAGGAATCCAAGCATTATCCGATTTCATCGAAAAACATGATCGGGTTCCGTGTTTAGTCATAGCCCCAGCGGCAAGACCGGAGAAAATGGAAGCGCCACTCTGGGTGAATCAGCTGAGAATGAATCTGGGCAAACTGGTCTCCAGTGGATACCTGTCCCATGACATATCGCGCCAGATTGACGCCATCCTATCTGACCTTTTCTATGCGCTCAGGGAATCAGCAAACACTGCGTTTGACAGATGGAATCCCCTGGTGAATGCTGCCCTTGATTCACTGAGCGCCTATCGAACGGTGATCGAACCCGAAGCCTACTCCTACATCACCGAAAACCTGAAATACATGCAACGCCACAACGACATCGTCTGGTTCGGCAAATATCCCAAGATTCCGAAATGACCTTTTTCCGCAATAAGGGAATCCTGTCCCACAGGATTCCCTTTTTTTGTCATCTCTATTTTCTTCGCCTTCCTCAAGTTTTCTCTTGACAAGGTGAGATATATATCTTATATTTACCATATGATTCAGCAAACAATCCGGGACCCGCTCTTTTCATTGTATTTGCTGCATTTAGCTGACGTTGACTTCGCGTCGTAGGGGAGAGGTGCAGGATCATTTGGGCACTAATGTCCTGAAATCTTGAAGTTTGTGCTCTGCTTCGGACCCTGAATGGATCTTCTGTTCAGGGTTTTTGCATGCGAGCCAGGCAATGGCCCCTTCCGTGTTTTGCCGGTTGCACTGGGTATTTGATACTCCCCGACGATACGATTATTGGATAATGCGGGCAATTTGAGCCCTGACCTGAATTTGCAGGAGGAGAGATGGTTAAGAAAACTCTGACAGCGTTGTTCTTATGCTGTGCGCTTGCACTGGCGGCTTTCGCATCGACGCATGAAGCTTTGCCGCTGCAGTTCTCGCGATCTCCGGAGATCCTTGCCAATTGGGGATCCGATACGCCACAGCCGGACACTATCGCCTACGATGATCCGGCGGCTGGAACCTTTTACGCCTGGGGAGGCGTATGCTATGTCTCTGTGCGCTTCACGCCTGCTCTACCCTTTGATCTGCATGCCGCTTACGTCGGGATTCAGGTATTAAGCAGTTCTGCGCTCTATAACGTTTGGGTGACCGGCGACAACGCGGGATATGCCGATCCCGGTCAAATCCTCGAGATAGTGTCGAACTTGACGCCATTGTCGGGATGGAATCAGGTGGACTTCGCCCTGGTGCATCATTTTGACGCTGACCAGGATTTCCATATCGTCTGCGGACCGTTTCAGGCTACGCTTCAGTACGGTCCAGGCACTTACCCTTTGCTAGATTCAAGTCCCAATTGGTTGCATCGGAGTTATGTCAGCGAGGATTGGCCCCTGACTCCGCCGACAGAGGAATTTGGCGGCTATGATTGGCGCTTACAAGCGGGCGGCGAATATTCCAGCGGTCAATGGCTCGACTTAGCCTGCTCTAATGTGGACAATACTTTGCTGAGGTATTTCCTGTGTCCGAGCGAGTTGGTCTTTTTCCGGACGTTGGTCAGAAATCTCGGCACTCAAGATGCAACCAGCTTCGGTGTAACCTGGACCGTCACTGACGAAGGCGGCTTGGTCACATTTTCCACTGGCGGAGTCTACGGTCCTTTGCCAACCGGTGACAGCTTGATGGTCACGGCTCCCCTTCCCTGGTCGGCTTCTGATTTGGGCGAGTTTGTGGTGACCTCCACTGTCACGATCCTCGGCGATATCCTACCGGAAAACAACATTAAGGTGCTGGAGCAGTACGTGTATGAGCCCAGTCTGCCGTACTTGATGCATTACGACATCCCCGATTTCCAGGCGAATCTGAGCCTGAATCCCGGCATGGGCATCGCCATGGAATTCACTCCCTGCGATTATCCGGTGACGATCAGCCAAATTCAGGTGCAAATCGCCAGCGCGCCTGGCATTGCTACTCTGCGGATCTATGGCGACGACGGATTGGATGATCCCGATCCTGACAACATTCTGTTCGACATCACACTCCCATTGACAGTCGGCAACAATCTGATCCCCGTCGGGGGTATCTCCATCACGTCCGGTTCCTTCTATGTCGCCTATGAGTACCTTGATCCCTCGACCCCGTCCATTCCACTGGATAACGAACCCTCAGCAGGAACGAATGAGACGATGGGAGTCGTGTACCAGAGAGATAATCCAAGCGCCGGTTACGTGCGGTACTCGCATGGCGACCATCCGCTTCGTGCCATGATCACCCCGCCGGAGGTCGAGAATTGCTCACCGGCTCAGATTGTCACGCCTGACATATTTTTCGGTGTCCAGGTTGATTACTATGCCGACGGAACCATGATACCTTTCTGCTATGGCTCAGGTCATCCGCCGGGATCAAATTACCCGGCATCCGCAGTGCATCTGGCGGTCGCCAATAATTACCAGGATTGCTACCTGGTGTACGTCAACGCCTGCCTGGACATCAACGAAAACCACATTCCGGGTCACACCGGTCAGGTGTCCCGTGTAGTGCCGTTGACCTTCCATCCCAGCTATTCGTTGGGGCTTGCTTACGACCGCCGAGACGATACGTTCTGGTGTGGCGACTGGGAAACCAATACCTTGTATAATTTTGCCGACATCACCGGACCGGGCGGGATCCGAATCGCTGAACTCTATGGCACGTTCCCTGCCTCATACTTTGGCTTGATGCAGATGCCGATTTCGGGCTTGGAAATTGACCAGGACAGTCATTCTCTATGGGCGGTTCTAAACGGGAATCCCGATCAATGGCTGAAAATTGACATCACCAATCCTGCGGCTCCACTTCTGATGCAGGGACCTTTCCCCATCCTGTGGCAAAGCGGCGGCGGTCCCTTCAGTGCCGCGGGTTTGGAATATTGCGAGTTACTGAATCAGCTCGTCGCCATCAATCAGAACACCAATTCCGTCGAGGAATTCCTTGATGTAGGCGTCGGCATTCCTGTGGCGCTCAGTAGCTGCAACCTGTTCTACAACGGGCAGTCTTTTGGTTCTGCAGTTTTGGAAGGTCCAGCCACTCTCATCAACGACTCCACCTATGCCAGCGGTCACATATTCACCATCGACAATCAATGGCAGGGCGTCGGACCCTTCTTGATGCGAGAGGGCGATCCGCCGGAGCCGGCGGCAGCTCTGGCTAAGACATTCCACTGTGAAAGCGTCTATACCGGAGCTCCAGGCTACGTCAGGCGCAAGATAAACGAGCCGCCGCATTCAAACTATCAATCCTACGAGAAATGCAAGAACTATCCCACCTGCGACACGGTATATGTCCGAAATGGGGCAGGAACGTTCAAGTGCAATTGTTGCGGTGAAGTGTTCGTGGCGAGAGGCAGTTCGTTAGGATGGGAGGGCGGCGAGAAACGTTACCACATAGGTAACACCGGCGTAGTGCCGATAGGTCGTAGTACCTTGCTCGCGGTCCAATACGTCCAGGTGATTGACGGCGTCCTTGAATGCTACGCGTCCAATATGACTAGCTACAATCGTACCGGAGCTTTCGGCAGCTTCGCGGAAGGATACACCATTGCACAGCCTATAGGTGCTGCCTACAACCGATTCCAGGCAATTCAAGAAACCCCCACCGGCGTCACTCGATTCAGCAACCACCCGTTGAGTGTCGGTCCCTTGACTGCTCAGTCTCTCCCGGGACCCTCCGTTCAATACTCGGTACCGCCCGGGGAGGTCATTGCCTTCGATGCCGCGGGATCCGTGTCCTATCCGCCCCTGGCGATCTACTTGCCGAGTCACGACTACCTTGCTGCTCCAGGATTTCCTGGCGACACCATCGCAGTGGACTTCGAGATCATTAATGCCGGGAGCGTTCCAGCCACAATCTCCTTGATCCCCCACAGCAGCCTCGGTTGGTTGATTGTTGCATGCCCCGCAAGCATCACGCTGGGAGCGGGCGCCTATGGTACCGTCGCTGTTCTCGTCCAGGTTCCTCCGTCGGTGCCGGATTACACGTCAGATTTCCTGGGGCTGCAGGCGGCTCTGGCTCCGGATACAGTCGGCATGGGCGTGGTCATCAAGTCGATCCCACCTCTGGATGTCACCATTGCTGCAGTGGGCAGCGACGTCCAGTTGCAGTGGCGGTCAGCAAACGACCCCTTGGAGATTGGAACCAGCCTGCTGAGTTACCGTATCTGGCGAACCGCAGATCCCACGGCTGCATTCTCCCCAATTGCGACCGTTAGTGATACCACGTGGACAGACTATGGGGTTCTGTTAGGGAACACCAAATTCTTCTATCGGGTTACTGCGGGATTCTTCGAATGATCGTGGCGACTGATCCTGACGTTTCGGGATTAGTAGGGGTTTGATTAGTCAAACCCCTACCAAAACGGGTGTGTTCTGGTTAACAGCTGATTATATAGATTCTCAACACATTACACGATATAGTGTCTTTATTTGTCCCACTATTCACGGAGGAAACCATGTCACGAAAAGTCTTGGTATTAGCGTGTTTGTTCTGCTTGGTGGGATTGTCTGTGGCGAACGCTTGGCCTGAAGGCACAAAACAACCGAGTGCTGGTGCACCACAGTTGATAGGATCTGCGCCGGCAGTCCTGACACAGTGGGGAACGGACACTGCGCAGCCGGATACGATACGGTACGATGATCTGGCGGGAGGGAGTTATCTGTATTCGCCTGGACCATTTTATTGTTCGGTGCGGTTCACACCGTTGTCCGGATTTGACCTGCGCGCGGCGTATATACGAATTCTCAATGTACTGAATAATACCAGTACCTTTAATGTGTGGGTGGCATTAGACAGCGGGGGTTATGCCAATCCGAACCAAATTAAAACCATGGTGGGACCAATCAGTGCGTTAAGTGGTTCGCCGTGGTATGATATCACGTTTGTGGATACGCTGTCGAATAATCTCCATTTTAATGCCAGCCAGGATTTCCATATCGTGTATGGTCCTTTCAACTCGCCGAGTGGGTATCCAAATGTATCGGGGCTGTATCCATTATCGGATAATACCGCGAGCGGTTTGAACCGCAGCTATCTAACCGGCGGGACTTGGCCTAGCAGTATTCCTAACTCTCCGATTGGAGGCGGATGTGACTGGCGGTGTCGAGCCGGAGGTCGATATGCAGCAGCCAACTGGCATGACCTTTCTGTCAACAATGTGGACAACACGGCGCTTAGGTATTTCCATTGCCAGAACGACACGGTAAGATTCCGAGCGTTGATTGGCAATCCCGGAACCTTGGCTGAGCCTATCTATCCCGTGCAATGGCATGTTCGTGATGCAGACTCGACGGTTGTTTTTACCACCAGTGGGATGTATGGTCCTTTGGCGGTCGGAGGCACCGCTATCGTTACCGCACCTTTAGTGTGGAATGCCACCGTATTAGGTAGGTACACTGTTACCGCCACCGTCACTGTTCCCGGTGATGTGGTTCCCGCGAATGACTCCAAGATGCTGGAGCAGCAAGTGGACAATCCTGCATTAGCGCATTTGTTGAGGTACGACATACCCAATTTCCAAGTGAATCTCATCATCGGCGTCAACGGCGGACGAATAATGAAATTTACTCCCTGCAGTCTTCCAGTGGTGATAACCCAAGTTCAGGTGGAAGTCACAAGTGGTGCGGGCAATGCGCGCATAAGAATCTATGGAGATGATGGCACTGGCGCACCCAATCCTTCCAACATCCTGTTCGATAGTTTAGCTGCATTGGTAATAGGTAGTAATTCCATCGCTGTACCTTCGATTCCTATTGTAACTGGGTCGTTCTTTGTGGCGTATCAGTATGCGGATGCCACCACGCCCTATCTGCCAATGGATGCGGAACCTTCGGCGGGTTCGAACACCACTATGCCAGTGATGTATATGACGTATGATGCGGGAGCCACCTGGGCACTTACAACTGGTGCCGACCATCCGCTGCGTGCGATGGTCAGTCCGATGCCGATAGGAGACTGTGAACTTGAACAGCAAATCTCACCCAACATTTCTATTGGTGTTCCTGTGGGCTACTATGCGGATGGCACCATAGTACCATACTGTGTTGGTTCAAATCATCCCCCAGGACCCAACTATCCGGTATCGGCGGTTTACTTGGCAATCGCCAATAATTACCAGGACTGCTATCTGGTCTATATCAATGCCTGTCTTGGTCAAGATGAAGAACCTATCCCTGGTCACACTGGGTTGGTCAGCCGTGTTCTGCAACTGGATTTCCATCCCGGCTATGCGGTGGGATTGGCTTTCGACCGTCGAGATAACAGTTTTTGGTGCGGGGATTGGAACACACAGAGTTTATATTATTTCGGAGACGTTGCGGGACCCGGAGGGTCAAGAATCATTGAGCTGTATGGTCAATTTCCGGCAAGCTATTTTGGATTACCCCAGATGCCGATTTCGGGCTTGGAAATGGACCAGGATGGTCACTCACTGTGGGCAGTCACTAAAGGCACCCCCGTATTGCCCGATATGTGGCTGGAATTCGATATCACTAATCCAAACAATCCAAGCCTGATTCAGGGACCGCTCCCAATAATCTGGCAGAGCGGTGGCGGAGGAGGAGGGGGAGCAGGTTTGGAATACAGCGACCTCCTTAATCAGATGGTAGCCATCAATCAGAACACCAATTGCGTGGAAGAGTTTCAGGATATCGGTCTGGGAATTCCAGCTCCGCTCGGTGCTTGCAACCTCTCCTACAATGGTGCTTCCTTTGGACCAGCTTTGATGGACGGTCCCGGAGCCATCGCCAATGACAGTACCTACACCCAAGGGCATCTTTTCACTATTGACATACAGTGGAGTGGAACCGGACCATTTTCGTTGAATGAGGGTACTCCTCCCGTACCTAATCCCAGCAATGTGGATTTTTGGCACTGCAAAGAACTGAACATTGGGAAGGACGGAAAGGCAACTTCATTAGCTAAAGGGCAATATGGCTATTGGGTTGAAGTTCCTGTAAAAGTGTGCAGTACTTATGCCACATGCACGTACTTCTATTTCAAGAATGCGGGCGTGATAGTTAAGAATAAGTCTTCGGGTGCTCGATCCACGGCTCCGGCTACGGACAAACTCAGCTATTGGCACCTGGAAGAAAAGGGACTAAAACAAATCTTCCGTCAAGGTCTCTTCGCTGTAAGTTACATTGAGATAATAGACGGCGACATCGAATGCTATGAGTCCGCTATGAGTTACCATGACCATGTCGGGGCGTTTGGCAGTAGCGCGGAAGCCTACCCCACCAGCTTAGCTCTTGGAAACAGCTACAACCGATTCCAGGCGATGCAGGATTCTTTGAACGGTGTGACTCGATTTAGTAACCATCCCTTAAGCGTAGGACCTTTGATAACTCGTGCAACTACAGGTCCGGATACCACTACAGAATACACGGTGCCCCCTGGGGAGGTCATTTCCTTCGATGCAGGAACTGTGTCTTATCCACCGCTGGCAATCTACTCGCCCGATTTCAACTATCTTGTTCCTCCAGGATTCCCGGGGGAGACGGCAGTGGTCGATTTCGTGGTCATCAATGCCGGAAGTGGTGCAGCGACGATTTCTTTGATCCCCTCCAGTGATTTGGGATGGCAGGTGGTGTCTTGCCCGGCGAACATCACTCTGGGTGCGGCAGAATACGACACTGTCACGGTGTTGGTAGAGATTCCTTTATCGGTCGAGGAGTATGACGCAGACTTCTTCATACTGCGGGCAGCGCTTTCATCTGATACGGTGGGCATGGGACTGGTCATCCGTTCTATCCCGCCGCTCAACGTGACTATCGAAGCGGTAGTAGGGAACGTCGTGCTTAGATGGCGATCATCCAACAATCCTGCGGATTCACTAGGCACTCAGCTAAGTTACCAAATCTACCGTGGTAGTGAACCATTTGAAGGATTCGCTCCCGTCGCGGTAACCAGCGACACAACATGGATAGATTATGGAGTTCTCCCTGGAAGTGACAAATTCTTCTATCAGGTCACTGCGGGATACTCTGAATGATCTTGACCCGGGTTTTATGGATTAAGCAATAGGGTCTTGCCTGATTAACAAACATACAAAAGGCAGGCGAACATTGACTCGCCTGCCTTTCTGTATTTTCCCCCCTTCTACTTGTCCGCCTGCTGGCGGGTTGTATGGGGAAAAAAAAAGGGGTCAGCGCGTAGGCGCCGATTTATCGTGCGCTTGTGAATTCCCGCCAATCGGAACTTTCCTCATCGGCAATCGTATAACATATTGAACAACAGAAATTAGCTTTCGTCACATTACCGCCATAATCTCTCCCTGGTACACGGGGGAACTGAAGGGGGGCGGTCAACATCTCCAAACAGGAACAGCAATGGCACTGGCTACCATACTGGCTCGCAAATCCATAAAGCGGCACGCGCATCGGCAACGAATTCGGCCGGAGGATCGCACCCCTCTGAGCGTTCTGCCGGCACTGCTATCGAAGGGGAAACTCAGCCGGCTGCGTCCGGAGCGCTTCGACAGGTCTGCGAAGAACGCATGGCAGGGATAAGGCGATTCTTTGACCTCCTAACCCTTGAACAGTATCCTCCTCATCCTCCAAGAGCGACCCAGGCAATTGCCTGGGTCGTTTTCTCGCATTCTGCAGATCGGTGCCAGCCCTCCATGGTTATCCCGTAACTCTTCGTCCCCGCTGGTCACATGAGGAAAGCTGCAGCAGGGCGGAGATACCCTGCTGCTCCGCATAACATTCGCTTGTCAGTTAAATCTCAGGCTGCCGCCGGGACCAAGTTTGATCGCGCCTCCCTGGAGTCTTGCGCCTTTCGAAATGTCGCCCCGCGTGAACATTCGGGTATTGGCGCCTGACGTACTCAGGAATCGAATGTTGTTTCCTGTGCCCGCTTCACAGGAGACGGTGACGTCAGGCAGAAATTGCAGATAGTGACCGGCGTCAAAGCTGCTGACCGTCCCCGATATATCCTGGTCGAAATAGCGGTATGGAAAGGCGGGCAGCGGGTAATTCGATCCCATGGAGTATCCCCCGATCGACTGGGTGGGGAAAATGTTGGTCAGCATGTACTCTTCAACGGTACCATAGATGAGCGAATCGATGCTGTACCAGGTGGTAGCACCGTCCGCCCATCCATAATTCATGTGGTACTGCCGTAAAGGGGTGCTGCCGATTTCCCGCCAGCCATCACAGACGATGGAATGTCCCTCTACTCGGTAGTGGATCGGTCGATTCTGGTTGACTTGCGTCTTAATCGCATCGAACCAATTGATTTGACTGCCTGCCGCCCGGTACAGGGTATTGACCCAGGGATAGTATCTGTAATAATTCTGGTACACCGGCACCATGTTCAACGTTGGAACACCGGATTGACAGCCATCACTGTTGCAATACCCCATCCCAACCGCCACGCCGATTTCGTAGCACAATTCAGCAGTGGCGTTAATTTGGGCTTGTGGGGACGATGTGTACAGCAGGTTTGGCATGTTAATCCAGTCGTAGGGATCATCCCACCCTGCTGAGACCCCATAGGGGGGCCAATTCCAGTACTTCATAATCTGCGCGCCGGCAGTCGCCACGCAACCCACCAAACAACGCGGGTCGGTACAATCATCACCCGGTGGCGGAGCGGGGCACCAGCTATTGTATGGGTCTCCCTGGTGCCAGTTTGAGTCAACCAGCGTATCCCCTTCCGAGTAATTCATATCCACCCCTTGCTCGATCTCTTCCCACGCTCGGCGATTGCTGGTACCAAGAAGATTCCCCAGGTCGTCCGATGATGCTGCCTCCAACGGTCCCAGCCGGTCTTCCGCTGGAATAAGCAATCGTTCCAGGCACGCCTTCAACAGGTCAGTCATGCCTTCATCGAAGTACGGATCCAGATCGGTAGCACTCGAATACGCCTTGACCGGCGCCCACTCCTTGAGCAGGGAGACAATCACGAAGCCATTGGGCACGACGGTGCAATAATAGCCCAGCAGCCGCTCGCCCCGCTTGAACTCCAGGATTTCGTCCACGTATGCCGACTTTTCGCCATTCCAATCGCCCTTCTTGTGGATCATATACGCGACCCAATTCTTGGCAATGGTAGCGGCTTCGTCCTTGGTCACCAACTTTGCTTGGACTCCCGTTGAGAGAGCCAACACAGCGAGGTAGGCGACAAGCAAAAAGATGATGCTGTTTTTCATGGTTGTCACCCCCATCACTGCAAGGTTACCAGGACAAGGATCTGACCCTTCTGACCCTTTTCCAATCGTTCCATCGCCTTGCCCAGGATTGCGCCTTGAGCGCGCAAATAGTCCGTTGCCTTCATGGCGTATCCGGGGAGATCGGATGTGGTCAGCAAGTCGCCGGGCTCGATGTTTGAATCGAAGGCATCCACATTGCAGTACACCCGACCTGCCAAGGCGACATTGTGGTCATACTGCTCGCTTCCCAGTCGCACTCCCGAACCCAATCCCTTGGCTCCAGCAACAATTCCTGCCACTTTGGAGTCGTAAGGTTGGATACTGACCGCCAATTTGCCAGGGTTATCCGGATCGATGATCAGCACTGTCCCGGGCGCGATATTGCCCTGATCGGCAACATCAAATCCTTCCGCATAGTCCAAGCCTTCCCCCAGTTCCAAGACAGTAGTTCCGGAAGTCAAGCCCTGGATAACGACATTGCCTCGGAGAGTGGCGGCTCGTCCGCCCGAGCCTCCGCGAGCATAGATGCCAGTTCCGCCGGAAACGTTGGCATAGAAGTAGCCTCCGTAGCCATTGGCAGAACTTATGTTGCCATATACAGCATAGGCGCTGCCACCCAGATACCCATAGTTGTTGTTGGAGTTTCGTCCATATGCGCCTATGGAGGGACCGCCAAGGTATCCAACATGTCCGTTGGAGTGCTGTCCCTGAGCACCATACGTGGACGTTCCGAGCCATCCGGAGTTTCCAGTGGCGCTGTTTCTGCCATAAACTCCACCTCCGCTGCTTACGCTGCTGCTTCCCCATACTCCGATACTGTCATTTCCAAGTAGTCCCCAGGGACCAGCCGTGGAGTATCCATAAGCACCGGCACTTACGAAACCCAGATAACCCCAGTACTGGTTTGAAGCGGACCCACCATAGGCGCCACCCCACGCACCCCCTAAGAATCCGGTGGTGCCGCTGCTATGTTCGCCATAGACGCCGTAGTCGTTATGCCCCAGATAGCCCCGGTTGAAGTTTTGGTTCCACCCGAATGCTCCGTAGTCATTGCCGCCAAGGTAACCATAGCAGTGCGTGGCGCCATTTTCGCCTACTATTGCAAAGCCATTTTCGGTGGTGTTAGTGCCCCAGATGATGGCAGCAGACGCGGTATCGCCGGTGAGGTGTAACGGCACCTGTAGGGCATTCGGAGCCCAATCGGCGGAGTCAGCCCAGATTGCGTGTGCTGCCGAATCGGCTTGCACGGCATGCATTGCTGATTCCGACTGGACCGCATACGTCGCAGAATCGGCTCGGATGGAATGATCCGTCTCCTTGGAACGGTAGCTGTAAGGCACCATCACCAAGGGCAGTCGTGGCGTCATGTCCTCTGCGTCGGGCTGGATTCGGATCGACAACCAGCGCCTGCTGCCGTTAAACAACGAAATGGGAAACGCAGTGGACGATCCCAAAAGCACCCGGAACAATCCGTCAGTCACTACTACATTCGTTTGATTCTCGCTCCACAGCGCCAATCCTCCCGTGGAATCGGCATAGATGGTGAAGCGTATCAGGTAGATGGTGCCAGTAATGGGATTTCCGTTGCTGTCAGCCAACGTGCCCTGGAAATTGATTTGTCCCGGGACAGTTGCCATGGCTTCCGCCATGATGACGCTGACGCAAAGAACAATAAAGAAGACGATTCGTGAGCTCATGGTTCCCTCAGAGTTGCTTGCCTGCAACGTGGCACAGGGGCTTGTCCCCCGGCTCAGTTGCTGCATGTTATCTTGTAGAAAAACTTGACATTCGGTTCGTACACGGCGCTCTCGTCGATATACTGAGAATCCGTCGTGAATCCGTAAAGGGTCGATGGTGCAGGAATGAAGTCGGGATCAGTTGATCGGTAGATGTAGTACGTGCGCGCGTTGGCAACATCTTCCCAGTCCAAATGCACATCGAATCCTTCTGTCCAGATCCATACCAACGCCGTTCCCGGCAACGCCCACATAGGCTGCAGGAACCCGCTGTACAAAGTGTAGTTGGGGCTGGTGGCTATTCCCGGCGGGCTGCTCTGCCCGATAACGGCCACCGCCTCGTAATTGGTGGAACTCATCGAGCCGCCTCCACTGGAAAACGCCCATTTCTTTAAGATGTAGTTGTCGCTGTGCGGTTGCGCCGAAAGAATACTGACGAAGCATGCAGCCGAGACCAGCACCAGCATCCACTTCCACGCCCTTGGGGGAAATTCGTTAGCCATATCCTCCTCCTTTCGAAAATCAGGAAACATGTCGAACCAAGCTACGGCATAGTATAATGATTAGTTTCAACTTTGTCAAGGGCTTTTCTGCTATCAGGAAAAATCCTGACAGGAGTCAGTTTCGGTACGCTATAGCAAAAGTAGTGAGGACTTGCAACGTCAGGACGCATTATTTCAAAAAGCGCTTGACTAATGAGCAATTTTTTCGTAGATTAAAAAGTTTAAGACGTACCCAAATTTCGCTGAAATCTGGGAACAGGATAGTTATATCAACTCAGCAATTGAGGGCTGTGTGGAAGGCAAGAAGACCGGTCTGCATGAGGTGCATGTCAGCTTGGGGGCGCAGATCGTCAGTTTCGGCGGCTACCTGATGCCGCTGAAATATACCTCGATTCTGGAGGAACATCGCAGAGTTCGACAATCGGTCGGCGTGTTCGACGTCAGCCACATGGGCGAATTCGAGGTCTCGGGTCACGGCGCCCTGGACTTCGTGAATCGAATGACGGTCAACGACGTTGCCAGTCTGGGCCTGTATCAGGTCCAGTATTCCGCAATGCTGTACGATCATGGCGGGATCGTGGACGATCTGCTCGTCTATCGCCTGCCCGACAAGTACATGTTGGTGGTCAATGCTGCTAACCTCGACAAGGATTACCACTGGCTGCAGGATCACTGTCCGAAGGACGTGGAATTGAAAAACGTATCAGACGATATCACGTTGCTGGCGGTGCAAGGACCTCAGTCCAACCAGGTGGTTGAAAAGCTGACCAATGTTAATCTCAATAATATCAATTACTACTGGTGCGCAGAAGGAACCATCGCCGGAGTACCTGGTATAATCTCACGAACCGGATACACCGGGGAAATCGGTTGGGAATTGTACGTGGATCGTCAGTATTCCGAGCCTCTCTGGAATGCCGTGATGACCGCTGGCAAAGATTACGGAATCGGTCCGGTGGGATTAGGAGCCAGGGACACTCTGCGCCTGGAGATGAAATACTGCCTCTATGGCAACGACATTTCCCAGGATACTAACCCGCTGGAAGCTGGATTAGCCTGGATTACCAAGCTGGAGAAGGGCTACTTCGTCGGTCGCGATGCCGTCCAGAACGTTAAGGAGCAGGGTGTCTCCCGTCGGCTGGTGGCGATGGAATTGCTGGAGAAAGCTTTCCCGCGACCGCATTATCCGATTATCAAGAATGGCGAAACTGTTGGCGACGTAACGTCCGGGACCGTATCACCCATGTTGGAAAAGGGGATATGTCTCGGGTATGTGGCAAAGGACTATACCAAAGTCGGAACCGAATTGGCAGTGCAGATTCGGGGCAAAGACGTGCCCGCCGTGGTCGTCAAACCCCCGTTCTACAAAGATAGCAGCCTCTCGAAGCAATCGTGACCGACCAATGCTCGGGACGGTCGCTCTATATGACGAGCGGATTCGATGAAAGTTGAGTTGTTCGTTGTTCCTCAGGAAATCACTGAGGATAAGCTTAAGGATCGGATAGTAGTGGTGATCGACGTGCTTCGCGCCAGCACTACCATCTGCCGCGCATTGGAATCCGGCGCCAAAGAAGTCATTCCCATGGACAGTCCGGCGTCGGCAATAGAACTTGCCGCCAGTTTGTCCAGTGACAACGTGCTCTTGTGCGGGGAACGTGAAGGCGTGATTATCGAAGGCTTCGACCTGGGAAATTCGCCGTCGGAATATACGCCGGAACGCGTGGGCGGTCGCACGCTGATATTCTCCAGTACCAACGGTTCTCGAACCATCGTACGATCGCGGTCAGCGCGGGACACCGTCGTGGGCGGATTCGTCAATATCCAGGTTGTTATGGACTATCTGTCCAGGTCTCTGGACGACCTGGTGATCTTATGCGCAGGCAAATGGCTGCAATTCGCCATGGAAGATAGTGTCTGCGGCGGGCTTCTGATAGACAAATTACTCCAGCGTCAGGAGAATATCGAACTGAATGACGGAGCCGGCACCTCCCGGATTCTCTATCGACATTTCGAAGACTCGATCCTGGACATGGTCAAGAGCTCTGCCCACGGCAAGTACCTGGAGAGTATCGGCATGGGAAAAGATCTTCCGCTGTGCGCGAGTTTGAACAGCCTGCCGGTGCTGCCTCGTTTTCTCGATGGCAAAATTTGCCTGTGGAAACAACCCTGACCTTCAATCGTGATCTCGGGACTTGTCCCCGTTCTTATCCAGGGTGAAGTCATGACGCGTGCGATAATGGCTCGGAAACGGAGCAAATCAGCTCAGTCAGGTTCCCGCACTCGAGAGGCGGTGGGACTCATAGTCGCCGCCGTCGGGGTCTTCGTGGCTTTGACAGTGATTTCCTACCACACTCTGGATGATCCTTCCAGTGCGGTATCGGAATATATTGAAAACTGGGGTGGGAGGATTGGAGCTGCTGTCTCCTTCTACCTGATCAACTTCACATTCGGCAGGTTGGCAACTGCCATCCTGCCCATCCTGATGATTCTGTGGGGAATCAGGCTCATCAGACCGCAATGGCGTGTGGTGGGATGGGTCGGAACCCTGAAGTGGCTGTCCCTGGCGACTATTGGCTCCGTCGTCCTTGCTTTCGTGTACTCGATGGGTTGGGGCTCTTTTCCGATAGCCGCTGATTATGAAGTCTCCGGCTGGATCGGATTTTCTTTGAAAGATCAACTGGTAAGTCTGCTGGGAGGAGTCGGCGCAGGATTGCTTCTGACGCTGCTTCTTATCCTGTGGATGATCTGGGTGCTCCGGTTTCGCCCCAGCCTCGTGTTGTCAGTCATGGCGGCGGCTGGAAAACTGGTCAGTGGAGTGACGTGGGGTGTTCTATCCTGGTTCAGCAGGGGAATTGCTCCTGTATTCAAGCGACAGGGCAGACCGATCAAGCGCTCGGCTGCAGCAGAAATCGACGAGGAAGAGGTACTCATTCCCGAAGATGCGGAAGATGACTTCCTACCCGTCGAGCCGGTCATCGCACCTCGCAGAAAAAAGCTGCCCGCGGTGACGCCGGTGTTGGGCTCCGAATCCGCGAACGGACTTCCCGCTCCGTCGGAGGGAATCTACGAATTACCTCCGCTGGATCTTTTGGAGCCCCCGGGTGAAGAGGGTCCCAAGATCGACGAAAAGGAGCTGTCGCAGAATGCCAAGCTCCTGGAAAATACGCTGATGGATTTCGGCGTCAAAGCCCGCGTGGTGGAAATCCATCCCGGACCGGTCATTACCAGATACGACCTGGAGCCCGCGCCCGGCGTTAAAGTCAGCCGGATTGTGTCTCTGGCGGACGATCTGACGTTGGTGTTGCGTGCCAAAGCGATTCGAATTATCGCCCCCATTCCCGGGGAGGGTGCAGTCGGCGTGGAAGTCCCCAATCCGGAAAGGGTGGAGGTATCGTTCCGAAGCTTGCTGGAAACGCCGGAATTCCAGGCGCATTCTGCCAAATTGCTGTTCGCAGCGGGGAAGACCACCGAAGGCGAAAGTCAGCTTGACGATCTGGCGCGAATGCCGCATCTGCTGATTGCCGGAACCACCGGATCGGGCAAGAGCGTGTTCTTGAATTCGCTAATCGTCTCGATCCTGTGCGGGGCGACTCCCGACGAAGTCCAATTCATCATGATCGACCCCAAGAAGCTGGAACTGTCGGGATTCTCGGAACTCCGCAACCATCATCTGGTGACTCGCCCCGACCTGGGAGAAGATGTGGTGACTAGCGCCAACGGCGCAGTGCAGATATTGAAAAGTGTCGAAATCGAGATGTCGCGGCGCTATGATTTGCTGGCAGAAGCTGGCAGCCGCAACATCACGGAATATAACGATCGGGTCAGACAGCTTGCTGCGGCGATGCCTGTAGAGGGCAACGGGGACATACCCGTGCGAGATGACGAGGCTCCGAAACTTCTGCCGTTTCTGGTGGTCGTGATTGATGAGCTGGCGGACCTGATGCTTTTGGCAGCCAAGGAGATCGAAGAGCCTATTGCGCATTTGGCGCAGATGTCGCGAGCCGTGGGGATACATCTGGTGGTGGCAACCCAGCGTCCCAGCGTGGACGTGATCACCGGTGTCATCAAGGCGAATTTTCCAAGCCGTGTGGCGTTCCAGGTCGCCAGCAAGATCGACAGCCGCACGATTCTGGATATGAATGGAGCGGAAGCCCTGCTGGGGAAAGGAGACATGCTCTTCGTTCCGCCCGGGTCATCCAATCCTGTGAGGCTCCATGGGGCGATGATCTCTCAGCCCGAAATCAACCGGATCATCGCACACATTCGGAAACAACCGACTCCCAAAGTGCGCATCGAACTGCCGATTCCCGATACCTTAGATCGCCAGCCCGAGGCGCTCACACCCGGCGACCTGGATCCGCTGTTCGACGAAGCCGTTCGGATTGTGGCGCGCACTCAGCAGGGATCGGTGTCGATCCTGCAGCGACGTTTGAAGGTGGGATATGCTCGCGCCGCACGCTTGATAGATCAACTGGAACGCGCGGGAATCGTAGGACCGTTCGACGGATCCAAAGCCCGCGATGTATTGGTGGAGGAAAACTATACTGCCGGCCAAGACCCTCTGGAATAAGGTGCGGATACTGTCGGCTGTGTTGCTCTGGTTGAGTCCGCTTGCTCTTGTCCCTTCGACCGCAGGCAAGACCACCGCTCAGGACGTGTTGGATCAAGCCCGCAAGACCTTCGATGCCCTGTTCGGTTTTCGAGCCGAGTTGACGGAGAGCTTTCGATGGCAACTGGCGGAAACATCCACAGAAAGCCGCGGCACGATGACGTATCGAAAAGACGACCACTTCCGCCTCGAATTCCCAACCCAACTGGTGATCGTGGACGGGAAATACCTGTGGCGGTACAGTCCGGACACAGGCCAATTGCTGATTGAAACCTACAGCGACGATTCCGGCGTCATCTTGCCCAAGCAGCTTCTGACTGGACTATCGGCGCATTGGGAACTCCAGAATACGCAAGATGCCGCTGCCAGAGATTCTGTCGGTTACAAGCTGGAACTCACACCCAAAGATCAGAATTCGGCGTTCCGTCGTGTGACGGTATGGGTGGACCCAGCGAAATGGCTCGTACGGCAAGCGATCGTGGACGATGCCCAGGGGAATCAGACCATCTACCGCATCGATCGAATCGAATTGAATCCCGTCCTCCCCGACAGCTTGTTCAAGGTGACCGTGCCGGAAGGAACGGAAACGATTGATCTGAGGTAAGGACACGGTGAAGAAGCTCTTCTCGCTTCGGGTCTGGTTGGGATTTCTGGTGGGATTGCTCTTTCTATATCTGGCATTTTGGAAACCGGATGTTGCCGGCTTTTTTCGCGGGCGAGTCGGGCTGGCTCAGGCGCTAATCGGCACACCCAGAATCATGATTCCGGAACTGATACGGGTGCTCAAACATGCCAATTATCTGTACCTGCTTCCCGCGATGGCGATGTTCCTGACCAGCTTCTACGTCCGAGCCTATCGCTGGAAATTGTTCCTGCTTCCTGTGGGTAACATCCGGTTCGGAACCGCGTTTTCTTCCATGATGATCGGGTACATGGTCAACAACATACTGCCCTTGCGAATGGGGGAGATCTTTCGAGCCTATTCCATGGGCAAGGCGGGCAAGGTATCGCGAAGTTCCGCGTTCGCTACGATAGTAGTCGAGCGGCTATTTGACATCTTGTGCCTGTTGCTGATTCTGGGAATTGTCTTTCTGTTGTTTCCGTTCCCGGAATGGATTCGCAAGAGTTCTTTGATTACATTGATCGGTACGGTGGCGCTGGTGGCGGTGCTGGTGTTGTTAATTTTCAGAACCGAACAGATCATCCGGATCAACCGGCGGCTCTTCGATAGGTTAGGTCAGGGAATCGTGGAGCGGGTCGAGTATATCACTCGGCAATTCACACGCGGGTTGGAAGTCTTCAGCCGTACCGAGCACTATTTTCTGATTATTGTCTCAAGTCTGATACTGTGGGTGTTCTACGCAGGGTGCATCTACTGCGTGCTGTACACATTTGATTTCGTGTCGCCGGCATACCCGAAAATAGAGCACTCCCCGATCATGACCAGTCTGGTGCTTCTGGCAGTCGGTACCATTGCGATTACAATCCCATCGACGCCGGGGGCGGTAGGGACCTATCATGGAGTCATCGTGCTGGGATTGTCGCTGTTCGGCGTTCCGGCGGAACAAGCCATGGGATTCGCGCTGGTGAATCATCTGTTCAACTATCTGCCCCTGACGGTCATCGGGTTGTACTTCTATTGGAAACAGAACCTTCGATTCTCGGAGATCCAGGCACAGGAGACTATCGAACCTGTGAGCGTGACGGAGGACCCTGAGCGGTCCGACTGAAAGGAGAGACTTCTTGGAGCCTCAAGAACATAGAGTCCAGATGTCGGAATATTTCCGCGTATTGTTTCGCGGTCGTTGGATCATCTTTCTGTCATTCCTGACCGTCGTGTCGCTGACGGCGTATCTGACGAATACCATGAGACCGATGTTCGAGGCGACCACCACCGTCTTGATCGAGCAGAAGGGCGGCATCGACCGCACCATCTTCGACATCACCGGTCCGTTCAATGTCCAAACCGAGATTGCCAATCAGGTAGAGGTGCTGAAAAGCCGCACCCTGAGCGAAGAAGTCATCCGTTCTCTGCAAATGACGCCATACAAGGACGAGCTGGAGATCCTCCGCGACTACACTTCCTCCGGGGAAGTGATTCCGTTCGACACCAAAGTGCAGAACCTTCGCGAAAGCATCTCCGTCAGTCATTTGACGGACACGGATATTATCGAGCTCAAGATGGTGGCGCACTCGTCCTTCGAGGCGTCGTTCTTAGCCAATGCGGTGGCGGATGAGTATTACAAGCAGAGTCTGAAATCGTCCCGCGGCGAGGTCTCCGAAGTCCGGCAGTTCCTCGAAGATCAGTTAGATGATATCCGCTACAAACTGGCGCAGTCCGAAGAAGTCCTGAAAGACTACAAGGAGAATCAAAAGACAGTGGCGTTGAATTCCGAGACCGCCAAGATGGTCGAACAAATCGCGAATTTCCGCGCCTTCTATAACGAAGCCGAAACCGAATTGTCCGCGAATCTGAAGCGCCTGGATTTCCTTCGCAAGAAACTGTCAGACACCCAATCCAATCTGGTCTCCAGCATCCAGGATGTGACCAGTCCGATTATCCAGCAATTCGAACAGCAAATCTCGCAGAAGTACTCTCTGATCGCGTCTCTGAAAGCCAGAGGAGCGCCGGGCACCGAGGTAGTAGTCAAGTCTTTGGAAGATGAGATTGACGAGATCAAGAAGCGGCAAGTCGAGGAAGCTCGAAAAATCGCCTCCTCCGGATCTATTCCTCAGGATCCACTGGGGACAAGCAAGGAATTGGTTGACCGGATGATCCTGGTGGAGACCGAAATCAAGTCGTTGACCGCTAAAGCTGATTCGTGGCGGGAGATCGTGGCAACGGCTGAGGCGGCATTGGAAACGGTGCCGGAGAAAGAATTAGTGCTGGCGCGACTGACCCGCGATGCCTCGCTGAACGAAAAGATATACATGATGCTGAACGAGAAGTTCGAGGAATCCAGGATCAGCGAAGCCGGCAAGACCGCCAATGTCAGGATCATCGATCTGGCGAAGCCGCCCAAGGCGCCTTTCAAACCCAACAAACGACTGAATATCGTCCTGGGGATTATCCTGGGATTGGGATTGGGTGTCGCGGTATCGTTTCTGCTGGAATTCCTGGATGACTCCATCAAGACCGCCGAAGACATCGAGCGCATGGGATTGGTACTGTTGGGTACCATTCCGGTGGTCAAAATGTCGGAAATTGCCAGGAAGATGCGCCGCGATGGGAAGGCTTATAGCAAAGATGACATGGAGAAAGTGGAATCTAAGCTGATCACCCGGTTCTCCCCCAAGTCACCGATCTCCGAAGCGTACCGGTCGCTCCGTACGAATATCCACTTCGCAAATCTGGATCGCCCGAACAAGGTGATCCTGATTTCGTCAAGCGCCACCAAAGAAGGAAAATCGACCACCGCCGCCAATCTGGCGATTACCATCGCCCAGATGGGGAACAAGACGCTGCTGTTGGATTCCGACCTGCGGCGCCCCGCAATCCACAATTTCTTCAAATTGGATCGGTCCTACGGGCTTACCAATTACTTGATCGGAACCATGACGTTTGACGAAATCGTCAAGAAATCGGACTTGAACAACCTGGACATCGTCACTTGCGGCGACATACCCCCCAATCCGTCGGAAATGCTGGCGTCCCGTGCCATGAGGAATTTCCTGGAAGAAGCCAAGAACCGGTACGATATGGTGATCCTGGATAGTCCCCCCATCATCGCGGTCACGGATGCCGCGATCCTGTCCACCAGGGTCGATGGAGTGATCATGGTGGTGGCATCAGGCTTCGTCAACCGCCGGGAGGTTCAGCGAGCCATCACGTTGCTTCGAAATGTCAACGCTCGGATACTGGGCGTTCTGCTGAACGGATTGGACATTAAGAAGATCTACGGGTCGTACTACTACTATTTCCATTATTATCAGTATTATTACTACTACGGCTCCGACAAGAAGGAACGACGCAGACGGAAGGCACAGTACTCCGGCGCCAAAGACAGAGAGAAGAACAAAGTCACGTGACGCACGTTTGAGGCGCGGTATCCGATGAAGCTCAGCCGAAAGGCGAATGCCAAAATCAATCTGGGGCTCAGGATACTGAGACGGCTGCCTGATGGGTATCATGCCATCGAGACGACCTTTGTGGAACTGGACTGGGGGGATACGCTCTTTGCAGAACCTTGGGAAAGGATCGAAATCACCTGTCGTGGGATAGCCCTCCCCACGGGCGACGAAAATCTGGTGGTACGTGCGGCACGACGGCTGCAACGGGAAGCGCACACAAGCGCCGGCGCCCGTATCACTCTGGAGAAGTCAATCCCGGTGGGAGGAGGATTGGGCGGCGGCTCCAGCGATGCGGCAGCGACTCTCAGGCTGTTATCGCAGCTCTGGGGTATCAATATCGAAGAACAAGCTTTGACCGCCATAGCGCGATCATTGGGCGCGGACGTCCCCTTCTTCCTGCAAGGCGGAACGGCGTATGCCACCGGCATCGGCGATCGGCTTCAGCCCGTGACCTGGGCCTTTGACGGCTGGATCGTCCTGTTCCACCCCGGATGGGAAGTATCGACCAAATGGGCGTACCAGCAATGGGACGAGTCTCAGTGCTGTCAGGCGCCCTCGCCTGACAGGAATTCCGTGAGCGGGTTCCCGTGCTGTCAGGTGTCCTCACCTGACAGCGATACGTTGCCCTTGTCGGACTTCTTGGATCTTGCCCCCGGCGATCAGAAATTCCGGCAGCATATCACCAATGATTTCGAACCAATTGTATTTCGCGAATACCCGGCATTGCAACATCAACGGGATCAGTTTCGGGAGACTGGTGCCGATTATGTCGGACTGTCAGGCAGCGGCTCCTGCCTCTATGGATTGTACTCAGACTTCGAACGGGCTGCTGCAGGATTTGAATGGGCGCAATCCCAGGGCTGGGCGTGCCTGACACAACGACGATAGGAAGACGAACTGCCTGTTTGTCGGGAGAGAACAGGGAAAATGGGAAGCCGGATAGTCCGGCGTATGGTGCCGGATTACCTAATGAGGAGAACGGGAATGGACATCACTGAAGTCAACATTAACCTCCGCGACGAAGACAAACTGAAGGCGTTTGTCAACATCACGTTCGAGGATGTGTTCGTGGTGCGTGGGCTGAAGATCATCCAGGGTCGGCAGGGCTTGTTCGTCTGCATGCCCAGTCGACGGATGAACGACGGGACCTACAAAGACATCGCCCATCCCATCGACAACAACTTCCGCGAGCACATCGAGAAACTGATCCTTGATAAGTACCAGGAGTTACTCAAGGAGCAGGAAAAAGGGGTTAGATTGGAGGAGAAGTAGCGCTATATGTTGCTGGAAATCCGGATCAGGATTCCGGGCTCCGATTGGCAGTCAGGGCACTTCCGGCGATCTGGCGTCACCAGAGGCTCATGTACCATTCGCTCTTATCTTATGCTATGGCTCGATCCAGCCAGATCGTGCTGAGTCTCAGGGATTGCTTACAGTGGCAGAGAATCTGAGGGAGTCGGAGTGTCATAATGTTCGATGGGGTGTAGCCAAGCGGAAAGGCACGGGGTTTTGGTCCCCGCATCCGGAGGTTCGAATCCTCCCACCCCAGCAAATTTGCTCTGATCTGATATGAGAAATTAGACTATGACTGATCAGCTCAAAATCTTTACGGGGAATGCCCATCCCGGACTGGCGCAACGAATTTCGGAACACCTGGGCGTCCCCCTCGGAAATGTGACCGTGGGACGATTTGCGGACGGAGAAATCTCGGTCAAGTTCCAGGAGAACATCCGGGGAACTGACTTATTCTTGATCCAGCCGACTCCACCGCCATCGGACAACTTGTTCGAGCTGCTGACCATGATGGATGCGGCAAAACGAGCCAGCGCCCGGCGGATCACCGCCGTAATCCCTTATTTTGGTTACGCCCGCCAGGACCGCAAGGACGAAGGTCGCGTGCCCATCACCGCCAAGCTGGTCGCCGACATGTTAACCGTCGCCGGAGCGAATCGGATTATCGCCATGGATCTGCACGCGGCTCAAATCCAGGGATACTTCAACATTCCTTTCGACCACCTCTACGCCTCGGCGGTGCTGATTGAATATGTCAAGAGCCGCGAAATGAAGAATCTGGTCATGGTGTCGCCCGATGTCGGGTCCCTGAAAATGGCGCGTGCCTATGCCCGGCGGCTTGGGTGTGGGTATGCCATGGTAGATAAGGTGCGCGCCAAAGCCAACGAATCGGAAGCCGTGCATTTGATTGGCGACGTCAAAGGAACGAACGCCATGATCGTTGACGACATGGTGGACACCGGCGGCTCCATGGTTGGCACCGCCGCAATCCTCCGAGAACGTGGCGTCCTCCGTATCGAGGCAGTGTGCACTCATGCCCTGCTGTCCAAAGACGGCTGGAAGAAAATCCAGGATTCCGAGATCGAGCGATTCCTGGCGTGTGATACATTGCCCCCCAAGGACATCAAAGAATTCTCCAAATTCACCACAATCTCAGTGGCTGAATTGTTCGCGGAGGCAATCCGTCGTACCCATGACGAAGAGTCAATCTCGACTCTATTCGTATGAAATGTGGCATGAGCGTCCCGCACATGCTTGTAGGTCGGGTTCCCTTGAAACCCGATAATTAAGCTAATCAGGAGATATTGATGGACGAACGAGTTTTGAACGCAATGGCACGGGAAAGCGGAAAGAAACAAAACAAGCAGATCCGGAAACAGAAGATGATTCCAGGAATATTCTATACCGCGTCCGAGCCGGCAGTGCCCGTCGCTTTCGGTGAGCTGGAATTGAGCAAGACCTTGGCGGGCGAGTCGGCGTTGATTATGCTGAAGATGCCCGATGGGAACGAACGCGAATGCGTCGTGCGCGAAATCCAACGCGACCCGGTCTGGGGCAATATCCTGCACATTGACCTCATGGGCATTTCGCGTGGGCAGAAGCTGACCACTACCGTGCCCCTGCACCTGATCGGAAGTCCGGTCGGAGTCAAGGAAGGCGGCATTCTGGAACACACGCTCCGAGAGCTGGAAATCGAATGTCTGCCCAAAGACCTGCCCAGGTTTCTGGAATGGGACGTCACTGTGCTGAATGTGGGAGACAGCGTCCATGTCGAGGAACTGCATTTCGAGAATATCAGGATTCTGGAAGACCCCAAAGCCTCTGTCGCCACTGTAGTGCCGCCCAAGATCGAGAAAGTTGCTGTGGCGGAAGCCGCGCCGGTGGAAGGCGAAGAAGCTGAGAAGCCTGAAGAAGGCGCAGAAGGCGAAGAGGGCGAAGAAGGCGCCAAACCGGAGAAGAAACCCGAAAAATAGACGTGTTGGACGGACATGCCTTCTGAGGAGGTTGGATTAGGGCTCTTGCCAGTAACCCAACGTTCTGCCATCCGGGCTGTCATGGTCCGTACCAGGACAGGTTGTAGGTCAGGATCCCTGCGATCCTGACTATTTCCGGTGGCGCGGTATGGACCACGCCACCCCAAGGAATGAAGAGTGTCATTCCCGCGAAAGCGGGAATCCAGACTGTAGGTCAGGATCCCTGCGACCCTGACAATCTGCACGCTCATTATGATTGACTCTGTCCAGCGACCAGGCAAAGATGCCTAACCAGCGGACTGCTCATCAAAAGATCGTGGTCGGGCTTGGGAATCCGGGCGCCGATTACCAACGTACTCCGCACAACCTGGGATTCCGGGTGGTGGATACCCTGGCTGCCAGATGGCGAGTGAGGTTCCGTGCCGGTCCCGGGTCGTTCTGGTGGACGACAGCCTCCGCCAGACGAAACACCGTGCTGGTTGAGCCGACCACGTACATGAATCGCAGCGGCGAAGCCGTGTTGACCGTTATCGACCGGTCGAAGACTCCTCTGGAAGACCTGCTGGTCGTGTGCGATGACCTGCAACTGCCTTTTGGCAAAATCCGGCTGCGGCGGCAGGGCAGCGACGGCGGGCATAAGGGACTGGAATCGATCATCTACCACCTGCAATCTGAAGATTTCGCCCGTCTGCGAATCGGCATCGGCGGTGGCGAGAATCCGGAGCAGTGGGTGGAGCAGGTCTTGTCTCCATTCTCCGAGGCGCAGGAAACGGAGGTCGCCGGGATTATCAAGACCGCGGTGCAAGCAGTGGAATGCTGGATTCAAGACGGCATTGAAGCCGCCATGAATCGGTTTAACGAATAGTCCAGCGCCACTGAACAGGAAAATCTGCAGTTCTTCCCCCCTACGGAGTAAGGGGGAAAAGAAGGGGGGTATCAGTGGTGTCAAACGACCCGTTTGACACGACGAAGTACGTCGAATTGACCAAGGCGGTCAAACGAGTCGTTTGACCGCACACTAAGACACAGACTGACCATAATCAACCCTTGCTTCGGGAGAGGTTATAGGTTGGGTTAGCTTTGCGTAACCCAACGTTGTGCTGAAGAAATCAAGCCAAGATCAATCATAACAGACCCCTGCTTCGGGACAAAAGCCTCGAAGCCGAACTGACCGAAGGGAGATGCGCATGAGAAACTACGAATTGATGGTCGTGATTGACTCGTCCTCGGACGCGGAAAAGATCGACCGGACCGTGAACAAAATCCAGGAAACCCTGACGGAGAAAGGCGGAAAGATCCTGTCCGTCGATCACTGGGGACGTCGGCGCTTGGCTTACGAAATTCAGCGCCGCCAGTACGGATTCTACGTGCTGTTTGCCTTTGAATTTGATCCAAAGGAGGTTAAAGATCTGAATCGGTTGCTCCGGCTGAACCAGATGGTGCTGAGGCATTTGATCTTAGTGCTGGACCCCAGAGTCATAGCGATGCAACCACGCCGACCCAAAGAAGAAGTGCTTGAGACTCCGGACGCCGTTCCGAGTGCGGCAGTGGCGCTGGAAGGCGATATCATCGCCGAAGAGGTCGAGGCGCCGGGCATGGAAGAAATGTTGCCGGCTCAGGAAAATCAAGTGTCCGAAGAGAAGACACCGCCCGCGTCCGACGAACCAGAAACAATGCCGGAGAAGGGTAAAGAATGATTCGCCCGACAACTTATCGAGAATCCGATCTTAAGGTATGTCCAGGTGGAGGAATCACGAACCAAATAACGAGGAGCGGATTATGGCGGACCTAAGAATGCCGGATATCAATAGCGTGATGATAGTGGGCAACCTGATAAAGGATCCCGTATTTCGTCAGACCACTAACGGTACGCCGGTGGCGAACTTCACCATCGCCTCCAACCGAAAATACAAAGACAGTTCGGGTCTGGTGAAGGAAGACGTCTGCTTCATCGGCATTGTCGCCTGGTACAAACTCGCCGAAAGCTGCTACGAGAATCTCAAGAAAGGCAGCGCGATACTCGTAGAAGGTGAGTTGCAGAGCCGCAACTGGAAAACCGAGGACGGCTTCAACCGAAATGTGGTGGAAATCAAAGCCCGTCGGATCCAATTCCTGAACCGGCGTGAGGTCGGTGTCCCTGCCTCCGTTCCGGAAGCTCAAGAGCCCGAAGAGGCAGCCCTGGAGACTATGACCGAGAGCGAAATTCCGGCAGAGACCGGTTCCAGTGAGGCTCACCCCGATCCATTAGCCAATGGCAACAAGCGGTTCGACTTCGGTTATCGAGAATTGAAACTGTAGGAGACATACATGCAACGTCAACGACGTCCCGGGGCTTTGATGAGCCCCAGAAAACGAATGTGCCGATTCTGTGAGCAGGGGGAAGTCTATATCGACTACAAGGATGACAAGAGGCTGTATCGCTTCATTTCGGAACAGGGCAGGATTATTCCTCGCCGTATTTCCGGAACCTGCGCTCATCATCAACGCCAGTTGGAGGCAGCGGTAAAACGGGCGAGATACCTGGCTTTGCTGCCGTACGTGCTGGAAATCCCCAGATAGGTATCTTTCCCCCTACGCAGCAGTAGGAGGGAAATACAAGGGGGGTCACCCATATTTCCCCCCGGTGTCCGGGGGGAATTAAAAAGGGGTCTGATTTCGCGTAGGGGCTGATCCCGATAGGGATCATGCCCTCGCCCTTTGTCATGGCTGTCACGGTTCCACCATGGCAGCCAATGAGTCCGGACTGGAGGCATGGTGTGGACCATGCCACCCCAGAAACGAGACGCTAAACACCAACTATTGATTTCTTGAGGATTCCGATGGAAGTTATCTTGCGAAAAGATGTCAACCGATTGGGTGAAAGCGGCAGCCGGGTTCGCGTTAAGGACGGCTATGCCCGAAATTTCCTGATTCCGCGCGGACTTGCCTATGAATTGACCCCTGCCAGTCTTGCGATGGTTAACGAAGAACGGAAGCAGGCACAAGTCCACGAACAGCGCGTGTACCGTCAAGCCGCAGACCTGGCGGCTGCCATCGAGAAGACGTCTTTAACGGTGAAAGTCCTGGTTGGGCAGGACGACAAGATTTTTGGGGCGGTGACGTCGCAAGTCATCGCAGACCTGTTAGCCGAAAAAGGCATCCAGGTCGATCGACGGAAAATTGACGTGGGGGAGCCAATCAAAGCTCTGGGAGTGTTTGACATCCCCATCAAGCTCCATGCCAACGTAGAGACCAAAGTCAAGGTCTGGGTCGTCAAGTAGGACTTGCCTGTTGTGAGCGGGTCGGTAACCTGACCCGGCATGCTGCCACAGGGGATGGCAAGACGATAGGAACAATCGAGGGAAGGGAATCTTGCGGTTGGGTCAAGATTCCCTTTCGGCAAATTATGGGGACGCTGTCAGAAGGGAAGTCTGGTCGCCACGCAATTTCGTGCGGGAAATTGCACGGAATGCACGGTTTGCGCCATGACCGAAATCGCACCCAATCCATCTGATTGATTTTCAACGGATTATCAGGCTTTGTCTGCTTCCGTGACTGGGTACGGTATTTGCCATAATGCCTGATGATCCGCAACAGTAGAAAGAAAATTCGACTGCAGTGGGGCACTTCAGCCATCTTCCAGCGATTATTCGAGGCTGAGCGCCCCATTCGTAATACAAGACGGAGGAATGACCGATGACAAAGCGCTTGTGCTTACTTACCCGAAGGAACACTCTGTCCATAGACGAGACAACATGGCGGGAGAATCGGATTCCCGCTTTCGCGGGAATGACGCTGGGTCTCCTGGCGACACTCCTGCTGGCGAATACTGCTTCTGCCAATTGGGCGCCCATTCTGTGGGATACGTCGGGTGTCAACATTCGGCAGGGTTATCACACCGAATGGTTTCGCGCCGGTGCCAGTGATCCGGCAACGGGCGATCAAGTCTATACCTTCTCCGATTGTCGGGAAGGAGATCGGGATGTATATGCTCAGAAAATCGACGTAAACGGCAACCTGCTGTGGGGCGAAAGCGGCAGACTGATTTGCCGGGATGCGGGACGCCAAGAAGATTCTGAAGTGATGTACAATGGCAACGGCAATTGGATATTTGCCTGGGTGGACTACCGCCGAACTCCGGCGCTTCCCGAAGCAGGTGACGTCTGGGCGTTGAAAGTGGATTCAGATGGCGACCCGTTGTGGAGCCCAAACGGTGAACCAGTTTGCACCGTAGATGGTATCCAGATCAGCTTGAGACTCGTTGACGATGGGGCTGGAGGTGTGATCATCGTCTGGGAGGATAATCGAAACGACGCGAACGATCTCTACGCTCAACATTTGACATCCTCCGGGCAAATCGCACCGGGCTGGTCCGCCGATGGCATACCGGTGATCGATTATATTGGTCGCCAGGAAGAACTGACGGTGGACACGGATGGGCAGGGTGGCGCCATCGTGGCGTGGAAAGACGAACGTTCAAGCGGGAATAAGGACATCTACGCCCAGCGAATCCGCCCGAATGGTACCCTGGCTTGGAATGTGAGCGGGCTGCCTATCTGCCTGGCGGCAAACGACCAGGGCAGCCCCAAACTGTGTCCGGACGATCACGGCGGCGCCTTTATCGTTTGGATCGACAAGCGTATCGATCAGAATTTCGGCGATCTCTATTTCCAGCGCATCGATTCTTTAGGAAATCGCCTCCCCGGGTACCCAAACAACGGGCTGATCTTGTGCGACGCGATCCAAGAGCAGAACGAATGCCGGATCATGACCGCGGAGGATGGCGGCGCTATCTTTACCTGGGTCGATTACCGTGACGACCCACAGAATATCCTGAGCGACATCTACGCCCAAAAAGTGAACCCTCAGGGTAATTCGTTGTGGGGAGCCAACGGCGTAGTAGTCTGCAATGCCGAACAGCAGCAATTAGCCGCACGCTTCACCAGCGACGGCAGTAACGGTGCCATCTTCGGATGGGAAGATGTGCGAAATGGCAATGACATCTTAGACGCGGACATCTACGCTCAAAGAATTTCGTCCGCCGGCGCACCCATGTGGACCGCCAACGGAGTGCTGATTTCCAACGCCGACGATTACCAGCATTCTGTCCTCCTGAAATCTGACCTCAGTCACGGCGCCTTCTTGGTCTGGGCTACCAAAACCGGTGCCACCAGTCTGACCGTCCAGAGCCTGTCCATCCAACACCTCAACAGCGCCGGTCAAATCCAGCTTCCCCAGAACGGAGTGGCTTTCCATTCCGGCATTGACGGCAATATCGAAGACCCGGTCATGGTCAGTACTTCTGACTCCAGATTCCTGGTCTTCTGGAGAGATCTTCGCGATGGAAACGGATGCTTGTACGTGCAATTAATGGACACCTCCGCCAATGTCTTTTTGGAGCCGAACGGACACCCGTTATGCGGAGGAGCCGCCAATGGGAATATGGATACCCCGCGATTTGTGTCGGACATGATGCACGGAGCATTGGTGGTATGGAAAGACAGTCGCGGCACCAGCCTTTTCAACCAGACCTACGCTCAACGGATCGATAACACGGGCACTCCGCTATGGACACCCGGCGGCGTCCATGTCTTTCCGCCCGCTCCCGGCGCAGAAGACGAACAGGCAAACCCGTACATCGCACCGGACGGAACCGGAGGCGCTTTCGTCCTGTGGTCCGGAACTGTAGACAGTCAAATCTTTGTTTTCGCCCAGAAACTGGACGCAGAGGGCAACCGGATCTGGAGTGATCCCCTACAGGTTTCCTACGGCGTCTCGGAAGACCTATGCTACGGTGCCGTCGCCGATGGAGAAGGCGGCGTGATCACCACCTGGGTTGGAGGATCATGGCCCAGCTTCTATGTATTTGGTCAGAAGCTGGACGGCAACGGTAATGCTCAGTGGGGTGACAGCGGGTTGTTCGTGTGCCCTGCGGACAGCAATCAGGATCGTCCTACTGTGGTAGCGGACGGATATGGAGGCGCCTTCTTTGCCTGGGAGGACAAACGGAATTCCTTTGATTACAACGTGGTCGCTCAGTACGTCGACCGCTCCGGCGCTCTGATGTGGTCCGATTCCGGATTGACCGTCTGCAATGCAGCCAGCGATCAGGGATCTATCAAAATGACATTGGATGATGCGGACGGGGAGGACAATGTCTTCATCCTGTGGCACGATTTCCGCAACGCCAACCAGGACATTTACTTCCAGAAGGTCGCCTTCTCCGGTCAAATCCTGTGTGAAGACAACGGCTTCCCGGTGTGCATTTTCGCGAACGACCAGGATTATCCTGTCATGGTCGCTGACCGAGGCGGCGGTGTCTATTTCACCTGGGAAGACTACCGCGACGTCACTCAATCTGACATCTTCGCGCAGCATGTTGACGAGAGCTGCGGAATCGTCCAGCTGTGGCATTGGACGGCTAACGGAGATAGCGTCAACAATGAGTTGCGCAAACAACTGGGACCGGCTATCGCGCCGGATGGCGATGGCGGCGCCATCATTGCCTGGGAAGACGGTCGCTCCTCCGGCAAAGAAGAGACGTTCAACCTCTTCCTGCAGCACGTCAATGACGGAACCACCCCTGTGATCGAATCATCCCAACCGGTTCCGGTCACGTTCCAGCTGCATCAGAACTATCCTAATCCGTTCAATCCCGCAACTCGCATCCGTTATGACCTGTCCAATACCGCATTCGTCAAGCTGGTGATTTTCGATATCCTGGGTCGTCGGGTTCGGGTATTGGAGAATCGCACCATGCCTGCCGGTTCCCACGAGGTGGTGTGGAACGGCAAGACCGCTTCCGGATTCGATGCATCAAGCGGCATCTATTTCTATAAGCTGGAAGCCGGCAACCATTCCGAAGTTCGCAAGATGGTGCTTCTGAAATAACGCAGGGGCTTAGCATGCTAAACCCCTACCACGCAACACAGACCTTGTAGGTCGGGTTCCCTTGAAACCCGACAGACTGCAGTCAGGTGAGGACACCTGACTGCACAGGCAGCCTTCCCCCCGGTATCCGGGGGGAAACTAAAAGGGGGGTTGTGGCAGTCGGGTGGGGACACCTGACTGCACGGAAACTCCTTCGATTCTCAACGGCAATACCATACCAATCTGGGGCAGCCGCTGTCCACGGTCGATCCAGAGTGTGGAATGGACAGCGTCACATGTGCGTTTTAATTACAATACGGAGGGTGCAATCATGTTGAAACGCAATGTATTGTTGATGTTACTGGTAGCAGTGCTAACAGTAACTGGTGCTTATGCACAATATGCACCAATTCTTTGGGATACAGCCGGCGTAAACCTTCGCCAGGGCTATCACACCAGTTGGGATCGAGCCGGGGACTCTGACCCGGTGACAGGGGATCAGGTGTACGTCTGGTCCGATTGCAGGCTGGGTTTCCGAAATGTCTATGCTCAGAAAATCGACGTCAACGGGAATCCCCAGTGGGACCAGAACGGAAAGCTTATTATTGCTGAATTGGGTCGCCAGGAAGACCCGGAAGTGATGTACGCCGGGGATGGCACCTGGATCATTGTCTGGGTCGATTTTCGCCATCAGCCTGAGAGCTATTATGAGGGCGATCTCTATGCGCAAAAAGTGGATGCCGATGGAGACCCGTTGTGGGATCCCACCGGCATGCCCGTGTGCGTGGTGGAAAGCGAGAAGCAGCACCAGAAACTGGTGGATGATGGTGACGGCGGAGTGATGATCATCTGGGAGGATGACCGCAATGACAGCAATGACTTATACGCACAATACCTGACCTCCACGGGCGAGCTTGCTTCAGGGTGGTCTGTTGAAGGGCTTCCCGTGATTGTGCAGCCTTACAGGCAAGAAGAATTCTCCGCGGATACCGATGGGCAGGGCGGGGCAATTGTGGCTTGGAAGGATGGGCGCATATCGGGTAATTACGATATTTATGCGCAGCGGATTCAACCCACTGGGATGCTGGCGTGGAATGCCAATGGCTTACCCGTATGTACCGCGATTTTTGATCAGTGGAACCCCAAGCTGTGTTCCGATGCAAACGCTGGCGCGTACATTGTCTGGCAAGATTGGCGCAACGCTTACTACTTCGGTGACTTGTATTTCCAGCGTGTGGACTCCCTGGGTGATACCCTCTATGCGTCGAATGGGCGAGTATTATGTGACGCGACGATGGAACAAACCGACTGTGAGATTGTCGCATCCGATGACGGTGGAGCAGTTTTCGCGTGGACCGATTATCGGAACGATCCGCAGAATATCTACGGCGATATCTACGCCCAGAAGATAGATTCCACCGGCGATGCTTTGTGGGGAATCAATGGCATGGTGGTTTGTGACGCTACGCAGGCACAAATGTACCCCTGGTTGATCTCGGACGGCGCCGACGGCGCAATCATCGCGTGGGAAGATTTCCGAAATGAAAACGAGATCGGAAATACGGATATCTATGCTCAGAGAATTTCCGCATCGGGCACACCCATGTGGACTGTCAATGGCGTGGTGATTACCGATGCGCCCGAGCCCCAAACTTCCCCAATGCTGATTCCCGATTCGGATTATGGAGCTTTCATTACATGGGGTATGCAAATGACTTCGTACTGGGAGACCGTTCAGAGTCTGTTTATTCAGCATGTGAACGGCAACGGTGAAATCCAGTTGCCGGAAAACGGAGTGGAATTCCACGGCGGGATCGATGGCAATTCTGAAAACCCACAGATGGTTGAGACCGTTCCGGGCAGAGTTCTGGTCTTGTGGCGGGACATGCGTCACAACGGACATAACTCCCTTTATGTTCAACTCATCGATCAGGATGGCAACGCCTATCTTGAGCCGAACGGCAGAGCGTTGTGCGACAGCAGCCTCGAAGCACATATGGAATCGCCTTACATGGTGCCTGACCTGATGCACGGCGCCCTGGCGGTTTGGCGAGAATGGCGCCCTGACAGTCTGTTCCACCAAATATATGCTCAGCGGATAGACGAGAACGGCAACATTCTCTGGACCGAGTGCGGGGTTCCCGTCTGTCCGATCGAGGACGAGCAGCAGGATCCGTACATCGCCCCTACCGGAGACGGCGGCGCTTTTGTGCTCTGGTCCGGAAATGTCGAAAATCATATATATGTGTTCGCACAAAAGCTGGATGCGAACGGAGCCCAAGTCTGGACCGATCCGATTCAAGTGTCCAATGGTATCTACGAAGATATTTGTTATGGCGCGGTTCCGGATGGCTTGGGCGGCGTAATCACCACCTGGCAAGGGGGTGGTTGGCCCTGTTTCAGAGTCTATGCCCAGAAGTTGGACAGCGAGGGGCAGCCGCAGTGGGGAGCAGGGGGCTTGGCGGTCTGTCCTGCAGACAGCGCTCAATTATATCCATCATTAATAGCTGATGGGCAAGGCGGCGTCTATGTCGCTTGGGAAGATAAGCGGAATCTCATGGATTTCAACGTGGTTGCTCAGCATATCGATGTCTATGGAAATCTCCTTTGGTCTGATTCAGCGCTCACTATCTGCGATGCATTCAGTGATCAAGGTTCCATCAGCATGGCTCTCGATGGTGCGAGTGGTCACGACAACTTATTCTTCCTGTGGCACGATTTCCGCGATAACAACCAAGATGTGTACTTGCAGAAAGTGACGTCTGCCGGGGAGATCTTGTGCGAGGAGAACGGTTTTCCGGTGTGCACTGCCGTACATGATCAGCAATATCCTGTAATGGTGAGCGATCAAAACGACGGAATTTACATCGTCTGGGAAGACTGGCGCGAATTAACCGACTCCGGTGTCTATGGACTGCACGTGAACGGCAATTGCGAAATTGTCAGTGGCTGGACGGAAAATGGCGACCTCGTCAACGACGGATTGTTTCGGCAACTAGGTCCTGCGATCGTCTCGGATGGTAGCGGCGGCGCCATCGTGGCGTGGGAAGACGGTCGCTGCACCTCAGGCGAGAATTCAAATTATGACCTTTTTGCCCAGCGTGTCAATGACTTCACCACTTCGGTGGGACGCGAATTCGCAGACCCGGTGCCATTGACCTTCAGTCTGGAACAGAACTACCCCAATCCGTTCAACCCGGACACTCGGATTCGGTACAGCATTCCTGAGGCTGGGCGAGTGCAAGTGGTGCTATATGATATCCTGGGTCGTCGGGTTCGGGTGCTTGAAAATCGGATGATGACTGCCGGTTCCCACGAGGTAGTGTGGAACAGCAAGACGGCTTCCGGTTCTTATGCTTCAAGTGGCATCTATTTTTGTCGTTTGCAAGCCGGCGACCGTTCCGAAGTCCGAAAAATGGTGCTGCTGAAATAATTCGCGTAGGGGCTGTTCCCGACTCATCGGGAACATGCCCTTCGTGGCATGGGCATCCTGCCCATGCTTGTTAATTGTGCTGTCAGGTGTCCTCACCTGGCAGCCATTCCATAGAACCATGATGAAACATCTGCATAAGGTTACACCCTTTCTTTTCGCGATAGTGCTGCTTACCTCGGTTGCCTCAGATCCGGGTCACGCTGAGATCAACCCGCGGTTCCATACTTATCCCGAAATGCTGGCGGAGATTGATTCCCTGTTGGGGCTCTATTCCGATATCATGTTGGTCGATACCATCGGCTATTCCACGCAGGATACCATTCCCATCATCGCCGTGAAGCTATCCGATACCGTTCAAGCCGAAGAAGATGAACCGGCGGTGCTTTACGTCGGTCAGGTGCACGCCGAGGAGATTTTGGGCAACGAAATCGTGATGGAGTTGTTGTACTTCATCCTTAACAACCGGGGCACCAATCGAGTGATTGCATGGTTGACCACCTGCCAAATCTGGATCGTGCCGACTGCCAATCCGGAAGGTTTAAGCGTGGTGATGGCTGAACTGGACGAGACGTTTCGGAAGAACAAACGGGACAACATCGGCGACGGGATTTTCCGGTATGTGCCGGGTCGAGGAGGCGACACCAGCGGGGTGGATATTAACCGGAATTTTGACTTGAATTGGGACAGAGGGGACACCTTATTCTATCCCGGCGCGTACGAATTGTACGACTATTACCGCGGTCCTGCGCCGTTTTCGGAAGGGGAATCCCACGCGCTTCGCGATCTCTCCGACCGGATCAAGCCTGTATTTTCCATCATCTATCACAGTTCTCGGACCGGCAATGTCGCGGAACACGTCATCTATCCCTGGGGATGGGCGGACGTCAAATTCCCGCCGCCTGCCGATTCTGCGGTGATTACCTACGAGGCGCAGCGTCTTGCCTCCATGATTCCCAAATACGGCGGCATCGGTCATTATATTCCATCTTACCATTCCCCTCGCGACGGGACTGCCGGCGATTGGTTCTATCAAGCGCTGGGCACCGTCCAATTCTGGATCGAAGTCGGCACCTCGAACATCCAGCCCGACACCATATCCATCATCAACCAGATCGTGGCGGACAATATGGACGCCGCCAAGTTCCTGCTGGATCGTTTCATCGACTATGGCGGCGAGCCCAATAGGTCCACGTTCTACGGACACGTCACTGATTCGGTGACCGGCTTGCCGCTCCATGCCGAAGTCCGGGTACTGGAAGCCTATTCCCGGCTCCAGGCGCCTCGGATGACCAATGAATTCGGGACCTATTATCGACCGCTCCTGGCCGGCAGCTATGATCTCATGTTCCTGGCGGAAGGCTACCGCACGAAAGTGATAGAGAATGTCACGTGCAATCCTACCAGTCCGACTTTGCGAAACGTCAGTCTGGCGCCGCTGCCTATGTACACCATCTCCGGAACCATCGAAGATCTTGCCACCAGCAATATTCTCCCTGGGACCGTGTACATTATTGGTGAATTCTCCGATACGCTGGACGTACCGTCCGGATCATTCTCCGTTCAGAAACCCCAGGGCGAATACACGATACTGGTAGCGGCGGACGATAACCCTGTCCCGTATTCTGGAACACTCTCTCTGAGCAGCAACCGCAGCTTCGCCTTTGGTCTGCCAGGGAATGCAGATATCCTGTTGTCGGAAGGTTTCGAAAGCGGATTGGGAAATTGGAGCACCGGCGGCTCTCAAAATTCCTGGGGCACCATAGCTCCCGGACTCCTGAGCGGTTTCGCTGCCTCCGAAAGTCCCGACAGCGAATATGCCAACAGTATGGATTCTTGGCTGCAAACGGAAACGCCGCTGGATATTTCCTCTTACCACAGCGCGGCATTGACTTTCTGGCACAGCTACGACTTTGAAGTCGATTACGATTCCGCCTTCGTGGAGGTCTCGTCCGATGGAGGCAGCAACTGGGACGTGGTCAGTCCAGGCTACTGCCGATGGAATCAGGATTGGCTCCAGGAATGGATTTCCTTGAACGATTATGTTGGACTGAGCAGCGTCTTGTTGCGCTTCCACGCCCGCAGCGATGGCAGCCTGGGGGAGCAAGGATGGGTGATCGACAACGTCAGGGTAGTTGCTTCCGCTGATTCGGCGACCACTGTCACCGATCAGAAGGTGCCGGTTCCCTTGACATTCAAGCTTTTTCCGCCCTATCCGAACCCCTTCAATGCCTCAGTGATGATCCCATACCGGATAGCCCAGCCCGGCGAGATTTCGATTATGATCATCAATGTTCTGGGCCAACGAGTATTTCATCTCCGGCGCAGTCATGCCGAGGCAGGGCAGTACAAATTCTTGTGGCAGGGCACCGGCGACAACGGGTTGCCGCTTGCCAGCGGGATATACTTCGTCACCTTCAAAGCCGGATCATTCCGGCAGACACAGAAGGCGTTGCTGTTGAAATGATCGCCGATGTTCCGTCCGAATGTCGAGCGGCTGTCGAGTATGGAGACTCGACAGCACACCCAATCTCGACGGCACAGCCGATGTGCTGTCGGGTGTCCTCACCTGACAGCAATTGAGCGGATAGGTCAAGATCGCAGCGATGGATGCACGTCTGACATATTCCGGTGCTGTCGGGTGTCCTCACCTGACAGCACATGAGGGATTAGCTCAAAATGCCGGCGATAGATACACGCCTGCTATATTTCTTACCGTTCCGGGCAAGAGAAAATTGATCATTTGAATAATCTTCTTGCATTCCGAGGCAAATTTTCGTACATTCTATAGATTCGTCGGGAAGTCCGTTTTCCCGGTATCGCTTGTTGGGCAAAAATCACCTCGGAATGACAATCCCCTAAGAAGCTATAAGAACATGTGGAGGCTTGCTCTGCAAAGCCACTGCAAAGTGACAGATAAATGATGGGAGCAATCATGGAAGTTGCATCGAAGCCGATTTTGATCAGGAACTTGGGTTTGATGTGTGCCGTCGCCCTACTGGTGTTGTGGGTTTCCGCGCCCGCTTTCTCGGCGTGGGTTCCCGTGAGCAGCCAGTCGGAAGGCATGCCGCCCGAGTGGCGCGTGTTGGCAAACACGCCCAACAGCACTGTTATTGAGTTCAACCTGAATGGCTATTGGACGGAGAACGTGCGCGAGGGCGCTTCGGAATTCGCTCGTTTGAGCGTTCCCGGCGACCATGGGACTACGCAAATGGTGGGATGGCCCGAGCTTCCCACCATTTCCCAGATGGTCGGGTTGTCCCCCACGGGATCGGTCAGCGTCCGGGTGCAGAATGTGGACTATATGACTTATCCGTCCGCGGCGATCTACCCGTTCCAGACGCCTCTTCGTGAGCATGAAGTCCGCGTCGGATTCGACCGGAACGACGACGCTTATCGTCAGACTGCGATCTATCCGGAGAATTGGGTGGAAATCGAGGATCCGGGGATTTGGCGGGACGTCCGAATCAGCCGCCTGACGGTGCATCCCTTCCGCATCTCCAGCGCCACCGGGCAATTGGAAGTGGCGCGTCATATGGTAGTGGAGGTGCGCTCCACCGGCGGTGGAGGAGTCAATCCCATGACTCGGGGACCTCATCCCATCGCGCCGAACTTCTATAATATGTACCACGCCGCGGTCATCAATTTCGATCAAATGGGGTACTCCATACTGGACACGGATGAGGATCCAGGCACCCAATTCCTGGTCATCACGAATCCGGAATGCGTGCCCCACATTGCACCGTTGGTGGATTACCGTCACGCTCAGGGCTACAAGGTCGAGGTCCGCACCCTGGAACCGACCTTCAATGATCCACCGGAATTCAAAGCATACATTACCGATCTATATCACACCACGGGTTTGGAGTATGTGTTGATAGTGGGTGACGCCTATTACGGCGGCGGTCAGCCGGGGGTAGATGTTCCGATGTATTACTGGAATCCGGACCCCAGCGACCCATCGTACAGCGATTCCTGGTACACTTGCGTCGATCCCGGCGGCGACAATGATCACTTTGCCGAACTGGCGATCGGCAGGATCGTGTACGACACTATGGAAGAGCTGGACCTCCAGATCCAGAAGACCATGCACTACATCCTGGAAGGTGACACCACGGATAACTGGCAGGAAAACAGCCTCCTGGTGGCGCATCAGGAACAGTATCCCTTGAAGTACACTCAGTGCAGTGAAGAGATCAGAACTTTCCCGTATGCCATCCAAGTGCCGCACTTCTACACCGCCTACGGCGGAGCCGGCGCCACCAATCAGGACGTGATTAACTGCATCAACGGTCCTGGCGTCGGCATCCTGAATTACCGAGGTCACGGATCAGACACGGAATGGTGGGAGTGGGGACCGACGGGCAGTTTCTGGGAGCCTCACATCGCCCAGTTGACCAATGCCGACCGACTCTACGTGCATTTTGACATCTGCTGCGACAATATGAATATCATCGACTATCCCGGCAACTGCTTCTGCGAAGAGATGATGAAGCACTATGCCGGTTGTATCGCAGTCTTGAGTGCGATCATTCCCAGCTACACTATCCCCAATCATGATTTCGATAAATTCCTGTACCGTGGTGTGTTCAATGAAGGGATCAATAACATCGGATACACGTCGAATTATGCCAACATAACGGTGTTGAACAACCACGGCAGCTTAGGTCGTTCTAACGTTAGAACGTATCTCTGGCAGGGAGATGCCGCCATCGATGTCATCACCAACTCTCCAGCGCCCTTGCTGGTGGATCATCCCAGCGGCATTAACATCGGATTGTCGTCCGTCGATATCGGGGTGGAAACCGGTACCGGTCCGGTGGATGGAGCTATGGTTTGCATTTCCAATGATAGCCTCTATTCCCGCGGCTTCACTAACGCCCAGGGCGAAGTCACCATCGTTTTTGAACAGCCACTGGACGACCCCGGTACTCTCGATCTCTGGGTGACGGGGCATAATCTCCGCCCCTATCATGTCGAGCTTGACATCATCATGGGCTACGGCGATCTGGTCGGCACTGTGACGGATGCCGAGAACGGCTCAGGCATCGAGGGAGCGGTCGTATTCGTGGATGGTCCCAATATGTCGGACACCACGGACGTCAACGGCGGCTACCAGATCCCTGATGTGCCCGCCTGGATGTATGATGTCACAGTCGAAGCCGAAGGATTCCTGCCGCAAACGGTCAGTGTGACCATCGACAGCGGCGAGGTGATCACTCAGGATTTCGACATGCTCCATGCGGAATGCAGCGTCAGTGTGTCCGAAATCACCGAGTACCTCGAGTCGAACGAGGTCAGAACGGTGGATGTCACGCTTGCCAATGGCGGGAATGGTCCTCTGGATTTCAACATCGCATACGATTTCAATCCATTGGGACTGCCCAATCCCCCGACTGATTTTTCCGAGACGCTGTGGGATGAGCAAGTGGACGTATTGACCAGCGACGAATTCACGAACGGCGTGGAATTCGCCTGGGGCGAGTTCTGGATCACCGGTTCCGGCGGCGGTTCCAACTATACCTTCTATCGGTTCGACGACGAGTGGAACTACCTTGGATCCTATCCGCAGCCCGTTATCCAATCTCTCGGTGCCCGCGACATGGCGTTCGACGGCGAGTACTTGTGGACGGGCGACTGCAGCGAGCTGGTGTGTATCAACCACGAAGGTCAGGAAGTGCGCCGCATCCCCGGTCCGTACAATCCCAATCGTGCCCTGGCATACGGTACCCATACCGGTCACCTCTATGCCGTAGATCGAGCCAATCCCATCAAGGAAATCGATCCCGTGGATGGAACCGTAATCCAGACATTCCCTAATACTCTGGATGTCATGGGTCTGGCGTACATGCCTGATCAGGGCGGCAGCGGTTATTTGTATCTCTATACGGGCGGAAACTCCAACGATTCCGTCTGCGTCCATTCCATGGACGTTGAGACTGGAGTACAGACCTTCGTCGGTCGCTGCAACGAACCGATGAATCAACGCGCCGGTGGCTGCACCATTACCAACGGTCTTGACCGCTACCACTGGACGTTCTTAGGACTGTCCGCAGGTTCCGACGACTTCGTCCGAGCCTACAATTTGGGATTCCGCACCGGCTGGTTGTCCGTGGCTCCGGAATCGGGCACTGTCGAAGGCGGGTCCGATGTCACAGTCACCGTGACCCTGACATCGGGTGACTACCAGAATGGCGACTACCTGGCTGATCTGCACATCCTGCATAACGCCATCGGCGGCGAACACGTCATTAATGTTACCATGTGGGTCAATGCCAGTGATGTGCCGGAAGCCGCGACCGCAATTCCGACCCAATTCCGGTTGGATCAAGCGTATCCCAATCCATTCAATCCAACCACTACTATTCCGTTCGCATTGCGCGAGCGGACGCACACCAAGCTGGTCGTGTACAATGTCATGGGTCAAGAGGTGGCGGTCTTGGTGGATGGCGTGATGGATGCGGGCGAACATCGTGCGGCATTCGACGGAAGCGCTCTGGCGTCCGGACTGTACTTCTACCGTCTGGAAGCAGGAAACTTCGTCCAGACCCGCAAGGTGGTCATGCTGAAGTAACTGCCATCGTCATTGCGAGTCCGCCCGCTGGCGGACGAAGCAATCTCATTATTGATGTATTGCAGGGCGTTCTGACCCTGCAGAAAAGCCGGATCCAATCCTGGATCCGGCTTTTGTATGCTCCGTCGAATGGGCTGTCCGGATCAATCAGGTGACAGGATGGCAATCGTGTCGAAGTCTGAAGGAAACATCGTCCAGCGGCTTCGGTATGGCGACCAGAGGTCATTGACGAACGTCTCGAATCCTTCGCCCAACGCGGTGACCGTCTCCGGTTCCGGTTCCACTGCCTCGCCGGAAAGCAGTACTTTCCCGCCTTGTTTCCGGGTTCGTTGAATGGCATCATTGACCATGCCGATAGCATCATGTTCCGTCGCTTCGGAATAGACACGGGACAGCGACAAGACTTCCGATTCCGTGAACCGGTATAGGTAGTATTCCGTGATCCACCACCTCCCGATGATGATCAGATCGCCTCGTGCAGCATGCGGCGCCAGCGCCTGTGTCTTAACATAGTAGTAGTCGTTATCCCGATGCATGAGCCATTGAATGCTGCCAACATAATTGACGACCAATAGCAGCGCAGCCAGGAGAGCCAGGCAGGAAGTGGAGCTGCGTGTGGTGTCCGTCCCTGAGCTGGGATGGCAGCACAATGCGATAACGACCAGCCAGAAGACTACCGATTGGGAAATCCAGAACTCGATATTGGACGTGTCCCAGAAGAGGAAGAATGCGGAAAATGATACCAGCCAGACTAACGATGATCCAAGAACAACGCGGTGCTGCTGCCACACCTGACGCCAGAAGCGGATATTGAGGCAAATCATGACCATCAAGAGGCAAATCGTTGCCACGGCTAAAGTGGCTAAGACAAGGGCAAGTGTTCCGCTCAAGTCATGCACGAGAAAAGACTCGTCCATCATCCGCCTGCCTCCGACTGCTTTCCTGGCAAGACTCTGGAACACCGAGGTCGCCAGGAGGAAATGTCCTCCAATGATAGTCCGTCCAAATCCAATGGCTGCTTTGACGAGAATAGTCGGGCTGAGCCGCGACCAGTAATTCCCGATATGGCTGTAATACGTCAGCCAGTACCAGATCTTCGAGAATGTGTGCAGCTTCAAGATTCCCAGCATAATGATCAAGTAAGGAATAGCCACGACAGGAGCTACGGACAGCAAATAGCATCCCGTCCGCTTAAGCAATGATGTCCCATCCCGCTTGATCCAGAGAGCGAAAATCGCTGCCGGCAGGAAGAGGATACTCATTTGGTGGAAGAGAATTGCCACGCCATGGGTGACACCCCCCAGCATGATTACGTCGGAACCTGATCGGCTGGAAGAAAGCAAGGCAAGAGAAACCATCAGGAAGAACAAAGGCAGAATATACACTTCAATGGTTGTGCAGTAGAACCAGAACCCGAAAGAAACGGCGGGTAGAAATGTGGCGACGGCAGCGGGCAGCCGCTTGAGCTGGATTCGAGTTCTCAGGATGAAATAGAATACGGACAATGTCATGGCGCCGAACAGACCATTCAGCAATTGAACGATTAAGGCGCTGTCCGCATTTGATCCAAGCCATCTCCACAGATGTACCCACACTGCAGCGAACCACGCATACAGAAGATGGTGGGGTGAAAAGTACTCGCCGTGATCGATATCGTAGATTAGCTGTATGGAATCTGACGCAGCGCTGAAGTTCTGCGCTGTGGTGAGGGCGTAGAGCGCAAGAAATGTCAATAGCAGGATTGGCATTTCGAGAATAACGATCCGTCTCGTTGGCTTCGAAAGTCCGTGTGTCGGGGGGGGTGCCATAGCGTGCCTATCGCGGGGAACACGCAGTCAGATAGACCGTGGTCACAGCGACAGCAGAGATGATCACATAGCGCAACGCGTGCCGCATTCGATCAGGGGTAGGGATGGCAGGTACGATAATCATAAGGATCCCCCACAGTCCTGCTGCCAGCATCCCGCTCGTTACCATGGGATTTGCTCGAAACGCAGAGAAGAAATCCAATCTCCGAAAGGCGATAATTGCGGTTGTCCCTCCGCAGGTTGGGCAGCCAATTCCGATCAGAGCCTTGATCGGACACGTAAATTGCGGCAAGTGCTGCCAAGGGAGCACGATAACGACGATGCATGCCGAGGCGAAGACGCCGATCCATATCCAGCGTGACGATTCCGATGTCATCAAAAAGCCAGACCTCTGAGAATTGACCCGAGGAAAATGGCGCCGATCCCGCAGCAAACAATCAACGGCAGTAGTAACGCCAGGATGACTTTTCCGGTGGGAATCTGGTGAGATTCCTTCAGTCCGATAATATAGCACACGACCTGCCATGCTATCGTCACAAAACTCCCCAGCCAGGGTACGATCTGCCAAATCGCGGTGGCGCCTTGTGAATAAGACACGACTCGGAAAGTCACGTCGATATTACGTCGGGCACCGCCTACGATCATCAAACAAAGATGGATGATGCCGGTCTGAATGAACATGGACACAGCCGCTCCGACCGGAACCATCATGTACAGCCAGGGGAAAATAAGATGGAATTCCGACAGGTCCGGCATATTTGGCATGAATGGGCGCAATCCCTCGAATAGCATCCGCTTCGCTTGATACGTGGAGATTAGACCAAATACGCTCTGAAGCAGCCAGCCAAATAGGAACGGCGCTCCGATTCCGCCGCCCATTTTCAAATTCCTGAATGTAACCTCAGGGTGAAACAGTACTTCGCCGATGGTGCGAATCAACGCCGAAATGAAGCCGTACTTGTCCGTATGTTCCCAGGATGGGGTGGATTCGGGCTCCGGCGCAGGTGCCGGTACAGGCGGAACGCCGCCCGGCATGTCGGGAGGCGGCGTGCCCGGCTCGACAGGGGGATGCTCGTCCATAACTACCTCACGTGCATTGGTTTGTCCCACAGGCATCCTGCGACTGAAGCGCTTAAGTCGCCCGTGGATTGGTGTGCTGTCATGCGCCCTCGCTTGACAGCCATGTCCCCCACCACGATAGTGGGGGGTGAAAAGAAGGGGGTCAGTGTAACTCCCCCCTGCTATGCGGGGGGAATAAGGGGGGGGTAGCATTGGGTGTGCTGTCATGCGCCCTCGCTTGACAGCCAACTCTTCCCCCTGCCCTTACATGGGAAAATACTCGGCAGTGGATTCCCTGCTCAAAATACTGCTTTGCCACCGCAAAGTCAAGCGGAAAATCTCGCAATCTGTGACGAATCTGAGCGTCGATGGAGTGCTGTCATGCGTCCTCGCTTGACAGCACTTACTCACCTTGGTACGAGTGCGGTCGGTCAAGTTACGCCTTGAGAATGGGCAAGTTAAGGCTTGACATTTTCCGAAATACTGAGTATATTGATGTCTTAAGTTTGGCAATTTGGGAAGTCGTCCAACGGCAGGACATGCGGCTCTGGACCGTAGAATCGGGGTTCGAATCCCTGCTTCCCAGCACCCACTTATCTCATCTGACTTCGACTGTGTCTGGCTCGAATATAGAGTCCCTCGTCATTGTGCCCGTTAACCGTTTGTCCTACCGGGAACCTGCCGGTCTGATATCAGTAAAATCAAGGAATTCCACATGGCAGTATTCGTATGTTCCAACTGCGGTCACACCAAAGAAGGTCGCTGCAAACCAAGAGAGTGCCCGGACTGCGGCAAGAAAGACACCTTTCAGAAAAAAGAATAAGTGAAGGGAAACGCCTTGTCCTCAGGTGAATGGCGTCGATTCCGTGTATTCGGCGCTGGCAGACGCCCTCGTCTGCCAGCCCTTACAAGCCTCGCATGCCGGTTGATCGCGTTGCTTCTGCCGTTGCTTTGCCTTTCTTCGGCTACAGCGCAGTCCGACTTCGATGCCGAGCGGGATGTCAAGGTATGGGCGACTCTGTCCCGATCCGGCGTGGCGCCGGGCGATTCCGTCAAATTGGCTGTGGTGTTCGAAGTCCCGGACCGGTATCATATTACCGACGTCGCCAATGGTCTGTTCTACCTCCAGTTCGACTCGACAGACATTCCCAGCGTCTCTCCTCCGATTTTCCCGGCAGGGACAATCGAAGACGAGCAGCGCGTGTATCGCGGATCGGTCGTGGTTGCCACGGTAGTGAGAATCCCGCAAGATATCGACCTGAGCGATTCTCCTTCCGGAGTGACTGATACACTCCACGTCCACGCCGGATACCAGGTCTGCCAGGATTTCGGCGACCGGGTGTGCTTCTTCCCGGTTGACAAGCTCCTGACAATTCTAGTCAACATCGTTTCCCCCGGAGTCACCACTCTGGCGGTGCATCCCGAAATATTCGGCGAAGCGGCGTCGGAGATGGCTCCTTTGACCCTGAGCGAGCGATTGACGAATGCCTTGAATCGAGGCTCCCTCGTCGCACTCCTGCTTGTCTTCGTGGGCGGAATCCTGCTCAGCTTTACCCCTTGCGTATATCCCATCATTCCCATCACCATCGGCTACATCGGCGCCCGAGCGCAGGGTAAGCCTCTGCGGGGATTGTCCCTGTCTCTGGCTTTTGTCCTGGGAATCGCCGTCGTATATTCCGCATTGGGCGTGTTTTCCGCCGCAACCGGCACGCTATTCGGCTCTATCTCCGGCTCTTCGGTCGTTCGATTCTTCGTGGTGGCGGTATTCGTCATCATGGGATTCTCCATGCTGGGCGCTTTCGACATCAGCCTGCCCGCGTCCTGGCAGGGCAAGCTGCAGAGCGGTCAACGCAAAGGCTTGGGCGGCGCTTTTGTCATCGGCATGGTCTCCAGCCTCGTGATTGCGCCCTGTGTCGGACCAGTGCTGGTGGCGCTTCTGACCTGGGTGGCGCAATCCGGGAGTATCCTGCTGGGATTCGTGTATCTGTTCGTCCTTTCTCTGGGATTGGGCATGCTGTTCCTGGTGATCGGTACTCTGTCGGGCGCATTGACCGCACTGCCTCAAGCTGGCGCCTGGATGGAAGCGATCAAGAAATTCTTTGGAATCCTGCTGTTCGCCGGTGCGTTTCTTATTATCAAGCCATCCATCAGCGTCGGCGTGTTTAACCTGCTGCTCGGCGCATTCCTGGTGACGGTCGGAGTTGGGTGGAAGGCATTCCTGCCCGGAAGCGAATTGGAGTCCTTGAAAGACAAATTAGCAAAATCGCTTTCGATCTTGCTGTTGGTTTTGGGGATACTATATTTCGTCCTCGGCGTGTTTGATTTGAAAGGCATCAACTATCGCAGCGGGTTCTCATCGGGCAACGCTTCGGCGACAGCCATGCGCGCCAGTCCCGCCTGGATGGTGAATAAGGAATCGGAAGCGTTGGCGAAGGCGCGCAGCGAGGGCAAACCGGTAATCATCGACTTCTATGCCGACTGGTGCGCCGCCTGTGTGGAGTTGGACGAAAAGACCTGGCCTGATCCCGCCGTCGTGGCGAAATTCAGCCAGGTGGTACCCCTGAAGATGGACTTCACCCGTAACAACGCTTGGGCGAAGCTGATGATGGAAAAATATCACATTACCGGTATGCCCACCGTGATTGTGCTTGGTCCCAACGGTGAGGAAAAAGGTCGATTCACCGGTTATAAGAGCCCGGAACGCTTCATCGAATTTCTGGACAATCTGATGTAGGCTGGGTTATGGTTCGTACCCACGATCCAATCCCAGGGTGTCATTCCCGCGAAAGCGGGAATCCAGTACCCACTCCTGTCAAACGGGTCGTTTGACAGCACATAATATTCCCCCCTACGTCAGCAGGGGGGAACAGAAGGGGAGTCGAATGACTTGGTGCGCCGTGGGATTTCCCGGCCCTGTAAATCTTCCCGGTCTTAGTTAAGGTGCTAATATGCCATTCAAAGAAATCACTGATCAAAATTTCGCAACGGAAATATTGGGAAGTGACAAACCCGCCGTGCTGGACTTCACTGCCAGTTGGTGTCAGCCGTGCAAGAAGATCCGTAAGTCGTTGGAGGAGTTAGCTCCCCAGTACGAGGGGCGGGTGGTGATAGGCGAATTGAACGTGGAACACAATCAGAAAATCGCTACGGAATATGGCGTAATTTCTTTGCCGCAAGTGATGTTGTTCAAGGGGGGACAGCGAATCGAGACGATCCACGGCGTCGTGCCCAAAGAGAAATTGGCTGCCAAGATCGACAGCCTGCTCACATAGGTTGGACTTGTTCTGCCTTCCCCCCTACGCAGCAGTAGGGGGGAAATGCAAGGGGGGTCACAAGTATCTTCCCCCGGTATCCGGGGGGAACAAAAGGGGGGTTGGTCGGAGTCCCTTTGCCCCAGATATCTCCCAAAGCTATCCTATGAAGAAGACCATCCCGCTGTGGTTTCTGATTTGTTATGGACTCACGGGATGGTCTCTTCTTTTTGCCTTCACGGGATTCGAAGCAGGGAATCAGCATCTGGGCGGCACTTTGCAACCCTGGATTCGCGTAGAGCGTCAAGATTCCGTCGGGCAGACCGGGCGCGCGTCATACCTGACGTCGTTTGAGTTGAATCATGTGCGGTTGTGGGTAGATGGTGAGATTGTGCCCGGGTACTTTGGATATCGGGTCGAGGCGGAATTCGTGGAGGAACCGGCGTTGGTTGATGCCTACGTCAGGGTATGGGCAACCCGCTATATGCAAATCAAAGCCGGACGATTCCATCCGACCTTCACTCTCTATGGTCCAGCCCTGGTGTCCGACCTGGAATCACCGTATTATCCGCTTCTCAACGACCGGTTGGGACCGGGCAGGCAAATTGGAATCGAATTCGAGCGGCGCAGCCGATTTGTCCAACTCTACGCTGGAGCGTTCAACGGCTCTGACCACCCCAACGCCTGGCAGGATTCCTCAACCTCCAAAGATGTGATGGTTCGAGCAGACGTGACATTACTGGACATGACGCGGTTCGTCATGGAAGGGATGTACGGCAAGGAAGCTTTGACCGACAACCTTGATGGGGAGTATCTCCTGGCGGGAATCGCACTATCCATCGACTGGGAATTGGCACTACATATCCGTGCCGAGTGGCTGCGACGCTGGCAGCAGGTGCTTGCCGACAATTCAATCATTGTGACGAGGGAACAAGTTTCCGAAGGCATCCTGTTCCACTTCGGATACAACTTCACTGCAGCGATGGAAGCGTCGATCCGATACGAGTGGTTCGATAACGACCTGGACCGGAATCCTTCCTGGGGAGACGGAGATTATGCCTGGGTTGAACGGGTTATTCTTGGCATGCAATATCAGATTGTTCCCAACCGCTTGTCCCTGAACGGCTACTACCTGCATTATTCTCAGGAAGCATCGCTCTTCCCCCAATATCAATCGAATACTCCTCAGCCGAACGAGCAGGCTATTCTGGAATGTCAGCTTGCCTTCTGAGGCAACCTGCGCGGACAGAACCTGCTACCCAACCGCACCCGATCCAGTCTTCTTGGCAGACTTACCTGCAACCTTCTTTTTCGGCTTCGCAGTCAATCCCTCAAGTTCTTTCGTCAGTGTCTGGTTTTCCTCGGTTAGCTTGTCCAGCTCTTTCTTTGCCTGCTGCTGGTGATAGCGATCGCCGCGGACCATCTTGGAATCCAGAAATGCCATCTGCCGCAGTCGATCCATCTGGATTCTGATCTGACCCTTCCTCCGCTGGATTTCCAGGATCCGTTTTTCCTTGGTTACCTTATCCGGCATGGTTTCCTCCGTCGCTATTTGATTCCTGAGACGATTCTGCAAAGGATCATGAGACGCAAATGAAGTCCTGCCCTTCGCGAAGTCCCCACGAATTGTAGAGCCGCCGTCCTTGTTCCCGACCAATGCGTTGCCCGACCGCATGGCAGATCAATGCACCTCCGATATTTCGCCCTTCTTCGACTGGCAGCACCGGTATGTCGTACACCGTATTTCCGATTTTGTCGGGATCGACTTCGAGAAACGCCCGGACTCGAATGCCCTGACCCAGCATGGTTCGCGCGAATGCTTTTCCCACCGGACCCGCAGCGGAAACTACCGCATCCCGATCTTTCAACAATGTCCGCTTCAGCACCGTGACTTTCAACTCCATGAATCGGTCGAGTTGATACCGCTCGTGAGTCCGCGATAATCGGTCGGGGCGATCCCGCCAAAACAACAGCCGCCGGGGCACTTTCCCGAACTTCTTCCCTTTTTCCCAAAACCTGAGCACCAGATCATAGTCCTCAGGAAAACCGTTATCAAGATACCCGCCCACACCCATAATATCCGTCTTCCGCGCCGCCAGCGTGGGGTGAGGAATCGGACATTCCACAAATATGTCCCGCACGATCTCATCATGCGTCCGAATGGAATTGACCCACTGTTCGTACCCGATCAATCCATCCTTCAAACCCCGTCTGGGGAAATACCGGATCAGGCTTCCGACCAGATCGACTTCCTGATGAGAGTCAAGGTACGTCCGATAGAGCTCTGTCCTCATGGGATGAGCAATATCGTCGGCGTCCATCCTTAAAATCCACTTTCCTTGAGCCCCCTCGATTCCAGTATTCAAAGCCGCGATCAGCCCCTGATGCTTGGTGTGAATCACCCGAACGCTGGAATCCCGATCCGCAATGGCATCGGCGATTCCCCCACTGCCATCATTAGAGCCGTCATCCACTACAACGAGTTCGACATCATCTGAAGGTCTAAGCACCGATTCCAGCGCTCGCGGCAACGAATCCTGGGCATTGTACACAGGAAGCACGATGGATATAGACACAGGTCGCATGCTACCCCGAACGTCGCTCTTCCGTTGTTGTCCTATCCGGATGTTTCCCTCAACTTATCATCTTTTGCGGACATTGTCAAGAGATTTGTGTCAAGAATCCCCGCGGTCTCATCCTGAAAGGTTTTCCCACCCTCGACAATTACCTATATGTCAGGCTACTTTTCCCTTGATTTTGACACAATAGTTTGATAAATTCTGTCGCAAGATGCAACCTCGATGGCATGTGCTTGTTTCGTGAAGCTGAGGTTAGGATTATCGAGAATTCTCTGACTTTCCTGAGGATACTCCTGGTGGCAATCGCCCTGGGATGTGATACGTTCTCGGTGGGGGTTGGGGTCGGAGCCGCCGGCGTCACAGGCCGTCGATTGTTCCGCCTGAGCTGGCATTTCGGATTATTCCAATTCCTGATGCCAATCTTCGGAGTAATCCTTGGACACCGAATCGGTCTGTGGGTCGGTCACGTCGGACCATGGATTGCCGGAGGGCTGCTGCTTGCCATCGGCGTCAAAATGCTGTGGGATACGTTGAACAAGAAATCCGATGTATCAAAGGAACGATCGGATCCCACTCGAGGATGGTCATTGGTGCTATTATCGGTCGCAACCAGCCTGGATGCATTACTGGTGGGACTGAGTCTTGGAATCCTGGGAGCCGGAATCCTGTATCCGGCGACAATCATCGGTATCACCGCATCGGTCATGACAGCCATTGGCATGTTCTTGGGTACCGGCGTCTCCCGCGCTTTCGGTCGTTGGGCGGAAGCCTTCGGAGGCATCGTACTGGTAATCATGGGAATATGGTTCGTGGTCCGATGACAATTCCCTGGCGAATCAACGAATTTTGGCTCCGCTCGAAATAATGCTTGACAATGGCAGATTTGACTATTATATTTACCGATAGGAAAATCGATGTCAATCCTATCAATAGGATATCGTATGGTTCTCCCCGAGCATCCAAATGTCCTGGACCCGATAAATGTTGAAATACATCTATGGGCTGGATTCGTTTGAACGTCATAGAGCGGTAGCAAACCTTCTCAAGATGTCGCTTCAACTTCCGGCGACCGTCCTGGACGTCGGAGGTGAAATCTCGATCCGATGCAATCATTTGGGCAGGTTCGTGAAAGGGTACTCAATCACCACCGCCAACGTCGGACGAGCCTCGGATGTATCCTACGATGGGGATACATTGCCCTTTGGTGACAAATCGTTCGATGCTGTGGTCTCGATCGATACCGCCGAACATGTGCCGAAAGAGAAAAGAATGGCGTGGATCCAAGGCTTCTTCCGAGTTTCCAGGAAGATTGTACTGTTGGCAGCCCCCTTGGGCACGGAATTCAACAGGAACCATGACCGCGCCATGAACGAGTTGCACCGGAGTATGTTCGGCGCAGATCATCACTATCTGAAGGAGCATATCGCTTGCGGATTGCCGGAATTGGAGGAAATCAGGAGTTGGGCAGGAGGCAGACCATATAAGCTGTTCTTCGAGGGCGATGCCAGAATCGGACGGAATAATATGACGACCCTTTTCCGCCTGCAGAAATCTGCCGGACCCTTCAAGACTCCGATGAAGCTGCTGCACCAGCTCTACACTCTAAGAGACTATCGACCATTGAAATTCGAGTCGGAACCGAACCAATACACCAAGCGTTGGTATCTTCTTGTAGGATGGGATCGCGAGTGATTTGACTTTGTTCGAGCATAATGGAGGGTGTCATGAAAGGCAAGAAATCACATCTGTCGTATGTGAATCAGCTGTGGGGGTTAGTAGCATCGTTGGTTCTCTTCATCTTTCTTCCCACGGTCTTATGCGGGAGAGTCATCAATGTACCTGGCGACTACCCGTCGATCCAGGAAGCTCTCGTCCATGCTCTCAATTACGACACTGTGCTGGTCGCGTCAGGAACCTACCCCGGAATCCGCTACAGAGCCGACCACAATTCTCCGGAAGGGATCACCTTGATGGGGTCAGGCTGGCCCAACGGCACAGTCATCACAGCCTCCCCCTTGAATCCGGACTACAACGCCTTCGATATCACGAACGTCCTGGGCTGGCGCATCACTAATTTTGAGATTACCCAGTGCGGTGACGCCGTGCATCCCTTCGGAGTCTTCAAGATGGAAGTGGACCACAACTACATGCACGGGACGTACATGGCTTATTGGTCCTGCGCCATCGAAGGGGACTCGGTCATGGGTATCTCCGTGCATCACAATCTAGCCACGGATTGTGAATATATCGGATTCTTATTCGGGACGGATGGCACTCAGAATCCTTATCATGATATCAGGATATACAATAATACGATTGACAATATCCGGTCGGCTGAAGGGATTCAATTCAGGCACGGCAGTCCCTCGGGCTGCATAGTCACGAACAACATCATCACCAACTGCGGCGGTCAGGGAGTTGAGTTTGCTTACTGCAGCCAAGGCACTGCAATAGTATCCTACAACTGCATCTTCGAGACTAGCGGGGCGTTCCAGAATGTCCCGAATCCCGGTCCCGGCAATATATTCGAAAGCCCGCAGTTCCTGCTGGAGCCTACCGTTCCGGAATATTACTACCTGAGCGAAGACTCCCCATGCATCGATACCGGAAATCCTGATCCGTTCTACAATGACCCCAACGGCAGCAGATCTGACATGGGGGCGTTTCCCTCGGGATATGTCTTCATAGAGCTTGAGATCCCCTGGGTAGAGGCGTTTCCTGGCGACACGGTTGAAGTTCCCATCACGATTTCGGATGTGACCGGATTGGATGTGCTGTCGTCGGAACTCTTCGTCACCTATGATTCTCCGGATCTCGATCTGCTGGACGTAAACATTCCCGAGAATTCTCTGCCTCACCAGGCAGGCTGGATTCTGGACTACGATGATCAGACCGGAACCGTTATCATCGAAATCCAGGGGACGATGGTGATTTCTGGTTCTGGATTGTTCTGCATGATGACCTATGTGCTGGGCGATGACGTGTTGCCTGAGACCGCGTGGAACATTGATTTCCAAAGCGCCCTGCTGAACAGCGGTGCTTACGAACCCAACACCATTAACGGCGGAATCAGACTACCTGGAGGGATTATCTACGGCGATGTCAATACGAACGGGTATGTGACGTTGACGGACGTGACGTTGTTGTTCGATTATCTCACGGGTGGGGTGGAGTTGAATGCCTATCAGCGGCATGTGGCGGAGGTTTCTGGAGAAGCGGGGATCACTGCCTACGACGGGGCGTTGATTACCCAACACTGCTATCAGCACATCACGCTGTTTCCGGTGGAGGGTGGCAATGTAGAGATGTATGCAGAAGGCATGTTGTCGATTCCAGAGGTGGAAGCCTACGCGGGCGACGAACTGGAGGTGCCAATCCTGGTTCAAAATGGGATCAATGTGGCGGCGCTGCAGGCGACGCTGACACTGGGAGGACAGGCGGTAGATCTGACCGGAATCGTTGGTCCGGGTCAGGAGGCGTGGTTCTCGCGATATGGTGGATTGTATCCCAGCTACAATTTGTATCTTGGTGGCAGCGAAGCGGTGAATGGCAATCAGACGTTTCTCACGCTAATGTTCCAGATTCCGGACAGTGTGTCGGGCAGCTTTTCGATCGAGCTGACGAACATGATGTTCAACGAGACGGAAGTGCCGGGGCAAGTCTATCGGGAAATTGTGATCCACCCGGCTTCGGTTCAACACGGGGGAGAGGCGATTCCGGAGAGATTTGCCTTCGCGCCCGCCTATCCGAATCCGTTCAATCCGACCACGAATCTTGTGTTCGATATCCCGCACGCCTCACCCGTTGCATTAACGATCTACAACGCTCTGGGGCAAGTGGTTGACGTGTTGGAATCGGGTACGTTGCCTGCGGGCAGGTATGCCAGAAGCTGGGACGCGTCCAGATTTTCCTCCGGGGTCTATCTGGCAGAATTGGTCGCCCAGGACTACCGACAGGTCAGAAAACTGCTCTTAGTGAGATAATGCCTGATGATCATTCTTTTCCCCTTGGAGTCGTGTCGGTTGTTGTGTTGTAACGTGAGGTCCCACATAATCTTTGCACAGCTTCATTGCTCGGAGAACATATGATGGACAAAACTCCCTTGATCGAGAAGCAAGTACGTCTTGCCTCGTTCTTCCTGCCTGCAATGTTCTTGATTTGCGCATCGCCATTTCTTGCCCTATCCAACATCGTCAACGTCCCTGACGACTATCCGACGATATTGGATGCCATAAACCACGCCATGAATGGAGACACCGTCCTGGTCGCACCTGGCACCTATGTTGGCATCTCGTATACTGGCACGAACGAATCTCCCGCCTACCTGACTCTGATGGGATCCGGATGGCCCAACGGCACGGTGGTCATTGGCTGCCCGCAGGCGGAGGAATACAATGCGCTCGAGATTGTTCGTGTCGAAGGGTGGCGTATCACTAATTTTGAAATCACAGCTTGCGGTGACGCGATCAACGTCAACAACGTGAATAAACTGGAGATCGATCACAACTACATGCACGGGATGAAGATGGCGTACTGGTCCTGTGCCATCGAGGGTGATTCTCTGTCCGGCGTCTCTATTCATCATAACCTGGCGGCAGACATCGTATTTGCCGGTTTCATGCTCTGGGGAGGGAACGGTGACCAGACCGGAGTGCACGTGTACAACAATACCCTTGACAATATCTATAGTTATGAAGGTATCCAATTTCGTGAAGGTAATCCCCAGTGCTGCATCGTCACCAATAATATCATCACTCATTGCGGCGGTCAGGGTGTGGAATTCGCCTACTGCAGTCAGGGCAACACCGAGATCTCCTACAACTGCATATTCGAGACCGACGGACCATGGCAGAATGTGACCCATCCCGGTCCAGGCAACATCTTTCGGAGTCCGCAGTATCTGCTGGAGTCGTCCATCCCGGACTACTACTTCCTCGATGACGAATCCCCCTGCATCGATACTGGAAATCCGGCTGCCTTCTACAACGATCCCGACAGCAGTCGATCCGATATGGGCGCATTCCCTTCCGGTTCGACATCTGTGGAACTCAAGATTGGCTGGGTGGAGGGGTTCCCCGGCGAGCTGGTGGACGTGCCGATCACGATTTCGGACGTCACGAATTTGGAAGTGGTTTCCACGGAATTCGTGATCAGTTTCCCCCAGGATGACCTTGAATTCGTCAGAGTGAGTATTCCGGATAGCTCGCTTCCGTACCAGGCAGGATGGGCGCTGGATTATGCCAGCAGCGGCGATTCAATCGACGTGACGATTTCCGGTGAGACCCCTCTGAACGGCTTCGGGCTATTGGCGATGTTGAGCTTCACTCTGGGAGAGAACGTGCTCCCAGATTCCGTCTGGCATATCCAGTTCCGAAGCGCTTTTCTGAACCACGGAGCTCAGACTCCGCGGGTTGTCAATGGCGGAATCCGGCTGCCGTCGGATATCCTGTTCGGAGACGTCAACCTGAACGGGCAAGTAACGCTGGCGGATGTAGCATTATTGTTCGACTATCTGACAGGAGCCGAAGAGCTTGATCCGCTGCAACGATTTGTGGCAGAAGTCTCTGGATTAATGGAGATTGCGGCATTTGACGGAGCTCTGATTACCCAGTACTGCTACCATCAGTTCCCACTATTCCCGGTGGAAGGCGGGGTAGTGGAGACCTACGCCGAAGGCAGTCTGTCGATTCCTGAATTGTCTGCGGTCGCGGGACAAGTGCTGGACGTACCGCTCGTGATTGAAGACGCGATTAACGTGGCTGCCACTCAGATGTCCATGACGTTGGGGGGCGAACCTGTCGATTTGACTGAGATCGTCGGTCCCGGCGAGGGCGCCTGGTTTTCCAGGTATGGCGGTTCTTTCCCTAATTATGACCTCTTCCTCGGTGGAAGTGAACCTGTCAACGGCAACCAAAATTTCTTCACTCTAAGATTCCAAATTCCAGACAGCGCTTCGGGTTCTTTCTCGATTTCCCTCACAGATGTCATGTTGAACGAGACTGAAATACCGCAGCAGGTGTACCAGGAGATCATCATCTATCCCGCCGCAGTGGAAACGGAAGGACCTGCAGTCCCTTCAGAGTTTTCGTTGAGCGCTCACCCTAATCCTTTCAATCCGGCTACCAGTCTTGTGTTCGATCTTCCTCACGCATCTTCAGTCACTTTGACAATCTACAATTCGCTGGGTCAGAGGGTTGAGGTGTTGAGATCGGGAGCCTTGCCAGCGGGAAGTCACGCTACGACGTGGGATGCGTCCCGACATGCTTCAGGGATATACATCGCTGAACTGATAGCCGGCGCTGACCGGCGCAGCCAGAAACTGCTGGTGTTAAGGTAATTCTTCACCGCGGATAGACGCGTCAAGAATTTCAAACGTGCCTGCTGATGGGGACAAGATCGGCAGAGAATTGCCTACTGCGGCTTACTGGTTGCCGACATCAATTCTGGGATCTGATCTCAATTTGAATGGGACTGAGCAGACCAGGAGGGTCGGGTCTTTCGACCTGCCTATGCTTCTCATAATGGACATAGCAGCTAACGTCTGCGTGCAAGAAATGCTGAAGTTAATCAATAGAGTGGGTGTGGATGTCCCTCCAGGGGCATCCGACGTTTGGCATGAATAGCAGGAGGTGTCACATGTCGCGCATAGTGACGCTTGCAGTGGGGGTAATGGCTGCCTGCCTACTTATCTATCCTCAAGTAGGCATTTCGCAGTACCACTTCATCAGATGCCCGCAGAATCCGGTGATGAGCGCAAATCCGTTTGGCGGATGGGACGCGGTGCATGTCCTGGAGCCGAGCGTGCTGTTCCGAGACGGGCATTATCACATGTGGTATACAGGTTGGGATGGGTCCGGTCAGCATAGCATCGGATATGCGCGGTCGACGGATGGAATATTCTGGTGCCGCTACAGGGATAATCCGGTGTTGCCAGGTAATGTTTTTCCCTGGACTCTGGGCGGAATCCGGAACTCATCTGTCTCCTGGCTTGACTCTCAGTATGTCATGCTGTTTCAAATGTACCCTGGCGGTTCAGGTCCTCAAAGACGCGTAGGGCTGGCAGTTTCTCGCAATGAGACTTCATGGCACACATACCCTGATCCTGTGCTGATGACTGGAGAGTCGGGATTGTGGGATTCGGACGGTATTGGTTATTGTTCATCAATCATCTATTGGAGAGGGCGATATTGGACCTGGTTTGCGGGCTGGGGCCCTTTTGGGTACCGCATTGGTGCTGCAACATCAAACGATTTGATCCATTGGGTGAAATACTCGGATAATCCGGTGTTAATTCAGGGTAACGTTGGAGAATGGGACGCCAATACCGTGTGCCACCCCGAGGTTTACATCAGGGGAAATAAGCTCGAGATGTGGTATGCAGGCTGGCCCTCATCATCCTTGAGCAACTCTGGATTCGGGTTGGCGTTCTCAGAAGACGGAGTTCATTGGGTTAAGTCATTGGACAATCCCGTTTTTGAGATTGGTGCACCTGGTCAGTGGGACGATCGTTTCGTGGGTGCCCCAACGGTGGTCTACGAAGAGCATTCAGTGAAACTGTGGTATTCAGCCTATGGCTATTCGGCACCGTGGAGCGGTCAATGGAATGTTGGCTTGGCAGAGGCGAATCTTGCCCTCAACAGTGCTCAAGAGGAGCAAATCGAGAATACTACCTCGACAACCTCTGGCCTTGAAGTTTTCGGACCGAATCCGTTTACCAGCACCGTCGAATTTGAGGTGTTATCGCCGGGTGGCGGAGATTCGAGAGTCAGCATCTTTAACGTGCTCGGACAGAAGGTACGGGAGCTTGCGATTGACGGTTTCCCGGGGAAGCCAGCAAGAATCGTATGGGACGGGAAGGACTGCATTGGACAGACAGTGGGCAACGGAATGTATTTCATTCTGATGAGGAGTGAAGGACATACCCACGTACAGAAGGTACTGAAAATAGATCACTAAGATCCGGTCTTAGTATACCTTTCAACATCAGGTGACGTGTTGGGTGAAAAGCAGGAGGTGTCACATGTCGCGCATAGTGACGCTTGCAGTGGGGGTAATGGTTGCCTGCCTACTTATCTATCCTCAAGCAGGCATTTCGCAGTACCACTTCATCAGATGCCCGCAGAATCCGGTAATGCCTGTCGGATCACCTGGCTCTTGGGATTCCCGGTACGTTGCGGATCCGTGCGTATTGTACAGAGATGGTCATTACAACATGTGGTATTCTGGCTGGAGTGGTTCCGGTCAGCTCGCCATAGGGTTTGCTCGATCCAATGATGGTGTGCATTGGTCAAGATATAGCTGGAACCCTGTACTCGACGGCAATGTGGTGGGGTGGACCTTGGGGGGAATCAGAAATGCAGCCGTGGCGTGGATAGATTCTCAGTATGTGATGCTGTTCATGATGTATCCCAATGGAGCAGGACCCATGGCTCGAGTCGGCATTGCAGCTTCCCGCGAGGGGATTGCCTGGCATGTCTATCCCGACCCAGTACTGGAATGCGGTGAAGCCGGGACCTGGGATTCCGAGTACATCGGTTTCTGTTCCTCAATCATAGAGTATCGGGGGAGATTTTGGACCTGGTACACTGGCATGGGACCACATTGCTGGGCAATCGGTGCTGCCACTTCACCCGACTTGATACACTGGACCAAATATGCAAATAATCCCGTGCTTATACATGGACTGCCCAGCGAATGGGACGGGGTGAACCTTCAAGCCCCTGAAGTGTATATCCGAGGGGGAAAGCTCGAGATGTGGTATCTGGGTTGGCCCAACTCTTCGCAGAGCAATTCTGCGTTCGGTCTGGCATTTTCAGATGATGGAATTCATTGGCAGAAATTCCAAGACAATCCCGTATTCGTCACCGGTAACCCCGGACAGTGGGACGATCGGTATGTGTCATCCCCCACCGTGGTGCACGAACAAGATTCCGTAAAGTTGTGGTATGTTGCCTACTCATACAGTAGCCCCTGGAGCACTCAATGGAATGCAGGCTATGCGATTTCTGCTTACCCACTGACCGATGAGCAGTCGGGATATCGTCAGAATTTTGAGACTGTTGAACCTTGTCTCAAGACCCGTGGTCCGAATCCGTTCACGAACACAGTTGAATTTGACGTGTTATCACCGGGTAGTGGAGATTCCAGAATCAGCATCTATAACGTGCTCGGACAGAAAGTACGGGAACTTCCAATTGACGTTTTCCCTGGTACGTCATCCAGAATCTCATGGGATGGAAAAGACAGCAACGGGCAGACAGTAGGCAACGGAATGTATTTCGTACAGATGAGAAGCAACGGAAGCGTCCACGTGCAGAAGGTACTGAGAGTCAACCAATAATTTCGGGATCTAATGTTCCTCTCTGTAGCGCGAGATGTCTTTTGAGCAATAAGCGGGAGGCGCCATATGTTCCGCGAAGGAATCAAAGTCGTGGGGGCGTTGATTGTTTTCCTGTTTGTTCTGATTCAGGGTGCATTTGGGCAGTATCACTTCATAAGGAGTCCGCTCAATCCCGTAATGCCTGTAGGTCCGTCGTCCTGGGATGGCGTCCACACCATGGACCCGAACGTGCTGTTCAGGAATGGAACCTATCACATGTGGTACTCAGGTTGGGGCGGGTATGGTCAGGAAGCTATTGGGTACGCGACTTCTGCAGATGGCGCGCATTGGACGAAGCATGCCGGAAATCCGGTACTGACCGGCAACGTCGTCCCATGGACGCTCGGGGGGGTACGCAATGCGGCAGTCACGTGGGTCGATGACCTTGACGAGTACGCTATGCTTTTCAACATGTACCCTTGCGAACCTTGTCTCCAAAAGCGTGTCGGATTGGCGACATCATCCGACGGAATCATCTGGACAGCGTGTGAGGATCCGGTCCTGGCATGTGGCGAGCCCGGAAGCTGGGACATGAAACGAATCGGCTATTGTTCGCCAATCATCTTTTTCCTGGGACGATATTGGACGTGGTATGCGGGACTGGGACCCCACAGTTGGGCGATCGGCGCTGCCACTTCCTCCGATTTGATCCATTGGACCAAGTATGCCAACAATCCGGTTTTAATCCGCGGGCTTCCCAACGATTGGGACGGAGAGAATGTCTGCCACCCCGAAGTGTATATCCGCGGCGGAAAACTTGAAATGTGGTACTCGGGTTGGCCCAATTTCACTCAAAGCAATTCTGCATTCGGGTTGGCGTTTTCCGATGACGGGATTCACTGGCAGAAGTACGATGACAATCCTGTATTTGCCACCGGTAATCTTGGACAATGGGATGATCGGTATGTGTCATCTCCCACAGTCGTGTACGAACCGGATTCTGTGAAATTATGGTACGCAGCTTACTCCTTTACCAGCCCCTGGAGCGGTCAATGGAATACTGGTTACGCCATCTCAGCTTATCCAATGGCGGATGATGATGAGCGATGGTGTGAAGCTTCTACAACAGTCGATCCTCACCTCAAGGTGCGCGGACCCAATCCGTTCACTAACTCAGTGGAAATCGAATTTCTTGCATTCCAGGGGGATCTAAGTCTGGCTGTGTACAACGTCCTGGGACAGAAGATCAGGGACCTCAGCGTGGATAGCCCGGCGCTGTCTCAATCCGCCGTTCTATGGAATGGAAAGAATGATGAGGGTAGGACAGTTGCTGATGGGGTGTATTTTATCAGACTGGTCGCCGATGGGAAGGCTGCGACAGCGAAAGTCCTGAAGATCAGTAGCTGAACCGGGTCTGCAACCGCGATGCACATTGAGAGGCTGGCGTTCGATGCCAGCCTTTCTTATCTCTTCTCGCCAAGATAGAATAGGTTATTTGCCAATGCTGACGCCCTGGAGAAGTTGTTGAAGATCCAGTCCAGATACTTGATGGGCTGCACCAGCCAGGAGCTGATGACTCGCGACAGGAAACGACCTTCGGGTCGCGGCGAAATTTCTACGGCAAAGTCTCTCAGGAACAATGCAACGGCAGTAAAAGGTCCTGAAGAAATGCCCTTGTCGATCGTGGCGAATCCATTGCGCTCGAACACCGAGATTATCCCCGGAATCGTGTACCTGGTAAAGTCCACTGGAGCCATATGCAAGGCGCGCAGGAATTCGATTTCGGCATATGCCATTCCCCCGGGTTTCAAAATGCGATGTATCTCGCGAATAGCGAGTTCCGGGTCTCGCAGGTGTTCGATAACCGAACAAGAGAACAACAAGTCCACGGAAGAATCCGCCACCGGATAATCCATCGCATCACCGAATGCATCTACCGTACCCAGGTGCGGTAATCCGATTCTGATCACATCTTCATAACCTGCGAAAGCTCTTCTGAACACGCTCTCAAATCCCACGCCAACGTTGATGACAACTCTGTTAGGGTCGTCCGGATTGATCTTCAGCAGCAGCTCCCTTATGGTCCGTTTCGCATGCCGGGACCACAGGCGATCTTCAGGTGTCTTGAGCAGATTCTTGATCCTATTCTTCACAGGCTGAGCCTGGTAGGTCTCGACGTCAGTCAGATACCATTCCCGCACCGGCGAACTTCGTTTCAACAAGAAGGGTGCGTTGTGAATGACCGGATAGGTTTCGGCGCATTGGTCGCAGGTGATTTCGGCATTGGTGTATCGCAGAGGGTGTGAACGGCATTCCGGACAAGCCAGAATCCTGTGGAGCTTCTCGATTTTGCCCATATTTGACCCTTCAGCCGTCGATTATTTGGTGTTATCGCAAACTCAAGTATTGTTCAGGACACCATTCAGTTGCGCCAAAGCCGCCACCGCCGCGGTATCGCTCCGCAATCTTCGGTTCCCCAAGCCGAAGGACCAGGCTCCTACCCCTTCAAGCAGACTGAGTTCCTCCACGGAAAAATCACCCTCCGGACCCATCGCCACCCAAATGACATCCCACTGTCTTGACTGGATTTTCTCGGTGATACCGACATTATCCGCTATCCCCGGTTTGCCCATTTTTGCATAGATAATTCCCGCTCGCGAAAGTGCTCGTCCCGATGGCGCAAGGTCCTTTCGACATGCATCGAGGGCAACTTCGAGAGCGGGAAACGACTCCACCATTGGCAGGATCGACCGTCCGCATTGCTTCATAGCCGATAGCGCGATTCGCCGCCACCGATCCAACCTATTTGAACCAGGTTGCGGCAGGCTATTCCGCGTCCGTGTGATCAAGAAACAGCCTGCCCCCAGTTCCGTGCCTTTTTCCACCACCCAATCTAACCGCGATCCCTTCAGTGGCGGAATAATCAGCCCAATGGGCACTTCCGGCTCCCCCCACATGCTCTCCTGCCGTTCGATTTTTCCAGTGACCGCCGCCATTCCGACTTCGGTCAAATCCACCCAATACGCCCGTCCGACACCGTCCACCACCACGAGGATGTCCCCCGGCTTATGACGAAGGACACGGCTGATGTGATGGGCATCCTGATTCACAATTCGCAAGGTTGCTGACCCTGCATCGATCAGATCTGGCGGTGTGTAGAAGACCTCCAAATGAGACATTATCTGCGCCTTCGAGAATCAAAAAGCCACTCTGCTGCGGATACTGATCGCAGCATCGCCGAATTTTGCATCCGGGGACCAGCCCGCTTCCAAACGGAGTACTTCGAGATAGGGGAGGTGCAAATGCAGCCCGACTCCCCATCCCGTCTGGAATTTCCTTGATGTGGCTTCGCTGGGGTGGATCCAGGTCTGTCCAAGGTCGAAGAACAAACCACCCGACAGTCCGTATTTCAGATTCCGAAAATACCGCCTGGCAATCGGTGCTCGGTTCCAGGTGAGATAGCGGATGTTAGAGATGTGCCGGCGCAGCTCCAGGGATCCCAGGAAAATCCCTTCCCCCTCTTCGACTTCCCCTTGCCATCCTCTGACCCGCGTATCCTCATCTGTCCCCAGGAAATATCGTCTGTACAGCGGCAAATGAATGGCAGAAATCCCGACCAACGTTTTCCCGCACAGGATGAAGTCCAGAAAAATCGGATAATAGCGGCGCACTTCGTAGCTGGCGCCTACCGTGGTGTGGTCTGTAAGCAATCCCGGTCCGTTCAAGAGCATCCCCCCGCTAAGATTCAACATTCGGTACCACCCTTCGGACGGGTACTCATACAGATCGCGCTCATCCAGAAGCAGTGCTAAATTCGCTGATATCCAATTGTCCGTTCTCGAATTCGAGACCATCAGTTCCGGATATAGGGTGCTGTATCTCGTGAATGAGAGGGTTGCAGTCAACCGTGTATCCAAGCCGAATCGACGTTGGATCGCCATATTGCCGCCGGTCATTTTGATCTCGGCATCAAGCTCCCGGTACTTCTCGTTCCTGATATCACGAGTCATTCGGAACAGGGACACTGATGTTCCCCAAGTTCCTTTTCCTGCGAACCACGGATTGGAGTACCCCAATTGGTAGCCTCTTTCAAACCCGATCCACAGGCGAACCGAAATCCGCTCGTTCCGACCCCGAAAGTTCCTCTGTAGATATTCAAACCCGTACGTAATCTTCGAAAAATCATCGCCTTCCTTCTGCCAGAACGGCAAAGGCAGTATGTACCACTGCTCCGTGACATCCACTACCAGGACGTTTCGACCATCTTGCCGGCGAAGCTCCAGTTGCACTCGGGCGAACAAGCCCAAATTCTGAATTCGGTGTGCGTCCTCCCTCAGATCTTCTGGAGTCACTCGGGCGCCGGGCTGCAGGGTCATCTCGCGCAGAATGACATGTGGTTTGGTAACATATGCTCCTTCAACAACAATGGTATCAATGAGTGCTGGCTGCGCCTCAAGTGACCGCTTTCTGCGTTCCCCTCGAGCTGATTCGCCGATCGGGGCACCGGAGGAAGCCAGAGGCAGAATCAGCAACAAGACCGATGCGATGGAGATCACCTGTCGTTGCCAGATCATGAGATCAGAAATTCCATTGCAGGTTGATATCCGCCAAGATCAAGGTCTGATCGCCCCTCTCCCGGTCCTTGATATTTTGCCACTGTCCGGAAATCTCGACCTCCACATGATTCGACCCGGACCAGCGGCAAGCAAGCGTAGGTCCCGAAGTGCGAATTTCCTGGAAACGGGTCCTGGTCCTGGCGCTTGAGGTGGCGCCGCTATATCGCCAACCAAGTCTGAGGCTCTCAATCCATCCTCCCGAAATCGTCCAGCCCGTGCACGATTGGCAACTCATGATGAGAGCCACCCACTGAGTCCGGTACTCTTCGGAAATCTGCTCCAGCCAGTCTGACCAGTCAAGCTGCCCCCGATCTTCCAGATCGAGGCGATAGACAACCAGACAATCGACCTGACGTCTCACGGGGAAATCAAGGCTGTCCAGCGCTGAAAACCTTCGATAGACATCGCTTCTCGGGAGCACTTCCTGGTCAAAATCGTAATCGCGATAAGTGGCGGTGACGCCAAAATCACTTCGGTTGACGATCCCGGGATACGGGGTGGACGTCAAGGTTGAACCCAGGCGAAACACCCGGCGCCAGTAATTGTTCTCGCTTCGTTGAGCGAAAATATACACCAGGTGATCCAGTGTGACTCCCAGCTCCTGGGAAAACTCCAGAAAATCGTTGAGGGGACGGGAATACACCGCCGAAAGATGCGTTGACCACTCGTCCCGGTCGTCATAATTCAAGGTGTCGGGAGTATCGAACCGGTTCTTGATGACCGAGGCAGTGAATGAAATCTGATCCGTCGCGGTCAATTGCAGATTGCCAATTGCGCGCAGCGCCTGGTGAGTTCCATTAATCCTGTCTTCGTCAAATTCCTGATTCTGAGCATTCCACTCATACTGCAGCTGACCGGTGTACGAATCCCAGGTGGTCTGCACCGCGACCTGCACGGCGGTTTCCACCTCCCGATGCTGATTCCGGCTGCTCCCGCTGGAGATCTCCACTCGAGAATCGCGGGCGGTCGTCGTTAACGTCAAGTTGTGCCCCCCGCCCAGAGGATATCCCAGCAGATTCTGGATGCTTCGCTGCCTTTCCTCTCGCGTCGCAATATCGCCGCTGGTCGAAA